>JMBV01000254.1_pt1 | contig 19381 bp, 42 predicted proteins | sample 616531 | NCBI WGS metagenome assembly JMBV01 (sample SAMN02727904, study PRJNA239997) | anaerobic digester metagenome | biome: anaerobic digester; isolation source: mesophilic anaerobic digester inoculated with municipal waste water sludge... | place: Germany: Bielefeld University, CeBiTec ...
GATGTTCATATTAGATTTGAACCTTGCGAAGAAGATTTTGTATTTGAAGAAGAAGTATTTGGTGGGGCAGTACCTAGAAACTACTTCCCAGCTGTAGAAAAAGGTTTAGTAGAAGCCATTGAACAAGGTGTATTAGCAGGCTATCCTGTAGTGAATTTAAAAGCTACACTATATGATGGTTCCTATCACCCAGTAGACTCCAATGAAATGGCCTTTAAAATTGCAGCATCTCTAGCTTTTAAAAAAAAGGAATGGAAGCAGCTAATCCTATATTATTAGAACCTGTAATGAAAGTAGAAGTATTGGTTCCGGAGGACTATATGGGAGATGTAATGGGAGATATGAACAAGAGAAGAGGTAGAATACTAGGTATGGAACCTCAAGCAGATGGTTCCCAATTAATTATAGCAGAAGCGCCTCAAGTAGAGTTATTTGAATATGCCATAGACTTAAGATCTATGACTCAAGCTAGGGGGGGAAGTTTCACCATGGAATTTTTAAGATACGATGAAGTACCAAGAGAAATTTCTGAGAAAATTATAGAAGAAGCAAAAGCTGAAAAAGAATAATTAAAAAGGGTTTCCATTTGGAAACCCTTTTTAATATCCCTTGAAAAAAATTTCGAAAATAGTCCATAATAGAATAAAGGACAAAGATAGTCAAGGTCAAAGGAGTGTTAAAATGCCAGGAATGAGTAATATCATAGAGAGATTCATCAAGGAAGCGTTAGAAGAAGCTGAAGATGGTATAATAGAAATAGGTAGAAATGATTTGGCAGATCAATTTGGATGTGCCCCGTCTCAAATAAATTATGTGCTCACTACCAGATTTACGCCCTATAAAGGTTATTATATTGAGAGTAGAAGAGGTGGAGGTGGGTATATAAAGATAATGAAGGTAGGAATAGATGAAGATGAGTATATGGAAGAATTAATTTTAAATACCATTGGGGGGGAATCTATTACTAAGAATAAGGCATTTCATCTAATCCAAGAATTAGAGGAAGAAGAAATAATCACTAAAAGAGAAGCTTATTTAATGAAGGCCAGCATAGAAGACACTGCCCTTAAAAATATAACCACTGGAAGAAATCATTTACGGGCCGATATATTAAAAAAAATATGCTCCTTATAATTATGAGATAATTAGGAGGGATATTATGTTGTGTGAATCCTGCAATAAAAATCAAGCTACAGTTCATTATACAAAAATTATCAATGGAAAAGTTTCAGAATTACATCTTTGTGAAGAATGCGCCAAAGGTAATAATGAATTTGAGATAGACGGTACCTTCTCTTTTCACAAATTATTAACTAGCTTAATTGACAATATACAAAGTGAAACTATGGAAAAAGAAGAAGATATAGTTTGCGATTTTTGTGGCACATCCTATACTAAATTCAAACAGACGGGGGGGAAATTTGGGTGCCCACAATGTTATAATAGTTTTAAAAGTAAATTATCTCCATTATTTAAGGGAATACATGGGCATAATGAACATATGGGAAAGGTTCCTGAAAGGGGGGGAAATCAGCTAATTGTAAAGAAAAGAGAAATTGCCAAACTTAGAAAAGAATTAGATGAATTGGTTTCTGTAGAGGCCTTTGAAAAGGCAGCCATTGTAAGGGATAAAATCAATGAATTAGAAAGAGAATTAGATGGGAAAAGGGGGGGAGATAAATAATGTCTAAGTGGTATGAAACAACCGGTCCTGAGGCAGATGTGGTAATTAGCACTAGAATCAGAATAGCCAGAAATTTAGAAGGCTATAAATTTCCCCAGGGTTTAAATATAGAAGAGGCAGAAAAACTTACAGAAGAGATATTAAATGGAGCAAAATCCATACCGGATAATGAAAACTATAAATTTATTAGAATTGGAAATTTATCTCCCATAGAGAGAATGGTCTATATAGAGGAGCATTTAATTAGCCCAGGCTTAATAAAAAAACATTGACAAGGGAAGTTTTTTTATTAAGGGAAGATGAAAGTATTACCATAATGATAAATGAAGAAGATCATATAAGGACCCAGGTTATACTTCCTGGCTTAAATTTAGAAAATGGCTGGGAGCTTTGTGATGAAATAGACAATTCCTTAGAAAAAAAGTCTAGATTACGCCTTTCATGAAGACTTTGGCTATTTAACTGCTTGTCCTACCAATGTGGGCACTGGTCTTAGAGCCTCAGCCATGGTACATTTACCATGTTTAACCATGACGGGGGGGCATATGAATAATTTAATTCAAGGCTTAAATAAAATAGGTCTAACTGTTAGAGGTATTTATGGCGAAGGCACTGATGTAGTAGGGAACTTATATCAAATTTCCAATCAAACTACTTTGGGAGAAAAGGAAGAAAAAAAATAATTGAGAAATTAAAAAAAAGTAATTTATCAGATTATAGAAAGAGAAAGGGATGTAAGAGAAGAACTACTCTATAAAAATGAAATTGATATGGAAGATATGATAATGCGTTCTTTAGGAATACTAAAGTATTCTAGGAAAATATCTTCAGTGGAGGCTATGAAACATTTATCCAATGTAAGATTAGGTATGGAAATGGGTATAATTAAGAATATAGATTTTCAAGATATATCCAAATTAATGGTAGATATACAATCAGCAAGCATTCAAAAAAAAGTTTAGAAAAGTATATGGAAAAAGAAGAAAGGGATATTCAAAGGGCGATATTAATTAGAGAAAGTATATAGATTAGGAGGAATAATATGGCCATGTTTGGAAGATTTACAGAAAAGGCACAAAAAGCCATACTATTAGCCCAAGAAGAGGCAAAGGGATTACGACATAATTATGTAGGAACAGAACATATATTATTAGGACTACTAGCAGAAACTGAAGGGGTTGCAGCTCAGGCTCTAAATAATATGGGGGGGTAAGCTTAGAGAATGCTAGAAATGAAGTAATCAAACTCATAGGTCAAGGAGATTACGAGGCGGACATTATGGGATTTACCCCTAGAACCAAAAGATTATTCGAATTAAGCTTTTTAGAAGCTAGAAATTTAGGCCATAATTATGTGGGGGGGACAGAACATATATTACTAGGCCTATTAGAAGAATCCGAGGGAGTTGCCGTCCTAGTATTGAAAAAGCTAGGAGTAGATATACAAAACTGGAGGAAAATATTTTAGACATGCTAGCAGATAATCAATATAAGGCTACTACAGGCTCAGAAGCTGGCAAAAAAAATCCACTCCAAATTTAGATAAATATAGTAGAGATTTAACTCAAGCAGCTATTGATGGAAAGGTAGATCCAGTTATTGGTAGAACTAAAGAAATAGAAAGGGTTATTCAAATACTAAGTAGGAGGACTAAGAATAATCCTGTATTAATAGGAGAGCCTGGAGTAGGGAAAACTGCCATAGGGGAAGGTTTGGCACAAAAAAATCGTAGAAGGGGAAGTACCTGAAATCATAAAGGGTAAAAGGGTAGTTACCTTAGATTTACCTGGCATGTTAGCGGGTGCCAAATATAGGGGGGGAGAATTTGAAGAAAGACTAAAGGCAGTAATGCAGGAATTACAGGAAGATGGAAATGTTATATTATTTATAGATGAACTTCATACCATAATTGGAGCAGGAGCTGCAGAAGGTGCCATAGATGCCTCAAATATTTTAAAACCAGTATTAGCTAGAGGTGATCTTCAAGTAATAGGCGCTACTACTATAGATGAATATAGAAAATATATTGAAAAGGACTCTGCTTTAGAAAGAAGGTTTCAACCAATTATGGTAGAGGAACCCGATGTGGAAGACACTATTAAAATATTAGAAGGCCTAAGGGATAGATATGAAGCCCATCATAGAGTGGAAATTTCAGATGAGGCTATAAAAGCTGCTGTAGAATTATCCAGTAGATATATTACAGACAGATTTTGCCTGATAAGGCCATAGACTTAATAGACGAGGCTGGCTCTATGATTAGAATAAAATCCTATGTGGCACCAGAGGAATTAAAGGACTTGGAGGAAAAGCTAGAAGAATTGTCTCAAGAAAAGGAAGAGGCTATTAATACTCAAAATTATGAAAAGGCAGCCAAAATTCGAGATATGGAGAAACAAATCAAAGAAGAATTGAAAAAGGAAAAAATAATTGGGAAAAGGAAAAACAAAAGTCCAATATGGTACTAGGTTATGACGATGTAGCTAAGGTAGTATCCAATTGGACTGGAATTCCCGTATCTAAAATGACCACAGAGGAAAGCCAAAAATTATTAAATTTAGAAGAAACTCTCCATAAAAAGGTCATAGGCCAAAATCAAGCTGTAGAGGCTGTATCCAATGCAGTGCGCAGAGCTAGAGTAGGATTAAAGGACCCACAAAAACCCGTAGGTACCTTTATATTTGTAGGTCCTACAGGTGTAGGCAAGACCTATTTAGCCAAGGCTCTGGCCGAAACTCTATTTGGTGACGAAGACTCTATGATTAGAATAGATATGAGTGAGTATATGGAAAAACACTCTATATCTAGATTAGTAGGTTCTCCCCCAGGATATATAGGCCATGATGAAGGGGGGGGACAATTGACAGAGGCCGTTAGAAGAAAGCCTTATTCAGTAGTATTATTTGATGAAGTAGAAAAAGCTCATCCAGATGTATTTAATATATTACTTCAAATTTTAGACGATGGAAGATTGACAGATTCCAAAGGTAGAACTGTAGATTTTAAAAATACAGTAATTATAATGACTTCTAATGTAGGAGCTACTTCCCTTAAAAAAAACAAAATGTATTAGGTTTCTCTGTAGCTGGAGATGAAGAAAAAGAAGAATACGAGAAAATGAAAGAAACCATAATGGAAGAATTAAAGCGAACTTTTAGACCTGAATTTTTAAATAGAATTGATGAGGTAATAGTATTCCATTCTCTAATGGAAAAACAGGTAAAGGAAATTGTAGAAATTATGGTGGAAGATTTAGAAAAGCGTATGAAAAAGTTAAATATTAATATTAAAGTCAGTGATGAAACCATAGATTATATAAGCAATAAGGGCTTCGACCCTGTATATGGAGCTAGACCTTTAGAAAGAACCATCACTAAAATGATAGAGGATCAATTGGCGGAGGAAATTTTAAAGGGTTCTGTATCTAAAGACGATAATATATTAATAGATTTCAAAGAGGATAAATTAGTATTTAAAAAGGAGCCTATAGCTTAAGCTATAGGCTCAAACATGTGGGAGGAGGCTTGTTATGAAAAAAAAGGGAAAACCATTTTTAAATGTAATAACTGTGGATATGAAAGCATTAGATGGATGGGTAAATGTCCAGAATGTAATACTTGGAGTAGTATGGAGGAAGAAATAATAATCTCTGAAAAAAAATCAGGGAAAAGTAGTCAAGCTCCTGGAAAAAGCCCTGATCCCATAAAATTATCTGCAATAGATATAGATGAGAGCCAAAGAATAAAAACTAGTATAGAAGAATTTAATAGAGTATTAGGTGGAGGAATAGTTAGAGATTCTGTTACCATATTAACAGCCCGGCCAGGTGCTGGAAAATCTACATTATTATTGGAAATTGCCAATGATATAGCTAAAAAAAATTATAGAGTTTTATATGCCTCAGGGGGGGAAGAAAGCGAAACACAAATTAGAAGTAGAGCCAATAGAATTATAGATAATATTCCCGAAGATATTTGGATTTTATCCGACACTAGTATGGATAATGTTTTAAGGACAATTGAAAAAGTAGACCCAGATTTAATTATAGTAGATAGTATACAGACTTTTACATTGGCTGAATTTGACTCTAGGCTGGTTCTCCCATACAGACCATTGAAACTGCCAATGCTTTAGTAGATGTGGCTAAAAATAAAAATAAACCTAGGGCAGTGATTATGGTTGGCCATATGACTAAGGCCAACGAAATGGCAGGTCTTAGAACTTTAGAGCATTTAGTAGATACAGTATTGTATTTAGAAGGAGAAGCTGAAGAAGAATTGAGAACCTTAATGGCTACTAAAAATAGATTTGGTCCTACAGGAGAAATAGGCCTATTTTCCATGAGGGAAGAAGGTATGATTCCCATAGATAATCCATCGGAGTATTTTATAACTAAAAGAGAAGAAGGCATAAATGCAGAAGGGTCAGCTCTTTCTGTAATTAAGGAAGGTTCTAGACTTATTGTAGTGGAAATAGAATCTTTAGTATCACATTCTTTTACACCTTTTCCCTCTAGAATTGGAGAGTGCTTGAGAAGAGATCAATTAAACACCTTAATATCTATTTTAGAACAAAGGGGGAATGTATCCCTATATGATAAGAATGTAGTCATTAAAACCACAGGAGGATTGAAACTAAGTGAGCAGTCGGTAAATTTAGCAATAATTATGAGCATAGTATCCTCTGTGTTTAATAGGCCAATTCCAGGAGGAACAGTGTTTATTGCAGAGGTAGGTCTAACTGGGGAGTTGAAAAAAAGTTCCTACCCTTGAAACTAGAATTAGGGAATTAGATAGAATGGGATTTACAAAAGTATATGTACCAAAAGGGGGGGAGTTAAAATCAAAGGATAAAATAAAAAAATATAGAAGTAGTAGAAAAAAAGAACTCTAATAGAAGCCATAAGGGATGTTTTTCATTAGAAAACACAAAGCTAAGGAGAGTTCCTTAGCTATTACTTAAGGCTAAAAAGGCCTAATGTTTTTATATTATTATATTCTTTATACAGTGCATCGGACATATTTACACCCAGTGCATTAGATAATGCAGCTAAATAAAATAAATAGGCACCTATTTCTTCTAGAAGTATTTCCTTACAAGTAGGGCATAATTCACCTTTTACATGGGATTCCATACTGTTTTTCATTTCTTCTAGGGAATTCTTATTGAAATCCTGTTTCCTGGCATTAATCTCAATACATCCGCAGGATGTAGAAGATTTAACTACTGCCCTATTTATTCTAGCAGTATATTCATCTAATTTGGTTATTATATCTAATATACTTCTATGTCTAATAAGTATATCATCTACTTGTGCCTGAAATTCATCGATACTTAAATTTTTATGAGTATTTATTGCACTTGTATTTCTGTCCATATAGTCAACCCCCCCTGTCTTATAAAAATTATTACTAATTCTATTATACTGATAGGGACAAGCATTTGTCAAATATTTCTAGCAATATATTTTTTTTGGAAAATAAAAGCGGATTTTAAGTTGACAAGATAAATATCCTTGTGGTACAATAGATACTTTACAACCTTTGCCAATTAGGGTATAATATAATAGGAAGTATCTAAATGGGAGGTTGTTATATGTTTAATATTGGAGATAAAATAGTCTATCCTATGCATGGTGCTGGCATAATAGAAGGGATAGAAGAAAAAGAGATTTTAGGCGAAAAAAAGAAAGTATTATATAATGAAAATGCCTATAGGGGGGGATATGAAAGTTATGATACCTATAGATAATGTGGAGGAAATTGGAATCAGAGAAATAATTCATAATGAGGAACTAGTTAAAGTCCTAGAGATATTACAAGGGGGGGACAAAACTAAAATGCCACAAAATTGGAATAGAAGATATAGAGCTAATATGGAAAAGATTAAATCAGGAGATATATTTGAAATTGCAGCAGTAGTTAGAAATTTAATGTTAAGGGATGCAGAAAAAGGGCTTTCCACTGGAGAAAGAAAAATGTTAAATAATGCAAAACAAATGCTTGTTAGTGAAATAGTTCTAGTATCAGACACAAACCAAGAAAAGGCAGAAAAATTAATCGACGATACAGTAAATTCCGCATGAAATTTTTAGTTTCTGTTATATAATTTTAATTTATGGTAATAAATATACTATAGGAGGTGAGCTAATGTTTGACAAAATTATGAGTGGTGTCATAGGACTATTAGGTTTAATAATTGGCTATGGGGGGGTAGCTGCAGGAATCGGCAGTTTCGACATTTTCGGTCTAGCTAACAAAGGGTGGTTAAGCCTTGGAATTCATTTGGGCATAGGTCTTATTTTTGGAATTATATTTTTTTTATTGGCTCCAAGATTTATTCGTGGTGGGAGAAAGTTAATTTCTTTTATTGAAGTAGAACTTCAAAATGTTCCCGCTTACGAAATTGCACTAGGTTCAGTAGGATTAATAGTAGGACTAATTATAGCATATCTACTTAGTCAGCCTTTTTATAAATTAAACATTCCCTATTTGGGAGTAATTATATCCATAATGCTATATTTAATATTCGGGTATTTAGGAATAAAGATCCCCCACTAGGAAAAAGGAAGACTTTTCAAATACCATTGGAGGCATTAGGAAAGGTGCAGGAAAAGATAAATCAAAGGTTGGATGCAAATCCTGTCCTAAAGTTTTAGATACTAGTGTAATAATCGATGGTAGAATAGCTGATATTTGTAAAACAGGGTTTATAGAAGGACCCTTAGTAATACCAGAATTTGTCTTGGAAGAATTACAGCATATTGCAGACTCCTCTGATTCTTTAAAGAGAAACAGAGGTAGAAGAGGATTAGATATTTTAAACAAAATACAAAAAGAATTAGATATAGAGGTAATTATCCACGATAAGAAATTTGAAAGCGAAAAAGAAGTAGATATGAAATTATTAAAACTTACCCAAATGCTTAAAGGTAAAGTTATTACCAATGATTACAATTTAAACAAAGTAGCAGAGGTACAGGGTATAGATGTGCTAAATATAAATGAATTAGCCAATGCAGTTAAGCCAGTAGTATTACCAGGAGAAGAAATGGTAGTCCAAGTTATAAAAGATGGCAAGGAATCTGGCCAAGGTTTAGCCTATTTAGATGATGGAACTATGATAGTAGTAGAAGGTGGCAAAAAACATATTGGAGAGACCATAGATGTATTGGTAACCAGTGTTTTGCAAACCTCAGCAGGGAGAATGATCTTTGCTAAACCAAAAATAATGGTAGATAGAGCAGTTTAGGGCAAAATTTTGGCCCTTATATTTTTGTTTTTTTGGTTATTATAAGACTATTCTTATTTTATATCCTATTAATATATGCTATAATATTGAAGAGGTGAAAAACATGTACAAAGACCAATACATTTCAGTTATAGTTGCAGCAGCTGGAATGAGTAATAGAATGGGTTCTAAAATAAACAAGCAATTTATCTCAATTAATAATAAGCCAATACTAGTCCATACTTTGGAAAAGTTTGAAAAATGTACTTATGTAGATGAAATAATTCTAGTTGCTAAAGAAGATGAAATAGACTATTGTCGAAAAGAAATTGTAAAGAGATACAATCTTAACAAAGTATCCAAAATCATTAGAGGTGGCAAAGAAAGACAGGACTCAGTATATAATGGAATACTTGCCTTAGATGAAAAACAGATATAGTATTATCCCATGATGGTGCCAGACCTTTTGTGAAAATAGAAAATATAATTGATGGGATAAAAGGAGCCTATAGGCATGGTGCATGTGTAGTGGGGGGGTACCAGTCAAGGATACAATAAAGGTAGTAGAAAATTCCAATGGAATAATGGAAACTCCAAAAAGGGATATGCTATGGGCAGCCCAAACCCCCCCACAATGTTTTAAAAAAAGAAATAATTCAAGAAGGCTATAGAAAGGCTATAGAGGATAGTTATATAGGCACAGATGACAGTGGTTTAGTAGAGAGAATGGGTATAGATGTGAAAATGATAATGGGCTCTTATGAAAATATAAAAATAACCACCCCCCCAGAAGATTTAATTTTAGCAGAATCAATTTTACAAGATATGGATAGTATATATAGTAGAAGGGAATTTGCATTTCAGACGAGATAGGTGATAAAATGAGAATAGGAATAGGATATGATGTACATGCACTAGCTAATAATAGAAAATTAATATTAGGTGGGGGGGTAGATGTTCCCTACGAAAAAGGCCTATTAGGCCATTCAGATGCTGATGTATTGGTTCATGCTATTATGGATAGCATATTAGGTGCACTAGGGGGGGAAGGAGATATAGGAAAGCACTTCCCAGATACAGATATGGAATATAAGGATATATCCAGCCTTATACTTTTAGAAAGAGTATATAATATTATGTTAGAAAATAATTATGAAATTGGCAATATAGATACGGTAATAATGGCAGAAAAACCTAAATTAGCCCCCCCATATATTGAAGATATGAGAATTAATATATCTAAAATTTTAAATACAGATATTTCGAATATAAATATTAAGGCAACAACTACAGAAAAATTAGGATTTGTAGGCAAAGGCCAAGGCATAGCAGCCCAAAGTATTTGCCGAATTGAAAAAAAACAATTTAAATTTATTTGACATTTTTTTTAGTTTCTTTAGTAATATAGTTTATAATTAAATACTTGGCTATGATAGGAAATATTAGGTATTTATGGTCCAAGAGAGGAGATCAAATGGTGGAAGTTCTCCGACCCAATATATACTGAACCCGTCCTAGAGCCTTTAGGTAGAAGATTAAGTATACCTAAACGTTAGTTTCGTTAAAACTTTAAGTGGATCTAAAGTTAAAGTAAAACCTTAGATCTATTAGAGTGGTACCGCGGATTAGCCCTTCGTCTCTATATGGAGATGAGGGGGCTTATTTTAAATAAACGGAGGTAATGAAAAATGAGAATGTCTAAACTTTATATGCCAACTTTAAGGGAGGTTCCTGCAGAGGCTGAAATTCCAAGCCATAATCTATTGCTTAGGGCAGGGATGACAAAACAATTAGTATCAGGTGTATATACCTATTTGCCATTAGGATATAGAGTAATTAGGAAAATTGAAGATATTGTAAGGGAAGAAATGGATGCAGCAGGTTCCCAAGAACTATTAATGTCTGCAATCCAACCAAAGGAACTATGGGAAGCCACTAATAGATGGGCAAACTTTGGTCCAGAAATGTTTAAACTCTATGATAGACACGAAAGAGAATTCTGTCTTGGACCAACTCATGAAGAAGTATTTACAGCTACTATTAAAGGAGAAGTCAATTCCTATAGACAATTGCCACTAAATCTATATCAAATTCAAACTAAATATAGAGACGAGAAAAGACCTAGATTTGGAGTAATCCGTGCTCGAGAATTTATTATGAAAGATGCTTATAGTTTTGATAGAGATACAGAAGGCATGAAAAACTCCTATAAAGAAATGTGGGATGCCTATGACAAAATATTTACTAGACTTAAACTAAAATACAAAATAGTACAGGGAGATTCTGGTGCCATGGGAGGCAATGAATCCCATGAGTTTATGGCCATGTCGGAAGTAGGTGAAGGTTTAGTAGCATATTGTGATAATTGTGATTATGCTGCTACAGATGAAAAGGCAGAAGTAATATATGAGGTTTCAAATTCTCAAGAAGAAATGGGAGAATTAGAAAAAGTTCACACTCCAAATGCAACTACAATAGATGATTTAGAAGAACTTTTCAAATTGGAAAGAAGTAAATTTGGAAAGGCTCTAGTATATATAGCAGCTGGTGAGCCAGTGGTGGCTATTATACCTGGAGATAGAGAATTAAATGAAACTAAGCTGTGCAATGCCCTAGGCCTAGCTGAACATGAATTGGAATTAGCAGATGAGGATACCATAAGGAGAATTAGCGGTGGAGAAAAAGGCTTTACTGGGCCTGTTGGATTAAAAGAAGATGTAAAAGTATTAATAGACTCTAGAATTACCAAAATGAAAAATTTAATAGTTGGAGGAAATGAAACAGATTATCATATTAAAAATGCTAATTATGGTAGAGATTTTAAAGGGGAAGTTATAGAAGACTTACTTTTAATTAGAAAAGGCGACAGATGTCCAAAATGTAATAGTGAAATCCTAATGGACAGAGGAATAGAAGTGGGGGGGAACATATTTCAATTAGGAACTAAATACAGTGAAGGCCTAAATCTAAAATATATAGATCAGGACAGTAAAGAGAAATATGTCTATATGGGTTCCTATGGCGTGGGAGTGTCTAGAACTTTAGCTGCCATAGTAGAACAGTATCACGATGACAATGGTATAATTTGGCCTTTAGTAGTGGCACCCTATCATGTGATAATTACCATTATAAATACTAAAAAAAGAAGAACAAAAAGATCTAGGAGAAAAACTATATAAAGGACTTTCAGATGCAGGTATAGAAGTTCTATTAGATGATAGAAACGAATCTGCAGGAGTTAAATTTAACGATAGAGATCTAATAGGAATACCCATTAGAATTACAGTAGGGAAAAAAAGCAGGAGAAAATATTGTAGAATATTCTTTAAGAAAAGAGGATGAAAGAATAGAAATATCTGTAGGCGAGATAATGGACAAAATAAAAGAAGAGTTCGAAAAAGAAGATTTAAAAATATAAATAAGGCTGGGTTTCCGGCCTTATTTACTATTATGTAACTTGTAATATTTAAAATAATAGGGTATTCTATTTGAAGAAGTAAATTTTTAATGGGGGGGGAAAAGGATGAAGAAGAAAGTATTATCTATAATATTAATTTTTATATTAACCTTCTCAACTATAGCCTTAGCAGATGCAGAAACCCATGAGGCAGTAATTAGTCTAGGGAAAAATTTATCAGAAGAACAGCGAAAGCAAATGTTGTTTTTATTTGGGGGGGCAAAGGAAGGTACTAAAATAATAGAAGTAAGCAATGAAGAAGAGAGGGAATATCTAGGAGAATATATAGATGAAAAATTATTGGGAACCCGTGCCATATCTTCTGTATACGTAGAAAAACTTCCAGAAGGCGAAGGTATTACAGTAGAATCTAAAAATATCACTTGGGTAACTAATGATATGTATAGAAATGCCATAGTTACAGCAGGAATAAAAGATGCTAAAATAATAGTAGCAGCGCCATTTGAGGTTTCAGGTACGGCAGCTTTAACTGGAGTAATGAAAGCTTTTGAAGATTTAACAGGAGAAAAAAATTACAGAAATAGAAAAGAAAGTAGCCAGTGAAGAAATTGCCAAAACTGCCACATTAGGTTCAGAAATTGGACAGGAAGAAGCAGAAGAATTAATTTCTAGTATAAAAATGTATGTAGTAAAAACGATGTAAAAAGCAAAGGTTCTATTAAAAAAAGTAGCAGAAGAAATGTCTAATGAATTAGGCATTGAATTGACTAAGGAACAGATGAATGAAATTATCTCCTTAATGAAGGGCATATCTAAATTAAATCTAGATATAGATGAAATTAAGGGACAATTACAAGATATATCTGGCAAAATTGATAAAATAACAGAACAAAATATAGAAATTAGATCTTTATTAGAAAGAATACTAGATGCTATAACTAATTTCTTTGGTAAATTTTTTTAAATAATATGGAGGTAGAGTTTTATGGGAAAGTTTAGACTAAGATTTGCACCAAGTCCTACAGGCTATATACACATAGGATCTATTAGGACAGCTCTTTATAATTATTTATTTGCAAAGCATAATAATGGAGATTTTATTTTAAGAATAGAGGATACAGATAGAACTAGATATGTAGAAGGATCTATTGAAAACCTAATAGAATCTCTAAATTGGGCTGGGATCGAGTATGATGAAGGGGTATTCTTAGAAGATGGGAAAATTGTCCAAAAGGGAGATTATGGCCCCCTATATACAATCTGAAAGATTAGATATATATCAGAAATATGTAGATGAATTAATAGAAAAGGGAGATGCCTATTATTGCTTTTGCTCTAAGGAAAGACTAGACAGTGTTAGGGAAGAACAAAAAAACCAAGGGTTTAATTCCTAGATACGATGGTTTTTGTAGAAATTTAAGTTTAGAAGATGCTAAAAAGAGAATTTCCAATGGGGGAAGAATACGTAGTAAGACTTAAATTGCCCCCCCATAATCAAGATATTAAATTCCACGATATGGTAAGAGGAGATATAATAATAAACACTGAAGATATGGATGATCAAGTATTATTAAAATCTGATGGATATCCTACTTATCATATGGCAGTTGTAATAGACGACCATTTAATGGATATTACCCATATAGTAAGGGGGGGAGAAGAATGGTTACCATCTACTCCAAAGCATATATATCTTTATGAAGTATTTGGTTGGGAAAAACCAGTTTATGTACATTTACCTACAGTATTAAATAAAGAAAGAAAAAAAATTAAGTAAACGCCATGGAGACGTTTCTGTAGAAGATTTTAAAGCAAAAGGATATTTGCCAGAGGGACTAGTAAACTATCTAGCCTTAGTTGGCTGGAGTCCAGAGGACAATGAAGAAATATTTAATATGGAAGAATTAATTGAAAAGTTCAGTTTTGAAAGAGTTTCCAAAACTGGAGGTATATTCGATATAGATAAACTAGATTGGGTAAATGGGCACCATATTAGAGAATACGATATAGATAAATTAACTGAAATGTCCATACCTTATTTAATAGAATCTGGATATATAGATGAAAAGACCGCTGAAAAAAATTATGAATGGGTTAAGACTATTATTATAACTATACAAGAAAGTCTATCAAATCTTTCAGAAATTCCAGAGAAGGTGGAAATTTTCTTCAACAATGAAATAAAGCCAGAAGATGAAGACGCCTTAGAAATGCTAAAAGGCCAACAAGTACCTAGTCTACTTAATGCCTTTAAAGAAGAATTAAATCAAATTGAAGAAGTGGATGAAGAATTTGCTAAAACCATTATGAAAAAAAATTCAAAAATCCACAGGAGTAAAAGGGAAAAACCTATTTATGCCTACAAGAATTGCATTAACAGGAAATAATCACGGACCAGAACTGGTGAATATAATATATATATTAGGTAAAGAAAATATTCTAAAAAGAATTCAATACGTAGAAGAAAACTATATTTAGGCCTATAATAAGGTGCGCCAGCAGGGACGGTTCCCTCTGGCGCAGATGCGATAAGTTAATAAGTTAGCCCAATGGGGGGGCACTCCCAACTAAATCCTCCACTTCGTTAGGGAGAAATTAAGGTTGGTGCCGGGCCCAGATATTTGTGAATTGTGAATTGAAGAAAGGAGGACCATATGAAACTATACAACACCTTAACTAGAAAAAAAAGAAGAATTCATGCCAATAGAAGAAAACAAAGTAGGTATCTATGTATGTGGACCTACAGTATACGATTATATTCATGTAGCAATGCAAGGCCTGCCGTAATTTTTGATACTTTACGAAGGTTTTTCATATATAAAGGTTATGATGTAAAATATATTACAAATTTCACAGATATAGATGACAAAATAATCAATAGAGCCAATACAGAGGGTGTGCCTGCTAAAGAAATTGCTGACAAATATATTGAGGCCTTTGTAGAAGATGCAAAGGGATTAAATCTATATGAAGAAAATACAACTCACCCAAGGGCTACAGAATTTGTCCAGCCAATGATTGACTTTATCCAAGGCTTAATAGACAAAGGTGCAGCTTATAATGTAGATGGAAATGTGTATTTTAATATAGAAAAGGCTAAGAATTATGGGAAATTATCTAAGAAAAATATTGAAGACCTAATTTCAGGTGCTAGAGTAGAAGTATCCCAAGAAAAGAAAAATCCACTGGATTTTGCCCTATGGAAAAAAAGCCAAAGAAGGAGAGCCCTATTGGGAAAGCCCTTGGGGGGGAAAGGTAGGCCAGGTTGGCATATAGAATGTTCAGTAATGGCCAAGACTCTATTGGGAGATACTATAGACATCCATGCTGGTGGAGAAGATTTGCAATTTCCACATCACGAAAACGAAATCGCCCAATCCGAAACCCTAACAGGAAAGCCCTTTGCAAACTATTGGATGCACAATGGAATGCTCACTATAGATGATAGAAAATGAGTAAATCCTTGGGAAATTTTTTTTCACCGTAAGGGAAATTGGGGAAGAATTTGACCTAGAGGTATTGAGATTCTTTTTATTATCAGCTCATTATAGAAATCCAATTAATTTCAATAGGGAAGTAATGGAGCAATTGGAAAATGGTCTAGACAGATTATATAATACTAAGAAAAATTTAGAGTATTTATTGGATATTGCAGAAGATAGTAAAATAGATCAGGGAGAAATAGAACAAATAGATATTTACAAAAAAAGAATTTATAGAGGCCATGGAAGATGATTTAAATACTGCCCATGCTATAGCCAGTTTGTTTGATATTTCTAAACATACCAATACTAATTTTGATGAAAAAAACCTCTAAATATGTGATACAATATACTTATGATACCCTTATGGAATTGGCTAAAGTATTAGGTTTATTATATAGAAAAGAAGAGATACTGGAGGAAGAAATACTAGAACTAATAGAAAAAAAGAACCCAGGCTAGAAAAGAAAAGAATTATCAATTGGCAGATGAAATTAGAGAAGATTTAAAGGCTAAGGGCATTATACTAGAAGACACTAGTGAAGGAGTTAAATGGAAAAGGCTTTAAAAAAATAAAGGGGGGGAGATTTTTTTGAAAGTAGAACTATTAAGATATACACCTGATGGGGGGGAAAAACTCATAGCCTCAGCAGCTAAATTGTGCTATTCTCCTGTGGGCATAAAGGAAATAGAAGAGGGATTAGAGCAAGAATCCATAGAAAAATTTCTAAATATATTAGTAGATCTAGGTCATGAATCTCCCATAGAACATGTAAACTTCACCTTTGGTGTAGAAGGAGTTTCTAGAACCTTGACCCACCAATTAGTAAGACATAGAATAGCTAGTTTTCTCAACAATCTCAGAGATATGTAAAATTAGAACAATTTGAATACATTATCCCACCTTCCATTGAGGAAGAGGAAGAGGCCAAAAAAATTATTCAGAGAGGCTATGAAAAGGGATCAGGAATACTATAATAAAATAACAGATATTTTATATAATAAACATTATGAAAAATATATAGAAACTGGTAAATTTAAAGAAAAGGATGCTAGAGCTAAAGCAGAAAAAGAAGCCATAGAAGACGCTAGATATGTATTTCCCAATGCATGTGAAACTAAAATAGTATTTACTATGAATGCTAGATCCCTAATGAATTTTTTTTCGCCTAAGGACTTGCGAAAGGGCCCAATGGGAAATAAGAGAATTGGCAACAGAAATGCTTAAAAAAAGTTAAAGAAGTATATCCTAATTTATTTAAAAATGCAGGGCCAGCCTGTTTAAATGGGCCTTGTCCAGAAGGAAAAATGACTTGTGGTAAAATAATAGAAGTTAGAGAGAAGTTTAATAATCTATAATACTTGAAAGTGAAAGTGGGAGTAGACTATGGAAGAACAATATATAGTAGGTAGAAATCCAGTTATGGAGGTTTTAAAATCTGGTAGAGAAATAGAAAAGCTCTATATTCAAAAAGGGGGGGAGTTAAAAGGTTCAATAAACAAAATTATCCCCCATGGCCAAAGAAAAAAAATATAATAATACAAAGAGTAGATAAAAACAAATTAGATGAAATATCCAAGGGGGGGAATCACCAGGGAGTAGCTGCACTAGTAGGAGCTTTTAATTATTCTACTATAGAGGATATATTAAATATTGCAGAAAAATCAGAAGAAGATCCTTTTATAATAATTTTAGATGGCATAGAAGATCCTCATAATTTAGGAGCCATAATCCGAACTGCAGAATGTTCAGGAGCCCATGGCATTATTATTCCCAAAAGAAGGGCAGCTTCTGTAAATGAAACTGTATATAAAAGCTCTGCCGGTGCAGTAGAACATATTTCCATTACAAAAGTAAATAATATTTCAGATACTATAGAAATTTTAAAAGATAAAGGTTTATGGATATATGGCGCAGATATGAATGGAGAAGATTATTATAATGTAGATTTAAAGGGCCTGTGGCTTGGTAATAGGCAGTGAAGGCCATGGTTTATCTAGAATTGTAAAAGAAAAATGCGACTTTTTATTAAAAATTCCTATGCTAGGTAATATTTCTTCCTTAAATGCTTCTAATGCAGCCTCAATTTTAATATATGAAAAAAATAAGACAAAATCATGGGCAAAACAGGTAAAAGGTCAAAAGAATATCTATTTGTAGATGGCTACAATATAATTAATTCTTGGAGCAATTTAAAGGAATTAAGTAAATTAAGTTTAGAGGTGGCAAGGGAAGAATTAATAGAAATCATGTTAGAATATCAGGCCTATACTGGTATTAAAACCATAATTGTATTTGATGCCCATTTAGTAAAAGGAAATAGTGGCTTAATCGAGAATTACAATGGATTACAAGTAATATATACAAAAGAAAATGAAACAGCAGATCAATATATTGAAAAAACCTTAGATGAAATTGGTAGAGTGGAAAAAGTTAGGGTAGCTACTTCCGATTGGTTAGAACAGCAAATCATATTAGGGAGAGGTGGCACCAGAATATCTGCCAGGGAATTAGAAGTGGAAGTATTAGAACAAAAAAAAGGACTATGAAGAGAAAGAAAAAGCGAGAAGAGACACAAGAAGAAATACTAATGGGCCGATTAGATGAGGAAATTTTAAAAAAAATTAAACAAATGGGGGGGAGAAAAAAAAGGATTAGACTTGACTAATTTATCTAATTTAAATATAATTTAGATAATTATGAATATATCTTTCAAAAAGGCCAAAGGGGGGGATATATGGTGGGTCTAAAATTGTCTAATGAAATCAGGGTATCAGTCTATGAAAATATGAAAGAGGAGGATGTGATAGAAAGAGCTAAAACTGGGGGGGATATGGAGGCATTAGATTATATCCTAGGAAAATATAAGAACTTTGTTAGATTAAAGTCTCAATCCTATTTTTAATAGGAGCAGATAAAGAGGATATTATTCAGGAAGGCATGATAGGTCTTTATAAAGCTATTAAAGACTTTGACGGAAATAGGCTAGTATCCTTTAGAACCTTTGCCGACATATGTATAACTAGACAGATGATTACTGCAATTAAAACTGCCACTAGACAAAAACATATGCCATTAAACTCCTACATATCTTTAAACAAGCCCTTATACGATGAGGAAACTGATAGGACTTTATTGGATATTTTATCTGGCACAAAAACTACAGATCCAGAAGAACTATTTATTAGTGATGAAGAATTATTCTTTATAGAAAATCAAATAGTAGGATTGTTGAGTGATTTAGAATGGGAAGTATTTATGTGCTATTTAGATGGAAAATCTTACGATGAGATTGGGGGGGAGGAATTGGACAGGCATGCAAAATCTGTAGATAATGCACTACAGAGGGTAAAAAGAAAGTTAGAAAGATATTTAGAATTAAAAGAAATTTAAAATATCTATTGACAATAAATATCTTGGTAGTAAAATATATCACAGTGGATTAAGATGCCCATGTAGCTCAGCAGGTAGAGCACTTGCATGGTAAGCAAGAGGTCACCGGTTCAAGTCCGGTCATGGGCTCCAAAATAATATATAAGAAACACCAGGATAGGTGTATTTACATTT
>JMBV01000255.1_pt1 | contig 19310 bp, 31 predicted proteins | sample 616531 | NCBI WGS metagenome assembly JMBV01 (sample SAMN02727904, study PRJNA239997) | anaerobic digester metagenome | biome: anaerobic digester; isolation source: mesophilic anaerobic digester inoculated with municipal waste water sludge... | place: Germany: Bielefeld University, CeBiTec ...
AATTGTAAATGGAAGCATTAGGAAATCTTATTAGTCTTCTAAACGACTGGCTTTATTCTTACATCTTGATTATTTTATTAATTGGACTTGGTATTTATTTTACTTTTAAAATCAAATTTGGCCAGTTTAAATTAATCGGTCATATGTTCAAGCTTATGACTGAAGCAGTTGAAGTTGTTGATGGTAAAAGAGGCATATCACCCTTTGAGGCTTTTTGTATTTCTGCAGCCTCTCGTATAGGTACAGGAAATATTGCTGGTGTAGCAATAGCCATTGCTACTGGTGGCCCTGGAGCAGTATTTTGGATGTGGATCATCGCTTTAATAGGTGGAGCTACAAGCTTTATAGAGAGTACTCTAGGACAAATATACAAGGTAAAAGACGGAGATACATTTAGAGGTGGGCCTGCATATTATATTGAGCAAGCACTAGACAAAAGAGGACTAGGTGTTTTCTTCTCTATACTTACAGCAGTTACTTTTGGATTTATCTTTAACTCTGTTCAGGCCAATACAATTGCCAGTTCCTTTGAGAGGGCCTTTGGTCTTAAACCTATAATGGTGGGAGTTATATTACTTATCATAACAGGGATTGTCATCTTTGGAGGTGTCAAGAGAATAGCAAATGTATCCTCTAAAATAGTTCCTGTAATGGCGACTATATATATACTAGTAGCTTTATTTATTATGATTAAGAATATTGCTTTAGTTCCTAAGATGTTTGGTATGATAATTTCTAATGCCTTTGGAGCTAAGGCAGCCTTTGGTGGAGCCATGGGAGCAGCTATAATGAATGGTGTTAAAAGAGGGTTATTCTCCAACGAAGCTGGTATGGGTAGTGTTCCCAATGCTGCTGCTACTGCACATACATCCCATCCTGCTAAACAAGGATTTATTCAAAGTTTAGGAGTATATGTAGATACTATATTAGTGTGTAGTGCAACTGCATTTATGATATTACTATCTGGAGTGTTAGAAACTGGTGAAGCAGCAGGATTAGAAGGAATTCAAATCACACAAGCCGCCCTTAGTTCCCAAGTTGGTAATTGGGGGGGAAATACTTTCTTAGCTATTTGTATTTTCTTATTTGCATATAGTTCAATTATAGGTAATTACTATTATGGGGGGGAATCTAATATTGAATTTATAGATACTAACCCTGGATTCCTTACAGGATATAGAATATTAGTATTAGTAATGGTGTTCTTAGGATCCATAGCAAGCTTTGGTCTAGTATGGGATGCTGCAGATGTATTTATGGGACTTATGGCACTTATAAACTTAATAGTAATATGGAAATTAGGCCCAATTGCCTTTGCCACCTTTGATGACTATGTAAAACAATTAAAAGCAGGTAATAATCCTGTATTTAATCCTAAGGATATTCCTGATTTAGGCAAAGTTGAATGTTGGAAAGAAAAATAAGTTATAATTTTAAAAAAACAATGGGTTATCAATAAACTGATAACCCATTTATTTTTATTTAATATTGTTCAGCCATTCTCTTATAGCCTTCATATCTTATCTTAGAATTCTTCTCTGCTGCTTCAAATAATTCTTCAGCTAATTCAGGGAATTTCTTTTGTAGTGAAGTATATCTTACTTCTGAAGTTATAAAATCCCTAAATGATTCAGTTGGCTCTTTTGAATCTAATGTAAATGGATTCTTTCCTTCTTTAGCTAATCTTGGATCGAATCTGTATAGGTGCCAATATCCTGCTTTTACTGCTCTCTCCTCTTGTCTTACACTAGTACCCATACCAGTTCTTATACCATGATTAATACATGGTGCATAAGCTATTACTAAGGAAGGACCATCATAGGATTCTGCTTCATTTATAGCTTTTATTGTTTGATTCATATTAGCACCCATTGCTACTTGTGCTACATATACATAACCATAAGTTGCCATCATCATACCTAGGTCTTTCTTCCTAATTTCTTTACCTGATGCAGCAAACTTAGCTACTGCTGCTGTTGGTGTCGCTTTTGAGGATTGACCTCCTGTATTTGAATATACTTCAGTATCAAATACTAAGATATTTATATCTTCTCCTGATGCTAGAACATGGTCTACTCCGCCAAATCCTATGTCATATGACCATCCATCTCCACCAAATATCCAAACAGATTTTTAATTAGATAGTCTTTTCTATCTTTAATGTCTTTAAGAATTTTATTTGCTTCTTCATTACCTGTATCTTCACCAAGTCTTGGAATAATCATACCTGCAGCTGCCTTAGATTCTTTTTCGTCTTTCATTCCATTAATCCATTGGTTAAAGTATTCGTTTAATTCTGAATCAAGATTTAATGCAAGGAATTCTTCCATTAATAATTTAATCTTATCTCTTATTTGTCTTATAGCTATTGCCATACCATATCCAAATTCAGCATTGTCTTCAAATAATGAGTTTGCCCATGCTGGTCCTTTGCCTTCATGATTTTTACAATATGGTGTTGATGGTGCTGAACCACCCCCCAGATTGATGAACAACCTGTAGCATTTGCTATATACATTCTATCGCCAAATAATTGAGTAACTAATTTTGCATAAGCTGTTTCTCCACAACCTGCACAAGCTCCTGAGAACTCAAGTAATGGTTGTCTAAATTGACTACCTTTAATTGTATTTACATTCATAAGATCTGGTTTTGCTTCAACTGTCATTGCATATTTCCAATTCTTGCTTTGTACTTCGTATTCTGCTTCAAATGGTTTCATTACTAATGCTTTTTCCTTGGCTGGACATACTTCAGCACAGTTTCCGCAACCTGTACAATCTAGTGTTGAAACTTGCATACGATATTGTAAGTTATCTAATCCTCTGCCCATAGCCTTTATTGTTTCAAAGGTTTCTGGTGCACTTGCTTTTTCTTCTTCATCTAATAAGAATGGTCTTATTGTTGCATGAGGACATACAAAGGAACATTGATTACATTGAATACAATTTTCTTTAATCCAATGAGGTACTTCAACTGCTATAGAACGTTTTTCATAAGCTGCTGTTCCATGTGGTAATGTGCCATCTGCCATATCTGCAAATGCACTTACTGGTAAAGAATCACCCTCTTGTTTATTCATTGGTTCTACTATATTTTTAATAAACTCAGGTACATCTCTTTCTTTCTCTTCTTCTGCTACAGCATTTTTCCATGATTCTGGAACATTTACTTTAACTAAAGATTCTATACCTTTGTCTACTGCTGCATAGTTCATATTTACAATATGTTCGCCTTTTCTACCATATGCATCTACTATGGATTTCTTTAAGTGTGCTATGGCTTCATCTAGTGGCAATACTTCTGATAATTTGAAGAATGCTGCTTGCATAATCATGTTAGTTCTTCCACCTAAACCGATATCAGCTGCTATTTTAGTAGCATTTATAATATGGAAGTTAATATTATGATCAGCAATATATTTCTTCATCTTTGCTGGTAGTTGAGAATCTAATTCTTCTTCATCCCAGATACAGTTTAATAGGAATGTTCCACCATCTTTTAATCCTTTTAATATATCATATTGATATACATATGATTGTTTTGAACATGAAATAAAATCTGCATCTGTTATTAAGTATGTTGATTTAATTGGCTCATTTCCAAATCTTAAGTGGGATATAGTAACTCCACCTGATTTTTTTACTGTCATATGCAAAGTAACCTTGTGCATACATGTCAGTATCGTCTCCGATAATCTTAATTGCTTGTTTGTTTGCTCCAACTGTACCATCAGAACCGAATCCCCCCCAGAATTTACATTTTATTGTTCCTTCTGGTTCTGTATTTATTGTTTCTTTTATTTCTAAAGATGTATTAGTTACATCATCATTTATTCCTATAGTAAATCTATCTTTTGGTTGATCTAATTTTAAATTTTCATATACTGCTAATATTTGTGAAGGAGTCGTATCTTTTGAACCTAATCCATATCTTCCACCAACAATAACTGGTTGTTCTTTTCTATCATAGAATATACTCTTGATATCTAAATGTAATGGTTCAGCAATGGCTCCCTTTTCTTTTGTTCTATCAAGAACTGCTATTTTCTTTACTGTATTTGGTAATACATCGAAGAAATAATCAGCTACAAATGGTCTATATAGGTGAACCTTAATCATACCAACTTTTTCACCTTTTTCAACTAAGTAGTCTATAGTTTCTTCTATTGTTTGTGTTACAGAACCCATAGCTATAATTACTCTTTCAGCTTCTGGATGTCCATAATAATTGAAAGGTTTGTATTCCCTTCCAGTAATTTTGGATATTTCTTTCATATAATCATAGACGATACCGCCTATTCTTTCATAATATGGATTTGAAGCTTCTGCTGCTTGGAAATATACATCTGGGTTTTGAGCAGTACCTCTAGTTACAGGGTTTTCTGGATTTAAAGCTCTTTCCCTAAATTCTTGTAAAGCTTCATAATCTAATAATTTTTCTAAATCATCATATTCCATAACTTCAATTTTTTGGATTTCATGACTTGTTCTAAATCCGTCAAAGAAGTGTAAAAATGGTACTCTACCTTTAATTGCTGATAAGTGAGCTACCCCCCCACCTAAATCCATGACTTCTTGAACACTGCCTGATGCTAATAATGCAAATCCTGTTTGTCTAGTTGCCATAACATCCTGGTGATCTCCAAAAATACTTAAAGCATGTGAAGCTAAAGCTCTAGCTGATACATGAAATACTCCTGGTAGTAATTCACCAGCGATTTTATACATATTAGGTACCATTAACAATAATCCTTGTGATGCAGTATATGTAGTAGTCAATGCTCCAGCTTGTAGTGAACCATGTACCGCACCTGCTGCTCCTGCTTCTGATTGCATTTCTTTTACAAGAACTTCTTGTCCAAATATGTTCTTTTTACCATTTGCAGACCATTCGTCTACATGTTCTGCCATATCTGATGATGGCGTTATTGGATAGATAGCAGCAACATCTGTAAAAGCGTAGGAAATATAAGACGCTGCAGTATTACCATCCATAGTTTTCATTACTTTGGCCATAATATATAAACCTCCTCTTATATTGTAAATATTAAAATATAACTTGTAGTTAATTATTCTACAAATTAATACAAACTTATTTATTTGTAAAATTTATACTTTCATACCACTATAAGTATAATAAACATTAAAAATAAAGTCAACTAAGATAGATATATTTTTGCCAATAAATAATATATTCGATATTGTCTCACTTTTTATAATCTTTTTTTTATTTCTATTGATTTCTATATGACGCTTTATCCTTTCATTTAATTCATATGCAGCATTATAACCTAGAACTTTTTGTCTAAAGTTTCTAGCTGCCACTTCTATTATCATAGCAACATTTCTACCAGGTCTTACAGGCACCGTAGCAGTAGATACTTGTACACCTAGTATTTCTGTATAACTTTCATCTAGTCCAACTCTGTCGTATTCCTTTGATTCATCCCATAATTCTAACTCTATTACTAACTCAACAAATTCATCATTTTTACAGAACCTACACCATATAGTCTTTCAATATCTAATATACCCAATCCTCTAATTTCCAAGAAATGTCTAGTTATCTCAGGGGGGGATTTCCCCCCCATAAGCATACCTTCCATTTTTTTTAATAACTACCACATCATCTGAAACAAGTCTATGTCCTCTAATTACTAAATCCAAGGCAGTTTCTGATTTTCCCACTCCCGATTTACCAGTTATCAAGACTCCAACGCCATAAACTTCCACAAACACACCGTGAACTCTTGTCTCAGGAGCTAGTTGTAAATCTATATAGTTTAGTACTTTATTGATAATCTTTGAAGTATTTTCTTTTGTTCTTAATATAGTTATATTATGCTTTTTGGCAAGGGTTATTATTTCCTTAAATACAGGCAAATCCCTAGAAATTATAAAAGCTGGAATAGGATATGAAAACAATTTGTCTATACTATCATACCTAAGGGAATTTGGAATATCATTATAATAATGCCACTCAGCACTACCAATTATTTGAATCCTTTCTGGTACAAATTTTTCAAAATATCCTACTATTTGTAAACCAGGCCTGCTGATTTCACTTGAATATATATTTATATCATCTAAATCCGTTGATTCATGGACTATTTCTAAGTTCATATCATTAATTATTTGTCTTAATTTTACATAGCTCATATATAACTCTCCTAATATTTAGTTGGTATTATTATTGCAGCAATTATATAGGCTATAAGCCCTCCGAATAAAGCCATAGGTATACTTAATAATACCCAAGCTAATCTAATAAGTGTAGGATCTATATTAAAATATTCTCCTATACCTCCACATACTCCTGCTATCATTTTATTTGTCTCAGATCTATATAATCTTTTTTTTCCATTTTCTACCTCCTCTACTAATCTTTTTTTTATTTTTGAAATGATTATATAACTCTTCTGCAACTACTTTATTCATACCCCCCCTTACTTTAGCTAATTCTTCAATAGTTGCATTTTTGATTTTTTTCTATACTTTGAAAATGTTTCATCAAAGCCATTTTTCGCTTTTCTCCAATGCCTTTAATATCGTCTAATTGGGACTTAAACATATTTTTTTGTCCTTAAACTTTTATGATAACTAAGGGCAAATCTATGGGCTTCTTCTTGTATCTTATATATCATTCTAAACCCCCCCAAGGAATCTAAAGGCAATTCAAATTCTATATTATTGTAAATTATCCCTCTAGTTTTATGAAAATCATCCTTTACTAATCCACATACAGGAATATCTATCCCTAATTCATCTAAGACCTTTAAAACTATATTTACTTGACCCTTTCCTCCATCTATCATTATTAAATCTGGAAAATTGGAGAATCCTTTTAACTTTATAGAGCTATCTTGTAAAAGTTGTTTTTCTTCTATCCCTCTTATAAATCTTCGCTTTAATACCTCTTCCATACTAGCATAATCATCTGGAGTGTTTACATCCCTAATTCTAAATCTTCTATAGTCAGATTTTTAGCTTCCCCTTTTTCAAATACAACCATGGAGCCTACAGATTGAACTCCACTTGTATTAGATATATCATAGGCTTCTATTCTATTTGGAAATTCTTCAAGCTCTAAAATATCTTGAATTTCTTCTAGAGCCTTTAAATTTTCCCTATGTTTTCTAAGGAATTTGTCTCCATATTTATTTAACATATCTTTAGCGTTTTTGTTTACCATTTCTATTAATTTATATTTTTCTCCTCGTTTTGGTACTAATATATTTATCTTTGAACCACGTTTATTTTCCAACCACTTTTCTATAGTTTCTAAATCTTCAATATCTTCTTCAATTAATATCTCTTTAGGTACATAAGCTGATCCTATATAAAACTGTTTTAAAAAAAAGAGCTTATGATTTCTTTTCTTTCAGTATTAAACATATCCTCCATTAAGTAATGTTCTCTACCTATTATTTTCCACCTCTAATAAAAAATACTTGAACACATACTTCTTCTATTCCCTTTGCCATACCAATTACATCCTGATCTATTATATTGGAAGTGACTATTTTTTTGCTCTTCTTGTAATAGTTTTAGAGAATTAATCTGGTCTCTATAAATACTAGCCTTTTCAAACTCTAAATACTTAGATGCATTTATCATTTTTTTCTTCTATAATATTTATTAAATCATCTTTTCTACCACTAAGAAACTTTATTACTTTGTTTATCATTTCTAAATATTCTTCTTCATCTACATTTCCTAAACAGGGGGGGCATTGCATTTACCTATGTGATAATTTAAACATGGCCTGAATTTCCCCATATTTTTTTTCTAAATTTAATTTACAAGTTCTAATAGGGTATATATCATGTATAATATCAATTGCATCGTTTACTGCTGTAGCACTAGGATAAGGTCCAAAATATTTAGCTCCATCCTTTAATACTTGTCTAGTTTTAATTACCCTAGGGTATTTTTCATTTAAAGTTACCTTTATATATGGGTATTGTTTGTCATCTCTTAGTAAAATATTATATTTAGGCTTGTGTTTTTTTTATTAAATTGGCCTCTAATATTAAAGCTTCTACTTCATTATCTACTATTATATATTCAAATTCGTATATATGGCTAACCATACTTTTTACTTTTAACCCTTGATTTCTTGAGGATTGAAAATATTGCCTAACTCTATTTTTTTAGAGATATGGCTTTTCCCACATAAATTATTTCATCATCTTTATCTTTCATTATATATACACCTGGTTTATCAGGTAATTGTTTTAACTCTTCTTCTATATTAAACATATCATCACCTAAATATATTATATCATAAATCTTATGTAAAATTGAAAACAGTCCTTTAAGATAAAATAGAAATATTATGTCATTAATCTGGCGGTCAAAGGTACGTCCGTTACTTGCACATAATATCTCGAATCTTTATAAGTCAGTGCTTATCTTTATAAATATGTCTTATCTAAAAGTAACTATAATCAATTAAAATACAAATCATAGTTATTTAAAATAAAAGAATAATTTTTTTTAAACAAGACTCGACTTTGGAAAATTTGATAGAAGTATCCACTAAGTAAAAAAAGTTGTAAGAGCTGCACTGTTTGAACGGAATCCATAAAATTTTATAAAAAAAAGAAGGCTTTCGCCTTCTTATATACTTCTAGTTTTATTTCTAAGCCAGTTTTTCTCCTCTTCAGTTAAATATGGAGATAGCTTATTATACACATCTTTATGATAATTATTTAACCAGTCTTTTTCCTCTTGAGATAATAAATCCACATCTACTGAATCTAAATCAATATATACATAGGATAGAGTTTCAAATTTCATAAATTGCCCTGATTCTGTCTCTATATCCTCATCTACCACTACTATATTTTCTATTCTAATACCATGTTTTCCCGCCTTATATACTCCTGGTTCAACACTTACTACCATTCCTTTTTCTAAAGCTATATCATTATAAACTGAGGATATCCTATGAGGCCCTTCATGGACATTTAATACAAACCCTACTCCATGGCCTGTACCATGCTTAAAGTCTAACCCTTCTTGCCATAATGGATATCTACAAATTATATCTAACTGATATCCTGTAGTACCTTCTAAAAATTTAGCATTGCACAAAGCTATATGCCCTTTAAGGTTAAGGTGAAATCTCTTTTTCTTCTTCAGTTATAGGTCCCAATGCAATAGTTCTAGTGGTATCAGTAGTGCCATCTAAGTATTGTCCACCTGAATCTACAAGATATAATCCTTTCTGTTGTAAAGTTGAATTTGACGTTTCGCTAGCTGAGTAATGAGCCATGGCAGCATTTGGTCCATAGGCTGATATAGTTCCAAAACTAGGCTCTATAAATAGTTCTTGTTCTTTTCTAAATTCCTCTAGTTTTTTTTCTCTGCGGATAATTCTGTTATTTCTATTTTACCTAGATTATTTTCTAACCAATAAAAGAATTTAGTCAAAGCAACCCCCCCATCTTTAATATAAGCATTTCTTTGGTTTTCTATTTCCGTGCCATTTTTAACTGCCTTTAGTTTTGTAGTTATATCCATATGATTTATTATTTTACATTCTTCTGGGATTTCTTTATATAGCCACCTATTAATTCTATTTTTATCTAAGAGTATAGTCGAATCTTTGCTAATATTACTAACTAAATTTACTACTTCTTCATATTCCTTTATTTCAATTCCATTTTCATTTAAAAATCCTTCTGCTTCTACACCAACTTTGCTCTTATCTACAAACAGATAAGCCTTGTCCATAGATACCAATCCATAAGAAATAACTACAGGATTATTTTCAACATCTCCACCTCTAATATTATATAGCCAAGCTATATCGTCTAAGCTAGTAATAAGAAAATAATCTGCATCTTTTTCTTTCATCTTTTCCCTTACTTTTTCAATCTTTTCTTTCCCAGTAATTCCTGTATACTTTACTTCATGAACAAAGGCTTCTTTCTTAGGAATCTCAGGTCTATCTATCCAAATCTCACCTATTAAATCATACTGGTCAATAAATTTAATCCCTTTACACTCAAATTCTTTTTCTAGTTTTTCAACAGATGACTGAGAAAATACCCTCCCGTCAAAACCAATAGTATCTCCAAACTTTAAATTATCCCTTAACCACTCCACATAACTAGGAAATCCTGGGACTCCCATCTTAAATAGTTTATATTCTGAACCCTTCAATTGATTTTCAGCCTGTATAAAATATCTTCCATCAGTCCATAGTATCGCATCATATTGTGTAACTACTACAGTCCCTGCTGAACCTGTGAACCCAGATATCCAAGTTCTACTTTTGTAGTGCTCTGCCACATATTCTGATTGATGAGGATCTGATGTTGGAATTATGTATGCAGTAATTCCTCTATTTTTCATCCATTTTCTTAAGTTCTTTAACCTTTCATTTATATTCAATCACATTCCCTCCTTAAATCTCCTGTATTTTCAATTATACTATACATAGACTTTAAATACTATTATCTCTATTGTTTTTTATCATAAGTAACACTTTTAAATATCTCACATATTTTAAATATATGAATTATTATAATAAGGAGATGTTTATATGTCCAATATCCTAACCCTTAATTTAGTACCCATTGGAGAAAAATGTAAAGTTAAAGATTTAACCTCAACTGGATCCATAAGAAGACGTATGCTGGATTTAGGTTTGACATATGACACTGTGGTAGAGCCTTTACAAAAAAAAGTCCTTCCGGGGATCCTATTGCATATTTAATTAGAGGTGCAGTTATTGCCCTTCGTTCAGAAGTTGCTTCTACTATATTAGTAGAAAAAAATCTCAGATATTTAGGAGGTGTTATATATTGTGGAAATTGGAAAAACAATCGCCTTAGCTGGTAATCCTAATGTCGGGAAAAGTACTGTTTTTAACAGCCTTACTGGTTTAAAACAACATACAGGAAATTGGCCGGGTAAAACAGTAGTTAATGCCCGTGGATATTTTAATTATAATGATGATGAGTTTATATTAATAGATCTTCCTGGTACCTACTCTTTAATGGCAAATTCCATTGAAGAGGAAATTGCCAGAGATTTTATATGTTTTGGTAGTCCTGATGCCACTGTAGTTGTAGTAGATGCTACATGTTTAGAAAGAAATCTAAACCTAGTATTGCAAACCATTGAACTAACTCCAAAGGTAATATTATGTGTAAATTTAATGGATGAAGCAAAGAGAAAGGGAATTGTTGTAGATTTAGATAAATTATCTAAAAATTAGGAGTACCTGTAGTAGGAACTACAGCCCTTAAAAAAAACAAGGTTTAGATAATTTAATGGATTCAATACAAAAAGTTTCTAATAATGATTATATTCCTAGTCCTATAAAAATTACCTATGATAATGTCATAGAAGAAGCAATAAAAAAGAGTTGAACAAAAACTATCACCACTCCTAAAAAAACAAATTAAATACTAGATGGGTTGCTTTGAAACTTATAGATGGAGAAGAGAACTTATTATACTCCATAGATGATTATCTCGAATTTAGTTTAAAGGAAAATAAATTGTTAATAGAGGAAATACATAAAGCAAGAAGTTTTTTTAAATGATAATGGCATCAATGGTACCATCTTAAAAGATAAAATAGTTGCTAAATTAGTGTCTATAGCTGAAAATGTAGCTAATAAAGTGATTTTCTTTACAAAAGAAAACTATAATGAATTCGATAGAAAGCTAGACCATTACCTTACTTCTAAAGCCTTTGGTATACCTATTATGATACTTCTTTTAGGTTTAGTATTTTGGATTACCATTTCTGGTGCTAATATACCTTCAGAATTATTGGCCAAGGGCTTTTTGGATTGAAGATAAACTTTCAGACTTTTTTTTCTATGGGTAAAGGTTCCTATATGGATTCATGATGTTTTAGTATTAGGAATATATCGAACCCTTGCTTGGGTTGTATCAGTAATGCTTCCTCCTATGGCTATATTTTTCCCTCTGTTTACATTCTTAGAAGATTTAGGATATCTACCTAGAGTGGCTTTTAATTTAGATAATTATTTTAAAAAAAATCTTCTGCTTGTGGAAAGCAAGCTTTAACCATGTGTATGGGATTTGGGTGTAATGCTGCAGGAATAATAGGTTGTAGAATTATAGATTCTCCTAGGGAACAGCTTATTGCCATTATTACTAACAACTTTGTACCTTGTAATGGTAGATTTCCTATACTAATAGCAGTTATTACTATGTTTTTCACAGGCTTTTTTATTGGCCCATTACAATCAATATTATCTACAATAATCCTAACGTCAGTTATTATACTAGGTGTACTTATGACCTTGTTTATTTCTAAAATTTTATCCAGTACTATTTTAAAAGGAATACCTTCTACTTTTACTTTAGAACTTCCACCCTATAGAAGACCACAAATTGGAAGGATAATAATAACCTCCTTATTTAATAGAACTTTATTTGTCTTAGGTAGAGCAGTTATGGTAGCAGCACCTGCAGGATTAATAATATGGATAATGGCTAATATAAATGTAGATAATATTAGCATATTAACTCATTTTGCTAACTTCCTTGACCCATTTGCTAAATTAATAGGTATGGATGGCTATATTATAATGGCCTTTATCTTAGGCTTTCCTGCTAATGAGATAGTCATACCTATTATAATCATGAGTTATATGGCTACAGGTTCTATGCTAGAACTTGATAACCTATTTGAACTTAAAACCCTTCTAATAGATAATGGCTGGACTTGGGTTACTGCCGTATCTGTTATGTTATTTACTTTGTTTCATTGGCCTTGTGCTACAACTTGCCTTACTATAAAAAAAGGAAACTCAAAATCTGAAGTGGACTCTTATTTCTTTCCTTACTCCTACTATTACTGGAATTTTAGTTTGTTTTATATTTGCAAATGCTGTAAGACTTATTGGATTGGTATGAAAATACCAATCTCTTTTTTTGTTTATAGATTACAATATAGTAACATTATGGATTTTTAATTGTATTTACCATTTAACTGTAGTATTATAATAAATAATTAACGTCCTATCAGATGAGGTGTAAATATGAAAAGAAAGTTTTTAACTACATTTATTATTTCTATTTTAGTTTTTAGTTCAATATATGTATTCTTTGGCGATATTTTGTTCCAAAAGATTAATCTTGCTTCTTCCATAGATGAGTACGATGATGATGATAATGAGAAAGAACCATCAGATAATGAAGTAGAAAAGATAAAACCAAAGGATAAAGATGAGATTTTATTCCTTCTTCTTGGAATAGATACATATGATATTAAAAGTTCAGGCAATGAGCGTACTGATACTATGATGCTAACCAGTGTAAACTTCAAGACAGGAGAGATAAAACTACTATCCATACCTAGGGATACTAGGGTTCCTGTCAAGGGAAAATTAGATAAGATAAACCATGCTCATGCCTATGGTGGTATAGATCTAACCTTAAAACTGTACAAGACTTCCTAAATATAGATGTAGATCACTATGTAAAAGTGGATTACAAGGCCGTAGAGAAAATCGTAGAAGCTATTGGTGGTGTAGAAATAGATGTTCCTAGGAGAATGAAATATGATGATACGACAAAGGGCAAGGAATTCCACGTAGATTTATATCCTGGTCCACAAACTCTAAATGGAGATAAGGCTATTCAATTCTTGAGATGGAGAAAAGACAACAATGGAATTGGATATCCTGGAGGAGATGTAGGCAGGGTAAAGGCCCAGCAGATGTTTATGAAGGAAATGGTAAAACAAACTTTAAAACCTAAAAACATCCTAAAATTACCTAAGTTAATTGAAACCTATTTTGACTATGTAGATACTAATATCCCTCTATCAACTATACTTAAAGGTGTGGGAACAGCTAGAAAAATCGACTTAGAAAATATGATAACAGAAACTATTCCAGGGGAAGGGGAATATATCAATGGAATAAGTTATTATATTTATGATGAAAGTGAAGTCAACGATGTAGTTATGGATATGTTTGGAGACTTTATGCTAAAATGGAGTATGAGATAATATTATCTCATACTCCATTTTCCCATATAAACAATTATTTAATTATATTTTCAGGTTTTCCATCAATCCAGCTGCCCACATTATTAAATGCAATATAGGCTCTTCTTACCATAGCTTCTTCTGTAGCAAATCCTATATGTGGTGTTACCACTACATTCTTTTCCTTTAATAATGGATAATCCCTATCTAAAGGTGGTTCCATATCAAATACATCTATTCCAGCACCTGCAATTTTCTCTTCTTTTAAAATCTTTGCCAATGCTTCATTGTCAATTATTGGACCTCGAGCTGTATTGATTAATAAAGCATCCTTTTTCATAAGTCTTAGTTTATCTTCATCGATAAATCCCCCCCTAGTTTCAGGAGTTAGAGGTAAATGAATGGTAATTATATCACTTTCTCTAAATAAATCTTCTATATCTATATACTTTACCCCCCCTTTAGCTTTTAAATCCGTGTTTTCACTTCTATTATATGCTAAAACATTACATCCAAAAGCTAATCCTATTTCTGCTACTTTGCTTCCTATGGCTCCAGTACCTACTACACCTAAAGTCTTTCCATATAAATCTCTTTGTCTGTATCCTGCCATAGTACCACCTTCTCTAGTTACTCTATCCAATGGAACTATATTCCTTAATAGAGAAATCATCATTCCAAAGGAAAGCTCAGCTACTGAATGGGTACTATATCCTGCTGCATTACTAACTAAAATATCCCTTTCCCTACAAACATCTAAATCTACATGATCTACTCCAGTAAAGGCAACTGAAATCATCTTAAGATTTTCTGCTGCTCTTATAACTTCACCCTTTAAAGGAGAATTAGCTATAATTAATATATCTGTATCCTTTACTCTTTCCTTTAAAACTTCAATATCTGAAGTTTTATCATTAAATATCTCCAATTCATGTCCTTTGTCAGTAATTGATTTTGCTATCTTCCTTAAATCTTCTTCTGGAACACTTAATGGTTCTAAAACTGTAATTTTCACAATCTCATTCCCCCCCTTTTAGTTTTCCAACATCTTTTTCAAAAATTGGCCTGTGTAGGATTTTTCATTCTTACTTACCTCTTCTGGAGTTCCTACTGCTACTATGGTTCCTCCGTTATCCCCCCCACCTTCAGGCCCAAGGTCTATTATATAATCTGCAGTTTTAATAACATCTAGGTTATGCTCGATTACTATAACAGTATTTCCTCCTTCCACAAGCTGATTTAATACCTTTATAAGTTTATGAATATCTGCAGAATGAAGTCCAGTAGTTGGTTCATCAAGAATATATATGGTTTTTCCCGTAGATCTTTTAGACAGTTCTGTAGCTAATTTAACCCTTTGAGCTTCTCCACCAGATAACTCTGTAGAAGATTGCCCAATCTTTATATACCCTAATCCTACATCAAATAAAGTCTGTAGCTTTCTTTTAATTCTAGGAATATTTTCAAAAAAAACTCTACTCCTTCTTCTACAGTCATTTGTAAAACATCAGATATGGTTTTGCCTTTGTACTTTACCTGTAGTGTTTCCCTATTATATCTCTTACCCTTACATACTTCACAAGGAACATATACATCTGGTAAAAAGTGCATTTCCACCTTTAATATTCCGTCCCCCCCTTTACACGCCTCACATCTACCACCTTTAACATTAAAGCTAAATCTGCCCTTTTTATATCCTCTCATCTTGGCTTCATTAGTCATGGCAAAAACATCTCTAATATAATCAAAGACTCCTGTATAGGTAGCTGGATTAGATCTTGGGGGGGTTCTTCCTATTGGGCTTTGATCTATGGCTATGACCTTATCTAAATGTTCTAATCCCTTTATATCATCATGCTTACCAGGTCTAATCCTAGCATTATTTAATTTTTGGGCTAAAGATTTATATAAAATTTCATTGACTAAAGAACTTTTACCTGAGCCTGAAACCCCAGTAACAGCAGTAAATACACCTAAAGGTATTTTAGCATCTATAGCCTTTAAATTATTTTCCTTAGCTCCTATAATTTCAACCCAATTTCCATTAGGCTTTCTCCTAGTATCTGGTACTTCTATTTTTAGCCTATGGGATAAATATTTACCTGTAATGGAATTTTCATTATTCTTTATATCTTCTACGGTGCCTTCCCCCCCTACAATATATCCTCCATGGATACCTGCTCCTGGTCCTATATCTACTATATGATCTGCCATATACATGGTATCTTCATCATGTTCCACTACTATTAAAGTATTTCCTAAATCTGTTAAATCCCTAAGGGCTTTTAATAATTTGTTATTATCCCTTTGATGTAATCCTATACTTGGCTCGTCTAATACATATACTACTCCTACTAAACTTGAACCAATTTGGGTAGCTAGTCTAATCCTTTGAGATTCTCCACCTGACAATGTGCCTGCCATTCTAGATAAAGTCAAATATCCTAAACCCACATCTTCTAAAAATTTTAGTCTTTCGTTAATCTCCTTTAATATCTGTTCCCCCCCAATTAATTCTTCTTTTTCTGTTAATTTTAAATTAGAAAAAAAACTCTATGCCTTAGTTATGGATAAATCAGTAGCCTCTATGATATTTAATCCATTTATTCTTACGGCTAAAACTTCATCCTTTAATCTTTTTCCATGACATTTAGGGCAGGGACTTTCTGCCATAAAGCCGTCTATCCTATCCCTCATAGCATTAGAATTAGTAGAGCGATATCTCCTCTCTAAATTTGGTATAATCCCTTCAAAGGTGCCTTTAAAATCCCTTATTCCATCAAAATGGCTATTAAAGGTAAAGGATAATATTCTATCTGTTCCGTATAAAAGTTCATCTAAAAACTTCTTTGGTGCTTCTTTTAAAGGTTTATTTAAACTAAAATCATGATCCTCTGCTAATTTTTTTAAATATTTCATAATAATAAGTTCCTTCAGCTGAAGTACTATGGGGTGCAATTCCCCCTTCCTCTATACTTAAATCTTTATTGGGAATTACTAAATCTGGATCAATCTCTTTATAAAATCCTAATCCATTACAAGTTGGACACATGCCAAAGGGACTATTAAAGGAAAACATCCTTGGCTCTAATTCTTCCATAGAAATATTACAATCTGGACAAGCAAGTTTTTGACTAAATATCAACCTTCCTTCTCCCATTAAATCTACTATAGTTAGTCCATCTGCTAGCTTTAAAGCTGTCTCTAAAGAGTCTGCCAACCTTCCTTCTATTCCTTCTTTAACAATAATCCTATCTACTACTACTTCAATGGTATGATTTTTATTTTTTTCTAATTTAATTTCATCTGATATTTCATAATTTTCTCCATCTATTATGACTCTAATAAATCCTTCTTTTTTTAATTTTTTTCTAATACTTTTACATGTTCTCCCTTTTTTTTCCCCCCCTAATTACTGGCGCTAAAATTTGAAGTCTAGTTCTTTCATCAAGCTCCATAATCTTATCCACCATTTGATCTACTGTTTGGGATGAAATCTCTTTACCACATTTATAACAATAGGGAGTACCTATTCTAGCATATAGTAATCTTAAGTAATCATATATCTCTGTAACTGTTCCTACTGTTGATCTAGGATTTTTACTTGTAGTCTTTTGGTCTATAGATATGGAAGGGGGGGATAGCCCTTCTATATATTCTACATCTGGTTTATCCATTTGTCCTAAAAACTGTCTAGCATAACTAGATAGGGATTCTACATATCGTCTTTGTCCTTCTGCATATATGGTATCAAAGGCTAAGGAAGATTTACCAGAACCACTTAAACCAGTAAAAACTATAAATTTATTTCTTGGTATTTCTAAACTCACATTTTTTTAAATTATTCTCCTTTGCACCTTTGATTATTATTTTATCCTTTGTCATGCATTATTCCACCTCATTATTTTAGCATCTTCTTTAATTGAATAATTTTATCTCTTAATTCTGCAGCTCTTTCAAAGTCTAATTCCTCTGCAGCCTTTAACATTGCTCCCTCTAGTCCAATTATCATGGATTCTATTTCATCTTTACTAAATGTCTCTTCATATTTTACTTCTTCTTCTGCAACAATAGTCGCTTCTATAATATCTCTAATACCCTTATTTATAGTTTTAGGTGTAATATTATGCAATTTATTATACTCATCTTGGATTTCCCGTCTTCTATTAGTTTCGCTTATTGCCTTTCCCATAGATTTAGTTATATTATCTGCATACATTATTACTTTACCATCTACATTTCTAGCAGCTCTACCTACTGTTTGAATTAAAGAAGTTTCTGATCTTAAGAAACCTTCCTTATCGGCATCTAAAATTGCCACTAAGGATACCTCTGGCAAATCCAATCCTTCTCTTAATAAGTTAATCCCTACTAATACATCATATTTGCCTAATCTTAAATCTCTGATTATTTCCATTCTTTCTATAGTATCTATATCTGAGTGAAGATAAGTTACCTTTATTCCTATTTCTTTAAAATATTTTGTTAAATCTTCAGCCATTTTTTTTAGTTAGCGTAGTAACTAATACCCTTTCTTCTCTATTAGTAACCTTATTTATTTCAGAAATCAAATCATCTATTTGATTTTTAATAGGTTTTACCTCTATAATTGGGTCTAATAGTCCTGTAGGTCTAATTATTTGTTCTACCGTGTTTTCACTATTTTTATATTCATAGGGTCCTGGAGTCGCTGATACATAAATTATTTGATTTACCATAGACTCAAACTCACTAAATTGTAATGGTCTATTGTCTAAAGCAGAGGGTAATCTAAATCCATACTCCACTAAATTCATCTTTCTAGATCTATCCCCCCCTTTATACATACCTCCAATTTGAGGTATAGTTACATGGGATTCATCTACTATTATTAAAAAAATCCTCTGGGAAATAGTCTATAAGTGTAAAAGGCCTACTACCTGGTGGTCTATTGCTTAGATGTCTAGAGTAGTTTTCTATTCCTTGGCAAAATCCCATTTCACTAAGCATTTCTAAATCATATCTAGTCCTTTGTTCCAATCTTTGGGCCTCTACTAATTTATCTTTGTCTCTAAGTTCCTTTAATCTTTCTTCTAACTCTTCCTCTATACTAACTAAGGCTTTTTTTAACTTTATCTTCTGTAGTTGCATAATGGGATGCAGGAAATATGGATACATGATTTCTAAGGCCTATTACTTCTCCAGTTAGATAATTCACTTCTACTATTCTATCTATTTCATCTCCAAAAACTCTACTCTAATGGTATTTTCACTGGAAGCAGCAGGAAATATCTCCAAAACATCTCCTCTTACTCTAAAAGTTCCCCTTTCAAAATTAAT
>JMBV01000256.1_pt1 | contig 19144 bp, 25 predicted proteins | sample 616531 | NCBI WGS metagenome assembly JMBV01 (sample SAMN02727904, study PRJNA239997) | anaerobic digester metagenome | biome: anaerobic digester; isolation source: mesophilic anaerobic digester inoculated with municipal waste water sludge... | place: Germany: Bielefeld University, CeBiTec ...
GATGATGCGGTCGGCAGATTTAACCGTGGACAAACGGTGAGCGATAAGCACACTGGTGGACTGACTCAAAATGAGGTTCAGCGCGTGTTGAATTTGTGTTTCGGTAAAGGGGTCGATACTCGCTGTGGCTTCATCCAGAATAAAGATGGCTGGTTTGCGTGCCAGAACGCGCATCAAAGCAACAAGCTGGCGTTGGCCCATGGAGATTTTCGCGCCACGTTCGCCAACGTTTGTATCAAGTCCGTTGGTGAGCGTTTCGAGCCATTCGCCATCGCCGATTTCATGTGCCAGGGCGAGAATTTCTTCGCGGGTGATATCAGGCTGGGCAAAGCGGATGTTTTCTTCCACCGTGCCTTCAAACAGGAAGGGTACCTGGGTGACCACACCCATTTGCTGACGGAGACTGTCGATGTTGAACTCGCGGATGTCGGTGCCATCAATCAGGATTCTGCCTTCCTGGAATTCGTAAAAGCGTGAAATAAGGCGCGCGATGGACGATTTGCCCGCGCCGGTATGACCAACGATTGCAAGGTTTTCGCCTGGTTTGATGTGCAGATTGAAGTTATTCAAGACCTCAGCCCCCCCAACACCGTAACTGAAGCTGACATGCTCGAATACGATGTCGCCATGCAGAGCTCGTGCAGGTTTGTCGCCGGTTTGTATCACCGTGTGTTCGGCATCAATGAGCGCGAAAATGCGTTCCGCCGCCGCAAAGCCGGTTTGCACTTGCGCCCAGTAGGAGGTCATACTTAAGATAGGCATGAGGAAACGTTCGCTGGATAGCAAAACCAGGTACCAGGCACCGGCGGTGATGAGTCCCTGGCTAACCGAGAGCGCGCCAAAGTAGACCAAAAGCGCGATACTGATGCCACTTAGCGTGCGCATGGTGGGGGGGAAAACGATGGACAAGACAAAACCACGCTTGACGTTGACGTTGTATGAGGTCTTGTTAGATTCTTGAAAGTCAGCGTAAATACTTTCTTCCTGCCGGAAATTCTTGGCAACGGAAATGCCACTGATGGTTTCTTTGACGGTGGCGTTGACGTTAGCCATAGCGCGCATACCGCGGGTGGTTACGCGTCGGGCAACGTTGCGGTAGGAAGACACGATGAGAATGACAATGGGCACAAAGATAAACAGCATGAGTGCCAGTCGCCATTCGGTGCGCAGCAAAATGATGGCCACGATGATGGATTGCATCACTGAGCTTAAGACATTCATGGTCAGGCGTATGAGCGTGATAAAGTCTTCTGTGTCACCGGTGATGCGCGAAACGATGCGACCGGAACTGAGTTTATCGTGAAAGGCGAGATCCTGCTCCATTGAGGCGGCAAAAGCGTCAGTTGCGAGCGAGCGGTAAACATCAGCGTTGACCCGCGCCATGAGCCGTTGCTGGATATGGAAAAAAAACATAGCCTAAGATTTCGATAAAGATAACCGCGCCAACCAGAATAGCAAGTATACGGTCATCGGGACGGACTGCCGCGCCTTCGTCGAGAACCTTTGAGACAAGCAGGTAGGGCATGGAACCGGTAAAACCTTGCAGGATGACCACAATAGCGACAAAATAAGTTTGGCTTTGTGTGGTTTAAAATAGTCCACAATGCGTTTGATGAGCGCTTTGTTGGTATATTGGCGGTCATAAGCTTCCGCTGAAAGTCCGTGATAAAAGCCCATTAGATTTGCTTATCCTCAGAGAAAATTCTACGGTAGGCACTTGAACGTTCCATTAATTCATAGTGAGTACCGATTTCTGAAATTTTGCCTTGTTTTAGGACGATAATCAGGTCTGCCCAGCGAATTTGAGAAAGACGGTGGGTGACGATGAACGTTGTGCGACCTTCAGAGGCGGTTTTGATTGCTTTCTGGATTTCATCTTCGGTTTGGCTGTCGATGGCACTGGTGGAGTCATCGAGAATCAGAATGCGTGGATCGGTAAGGAACGCGCGTGCCAGGGCGATGCGCTGACGTTGCCCGCCAGAAAGTGTCGCACCACGTTCGCCGATGACAGTATCGTAGCCATCGGGCAGTTCCGCGATGAAATCAGCTGCCTGGGCTTTGCGCGCGGCTTCTTCAATTTCTTCCTGCGTGGCACCGGGTTTGCCAAATGCGATGTTTTCAGCGATGCTTTTTGAAAAGAGAAAATGTCTTGTTCGATAATCGATATTTGACTGCGTAAAGTGTCTAAACGCCAGTCTCTGAGATTCACACCATCGATGAAAATATGTCCTTCCTGCGGGTCGTTGGTGCGGTTGATGAGACGAATGAGACTGGTTTTACCCGAGCCGGTTTGACCTACCACGGCGATAGTCTGACCAGCCTTGGCTTCGAGACTGATATCTTTGAGATTGTTTACTTTTCCATCGTATGAAAAGCTTACATTTCTAAATGAAACATCGCCTTTGATGCGTTGAGCGTAGCCGTCTTCGTTTTGATCGAGATTGTTTTCGGTATTCATGATGGCTAAGAGGCGTCGCGCGCTGGCGAGTCCAAGCGAGATGCGCGAATATGCCATGACTGATGTGTTGGTGGGGAAGCCCAGCATGCTTAGGGCGCTGTAATAGGTGATGACGTTGGCGAGTGTTATTTCGCCCAGGCGTGCCAGGTAAAGCGCGTGCAAAAGTCCAAAACCCATCGCCAGTGCCAGCAAGAGCATGGGTATAAAACGTGCTTCAATATCACCTTGTTTTACGCTCGCATCGCGGTAAGTTGAGATGTTTTTGCGGAAGCGTTCGATTTCGGCTTGTTCCTGGGCAGCGGCTTTGACGGTTTCAATGCCGTCCATGTCTTCAGCGATGCGACTGTTCATCACACCAAAACTGCTGCGCACTTTGCTGGTAACAGGTTGTAAGACTTTGAGGTAATGGCTGACTGCCAAAAATAGGCAATGATGAAGAGAACGGGTGTAATCAGCAATGCGGGATGAATTCTCCCACCGATAATAAGCGGGATAAAGAGAAAATTCATTGAGCCAAAGACCATATTGATGCCGGGGCTGAAGATGTAGTTGACTTCGCGGATGTCGTTGCTGGCGCGTGCCATCAGATCGCCAACCGATTGCAAAGCGTGGAAAGTCATCGATTTGCCCAGTAGGCTGGTGTAGAATTCGTCACGGGTGTCGCGTTCGATGCGCTGAGCGGTGACTTCAAAACCAAAGTTACGCTGAAATTGCAGAAACCCGCGGGTGATTTGCGAGATGGCAACGATTGCGGCACCTTGTAAAAAAGCTTGTTTTCCGCCAACACCAGTGGTGAGCGCTTCAAAGACCTTACCAAACTGCACGGCGGGAACGCCGGCCAGGGTGGCGTTGCCAATCGCGCCAATAGCTGCTACCAGGAAGATAAACCAATGATGTCTGACGTGCGAAAGTATCCACAGCACAGGACTGCTACGGTTGGTTTTGTATTTAAAAGGGATATTAAACTCGCTGGTATGCTCCATATTTTCCTTATCTAGTTAGATAATTGTATCTTAAGGGTTAACAGGATTGTTGGAAAATGACATATTTCCATAGTACTCGTTTTGCTGTGGCAGATTGAATGTTTGGAAATTGTAAAAAAACCTGCAAAGGTTTATCGTTAAACTGCTTGACGCATTTGACAGGCTGACATATAATCGAGATGAATTAATTCAATTAATCATATTAATTGATTATGGCACAGGAAAAGCAAACTTTACTCGAATATTTGGCAAAAGCATCTAAGAACGGGGGGGATGATATCCCCCCCAGCATCGCGGAATTAAGCCAAATTTTAGGTGTAAGTATTGCGAATGTAAGGGAACAGCTGGAAGTTGCACGTCAATTAGGTTTTGTGGAGGTGAGGCCTCGCACAGGGATTCAGAAGCGGGCTTTTTCAATGGTGCCACTCATTCGCTTGGGTATGAGATACGGTGTACACAGCGAACCAAAAATTCTCGATGATTACATTGACATGCGCAAACACCTTGAACTCGTTTACTGGGATCCAGCATTCAAGGTCATCAATGATAATCAAATCGATTACATGCAGTTTTAGTGGACGTCGCATTTCGTAAATTACAGCGAAAACCGGCTATAATACCCCCCCATGAAGAACAAAGTGAATTTCACCTTACCATTTTTCGTCCCCCCCTCGGAAACAAGCTTCTCATCAATTTTTTTGGAAGCCTACTGGGACCTGGAGACGACTAACAGCGTAAGGTTTTTTTATGGACTTGGACGATATGCTTTCAATATGGAGCAGGCGACAAGTCCTTGTTGACGCCTTGCGTGAGAAAAACGCAATTAAAGGAAAAAAAAGCACTCGAAAGTTTGTTGACTTATCCCATCAAACCCAGAGCTGCTGAGATAAAACAACAATTTGAATGAAGGAGAGAACCTGGAATGGCAGTGACTGAACTTCAATCTACTACGGGTCTGAAGCCGATTGTAAACGACTTTTGTATGACAGTTTGCACGGTGAATGGTTCGGGTAGCGCGACGGCAAATAATATTATTTACCGCGCATTGTACCAGATGGGTATCCCCCCCGTATCTGGTAAGAACATTTTCCCATCTAATATTATGGGTATGGCAACATGGTTTGTTATTCGTGTAAATGATGATGGATTCATCGGCCGTGTTCCGCACGATGATATCGTGGTTGCGATGAACCCCCCCGGCACATTGGTAAAAGAAACAGCCTATTTACCCGAAGGCGGCGTTATTTTTTTACGCAGACCATATCACAGTTCCTGAAGGCCATCGTGAAGACTTAATTTACTATCCGATGCCCATCAAAGAACTCATCAAAACCGTTGATGTGCCCCCCCGTAATTTAGTTGCCTATTTGGAAAATATGCTGTATGTAGGCATTGTTTCACAGGTCTTGGGAATTGAATTGTCCGAATTGCGCATAGCTGTTGAACATCAATTTATTGGCCGAGATGCAATTATTGAGTCTAACTTTGGAATCATCAAACTAGGCTACGAGTGGGCTGCAGAAAACGTTGAAAAACGCGACCGCTTTGTTGTGGAACGCCGACCTTTCAATAAAAATCTAATTATGACCGATGGCAATACTGCCGCGGGTATTGGTTCACTTTTTGGTGGTTTGCAGTTTTGTTCCTGGTATCCCATTACACCCGCTACGAGTATGGTCGAAGCTGCCATTGCAAAAGTTGATGAACTGCGCAAGGACCCTGTTACAGGCAAAACAACTTGTGTTATTTTGCAGGTTGAAGATGAACTTGCCGCTGCTGGTGCAGCGGTAGGCGCGGGATGGGCTGGCTTACGCTCCGTGACCTCAACATCAGGCCCTGGCATTTGTTTGATGGCAGAGAATATCGGTTTGGCTTACTTTACCGAAACACCCGTTGTGATTTGGAACGTACAGCGGGTTGGTCCCAGCACCGGTTTGCCCACGCGAACCGCGCAAGGCGACTTATCCTTTATGTACAATGTTGGGCATGGTGATATTAATCACATCATCCTTATCCCTGGAACAGTAAACGAGTGTTTTGAATTCGGCTGGAAATCGCTTGATATCGCAGAACGCTATCAGACCCCGATTTTTGTGCTCAGTGACCTTGATTTGGGCATGAACACCTGGGTGACAGAAAAGTTTGAGTATCCTTCAACGCCCATTGACCGTGGTAAGTTGATTTGGGAAGAAGAACTGGAAAAGATTGAAGACTGGGGGGGTCGTTACAAAGATATTGATGGTGATGGCATCCCATATCGCACCGTGATGGGTAACCAAAGCCCCAAATCTGCTTACTTTACCCGTGGTACCGGACATGATGTTTATGGCAACTATAACGAAGATCCTAAAAACTGGTCCGATATGCTCCATCGTATTGAAAAGAAACTCAATGGTGCAATTGAAAACCTGCCAAAACCCATTGTTATCAAGGGTAAAGATGCCAGGATCGGCATCATAGGTATGGGATCGACGGACGACGCCATCAGGGAAACACAGGCAGAATTGGCCAAGCAAGGCATTGAAACGGACTATATGCGAATTCGTGCACTGCCAAGCTGCTGTGAAGTTCGAGAATTTATCGAAGAACATGAGCGTACTTACGTATTGGAACTGAACCGCGATGGTCAGCTGAAGGAAATCTTGATGCTGGAACACTCGGATCTTTCCGAAAAACTCATCTCTCTTACTGATATCGGTGGTTTGCCGATGACGGCTGTATGGGCTGTTGAAAATATCTTAGCTGCGGAGGAAGAATATGCCTAGCACTGTTGAAAAGAAAGTTGAACGTAATCTTATCGGCTTGACCCTTAGCGACTATGCCGGCAAAAGTCAACGCTTTGCCCCCCCGGTTGTGGTCATACGGCGATTGCGAACGTTATTCAGGCCGCTGTTTATGAACTTGGCTTAGCACCTGAGCAGGTTGTAAAGATTAGTGGTATTGGGTGTTCGAGTAAAAGCCCCCCCAACTATTTCTTAAATCGATCGTTTGGCTTCAATGGTTTGCATGGTCGTATGCCGACCCTGGTCACGGGTGCCTGTTTCGCGGATTACAAAATCGAAATTTTAGGTATTTCCGGTGATGGCGATACCGCGAGCATCGGTTTGAGCCATTTCAAGCACATCATTCGCCGAAACGTGCCCATGCTGTATATCATCGAAAATAATGGTGTATATGGACTGACCAAAGGACAGTTCTCGGCAACTTCTGACCAAGGCTTGGTTTTGAAACACCAGGGCGAAAACCTGTTGCCACCTTTGGATATGTGTATGGAAGCGCTGATTAGTGGCGCACCCTTTGTCGCGCGCGCTTTCTCCGGCGACACGAAACAAATGAAGGAAATATTCAAAGCTGCCATTGCCCAGGAAGGTACCGCGGTTGTGGACGTTATCAGCCATGCGTGACCTTTAACAACCGTGCCGAAGCGATGCAATCCTACACCTGGGGGGGTCGCATGAATCAAACGCCATTGCAAGCAATCAAGCACTTTAATACCAAGGAAGAAATCGACGAAGAAACTGAAACAATTGAACCCGGTACTTTCTCAGAGATTCAGTTGCAGGATGGTTCTTACCTGATGCTTCGTAAGCTTGACAAGGATTATGACCCATCTGATAAAGCTGCTGCTTTGGATATTCTTACAGAATCCTATAAAAAGCACTATTTTGCCACGGGATTGATTTATTTTTCAGAAGTTCCGCCAACCATTCAGGAACGCTATGATTTACCTGAAGAGCCCCCCCTAAACCGCATCGGCATTGAACGCTTACGCCCAACCAGCGCGATGCTGGATAAGATCAATCACGAGTATGGTATTTAGGCTTATCTAAAATCCTAATGAGATTAAAAGTGGCTGTCTGTTTCAGGCAGCCACTTGTTCTTTCTGTTATCAGTGTTTTTCTGTGTTTTTTTATTGTGTGCAATAATGCCAGGTTAGGCGAGGCGTGCGCGCCAACGGGGAAACTGCCGACCATGATGACTTGTTTGTCCACTATATCGGGGGGTCAATGGCGATGAGTTCCGTTTCGATAAGGTCGAGCATTTCTTCCAGGGAATCCGAACGCTTAACGAGAAAGGGGGGGATGACGCCACGACAAATCCCAAGCCAGGTATAGGTACTCATGTGGGATGTGAAAGCATAGATGGGAACACTTGGCTTGGCCTTGCTGACCCAACGCGCAGAGTTGCCGCTAAAGGTGAAAACACAAATGGCGGTGACATCTTTGTCTTCGGCCATACTTTTTGCGGCAATTGATGTAGTGACAGCATCGTCATCAATCCGGGAAACACTGATTGAATCCGCTTCTCCCCATTTGGCGAGATGTTTTCAGCCTCAATGATGATGGCGTTCATCATGCGGATGCTTTGCACAGGGTATTTGCCTATCGCGGTTTCGCCACTGAGCATCAGCGCGTCTGTGCCGTCGTAAATGGCGTTGGCGCAGTCAGCGGCTTCGGCACGGGTGGGCAGAGAGTTTGTCATCATCGACTCCAGCATTTGGGTCGCGGTGATGACGATTTTCCCACGCAGATTGGCTTCGCGAATGATGTGTTTTTGAATGGCGGGCACCTGCCAGGGCGGAAGTTCCACGCCCAAATCGCCTCTGGCGACCATCACGCCATCGCAGTGTTCAAAGATTTCAGAAAGATTGTCAATGGCTTCGGGGGGGCGTTCAAGTTTGGCGATGACGGGCGGAATACGGCGGTTTTTACAGAGACGTTTGAGGGTGTCGTTGACAAGGATGAGGTCCTCAGCTGATTTTACGAAGGATACCGCGAGAACATCAATGCCAAGATTAAGACTGAATTCAAGATCTGAAAGGTCTTTTCGGTCAGAATAGGGATGGCAAGACGTGAACCGGGCAGGTTGACACCCTTATGCGAACGCAATAGGCCCCCCCAACGATGACTTTGGCGTAAATGTTTACCCCATCAAGTTGGGTAACTTCGATTTCGAGATTGCCATCGTCCATGAGAATACGGTTTCCGGGTATGACAGCTTCGTGGAGCATGGGAACGTCAAAGGGAATGAAGGTGACGTCTTCTGGTATAGCGCTGGGGGGGTTTTTGCTGGAACTTAGCGCGATGATTTGACCTTCGGTGAGCGTAATTTCGTTATTCTCAAGTTTGCCGATGCGCAGTTTGGGGGGGCCTTGTAAGTCGGCAAGAATGGTAATGGGTTTGTTGCATTCTTTTGACAAACGACGGATTAAGGCGATGTTTTCTTCGTGTTGGTTTTGTGTGCCATGCGAGAAGTTAAGACGGGCAACGTCCAAACCGGCTTCAATCATTTTCTAAGCGTGGTTTCTTCTGAACTGGCAGGGCCTAAAGTTGACACAATTTTCGCGAAACGTTCCATGGTTATCTCCATATACTAAAAGCGACCCGGTAGTGTATGTTATTTATACCGGGTCGCATGGTTGTTTGGGGTTTAGTCCTTCATCAATTTGTAAAGGATAGCTTTTTGGGCATGCAAGCGGTTGTGAGCTTGCGGGAAGAGCCAGCTGTTAGGTCCATCGCAGACTGCGTCGGTGATTTCAATACCACGATAAGCAGGCAGACAGTGTAATACCATGACATCGGGGTCTGCTTCTGCAACTAATTGTTCGTTCACCTGGTAAGGTGGGAAAACTTTAAGGCGTGGAGCGGATTCTTCTTCCTGGCCCATGCTAATCCAGGTGTCGGTATAAATGACATTAGCACCTTTAACCGCTTCGTGTGGGTCGCGGAAGAAAGATAACTTGGCGCCGGTCTTCTCGGCAATAGCTTTGCATTCGTCTACATAGCGGTCTTCCATATCGTAGCCTTCGGGGCTGGCGATGATGAAGTTCGTGCCAAGAATTGCTGACATTTGCATGAGTGATACGGAAACGTTGTTGCCATCACCGATATATGCCAGGTTGAGTCCGTCAAAATTACCAAATTTTTCTCGGATTGTCAGGAAGTCAGCCATAATTTGAGCGGGGGGGTGGCTGGCGTCGCTAAGACCGTTGATAACAGGGACGGTTGCCCATTCTGCCAGTCCAACAACAAGTTCGTGTCCAAAAACACGTGCCATAATGCCTTCAACCATGCCAGACAATACACGGGCGACATCAGCTACGGATTCGCGTTCACCCAGACCGATCTCGTTGGGAGAAAGGTAGAGCGCGTCGCCACCGAGGTGTCGCATGGCAACTTCAAAGCTCACGCGGGTACGTAACGAAGGTTTTTGGAAAATCATCGCCAGGTTTTTGCCTTTGAGAACAGGTTCGTTGCCACCGGCAAAATATTCTTTTTTTTGAGTTCGGTAGCGAGGTCCAGAAAAACTAATAATTCTTCTTTGCTGAAGTCCGTGATGTCAAGAAAGTCTTTTTTTTCATTTTTACTCCTTATAAATGTGTTTTGAACTGCCATAAAAAAAACGCCGGAACATGGCTTTGTTTATGCTTCCGGTCGCTTTCGCATGGCTATTTTATCAGACTTTATGGCTTCGAGTGCCATAATGAAAGTAAAAAAACTGATTTACCATCCAAATTAACAGCAGAAGGCACAAAGCACAGGTGATACCAGCTATCCAGGTGATGATTGTGCGTTGGACTTTGGGGGGGAGCTTTTGCTGATAGCTTTGCAGTTGGTCAATAAAGCCTTCCAGTGATGATCCGGTATTATCGACGTTGGCTTTTAAATCGTCTATGTTGGTATTAAAGTCAACGAAATTCGTGTCAAAAGTGCTAATATTCGCGGCTGAATTGCTGATCTCTTTTTCCAGCCCGGAAAGACTCTCGGGAATGCTGCCGAAAGTTTCGGAAAGCTCAAGCAGACTTTCGTTAAGGGCTTTTTCGGGCGCGTAGTCGAAATTGAGCAAGGGCAAGCGCGAGAGGAGCGTTAGAGCGTCATCAACAAGTTTTGAACCCTGGGCGGCGGCTTTCAAAGAGTTTTGTCCATCCTGGGCGATTTTTACCAAATCGCTGCCTACCAGGTCTGTCATGTTTTCAAGAATGGGTTCGATACCATAAACATAGTCTTTTACGGATTGCAAGGAATCTTTGAGCGTGTCAAAGCTTGAGGAAACGTTGTTAAGACCATCGTTGGCGGAAGACAAGGTTTCCTGTAAGGTATCTATTCCAGTACTGGCAATGTGGATGAGTTCGCGGGTGCCATTAGCCAGTGTGACCGCTAAGATGATGAGCAGCACAAGCATGGCGATGCCCAAAATGAGAGAAGAACCGCTTTTTGCGAGGTCGATGCGTGTTTTGTTCTGTTTTATAAACTGAACGAGTTTACTGGGCATGAATACTCCCGGTTAGCGGGTTTTGAACACTTTGCAAAATATCGTCTTGCAGGTTGCTCATTGCAGCGTAGTTTTCAGCGGTGTCATGGTCATAGCCACAGAGATGCAAAATGCCATGCACCATGAGCATTTCCAGTTCTGCCTGGAGCGTTGTGTTGGATTGCGCGGCTTGTTTGTTCGCCATCGTTAGTGAGATGATGATATCGCCAAGATAAAAACTACCAGTTTCGGGATCATCAAAGCCGATGGGAAAAGAGAGTACATCGGTGGCCTGGTCGATACCGCGATAGTCACGGTTTAGGCTGCGGATGCCCTGATTGTTCGTCAGACGCAAGGAAAAACTGCAATTTGTTTCATCAATGGCTTTTGAAATGGTTGTTTTGGCGATATCTTCTAATCGCTGGCGATTAAACTTGGCTTCATAAGTGGGCGGAACAATAAAATGAATCAAACTAATACCCTTCGCGTAAGTCAATTTCTGTCGTTTCCTGCGGGAAAATGCTTTCTTTCACAGGGCTGTTTTCTTTTTCTGTTTGCTCTAAGCTGGCTTTATCTTCCACAGCATCTGAGTCTTCTTTTGTATCATCAAAATTTTCTTCTTTTTTTATCATCTTTGCGTTGGTCTGGGTATTTAACGCGCGGGTGGTAGGAGCGTTTGATGGTTTCGAAGAAGGATTTTTTTTGATGGCTTTCATGTCACTTAGGGTGAGTTCGGTGTCGTCAAGTTGGCCGGCTGACATCACACTTTGCACGACTGCGTCGATAACAGACCTTATCTCATCATCAGTACGGGGATTTGTAGCCCGGGCGCGGGCTTCAGTTCCGTCAGCAAGCATTAAGATGGCAGTTTCGCGCGATTGTGGTGTAGGGCCAGGATAACGGAATTTGTCTTGATCCACCAAACTTTCGTCACCATCGGCGAGTTCAACAGCTCTTGCGTATTGATAACGGGTGATGTTGTTGCCGTGATGTTCAAGGATAAAGTCGATAATGCGACTGGGTAAACGATAACGTTTCGCCAGGGCAACGCCATCGGTGACGTGCGCGATGATGGTTTGTGCTGTTTCGTAGGGGTCACTCTCGTCGTGGGAGTCAATATTGCCCCCCCGTATTTGATTTTCGATGAAAAAGCTGGCGTTTGACGATTTACCAATGTCATGGAAAAGTGTTCCGGCACGCACAAGCAGTCTGTTAGCACCAATAGCGTCAGCGGCTTGTTCGGCCAGGTTGGAGACTTGCAGACTGTGTTGGTAGGTGCCTGGCGCGTTGTTGAGCAATAACTGCAATAAGGGGTGATCCGGGCGGGAAATATCCATGAGTTGCAGGGATGTGGGTAAATCCAGAATTGAGGCGAAAATGTGTTGCAGGAGCAGGGCAAGTGTGGCGGTTGCGATACCGTTGAACAAGGCAGCGGCCATTAACGTGCCTAAACCGAGCCAGTCTGTGTATGAATCGCCCAAACGGAACATAGCGACAATCAATGCGGCAATGACACCACTAACAAAGCCTGTACCGAAGAAGGTGGACAATCTGCGCGCATCTCCCAGTATAAACATGGCAACCAGTCCTGGAACGAGATAAAAGATTATGAGTTCGGCTTCGCGGCCAAAGCCAAGTACAGATAAAAAGGCAAGAATCAGGCTTAGGATGGCGGCCAGTTCAAAGTTGAAAATGATACCGATGGTCAAGCCAAATGCAGCAAGCGGGAATAAGTAAGGCCATACGGCGTTGCCCATCACCAAAAACCGGGCAAGACCTAAAAAGATTAGGAAGAAACAAGCCACCATAATCATGCATAAAGGTTGGAGCATGATTTGGGTGCTGCGATACCTAAAGAAGATGAAAACCAACAAGGCGGAAATTAAAACAGCAACACCGTTTTTGATGAAAGCATTGGTTTGGTCGGTGGGGTTGGTTAGCCCAAAGATGTCCAGGGCTTCCATATCGGCTTCAGCGAGAATTTCGCCACGTCTGACGATGGCTTCGCCCGCAATAATCTGACGGGTGATGGGCTGCACGTTTGCCATAGCCAGTGCACGCGCGCGTTGGGTTTCTTCAGGGCTGAAGGGGGGGCTGGTTGGAACGATTAAATCCGACACAATGGCGGTTGTGATTTGGGTTTGCTCCAGTTTGAAATTAAATTTGATAATGTTTTGCAGGTTTGTTCGGGCTCTCTCAATTTGGTTTTCGCGCAAGTTTTCACGTAATACGGTTTCAAGCACACGCGAACATTCCACGCCTACGGCTTGCCAGTCGTTCATTTCCATCAAGAGAATTTTGGAATAATCGTCCACGCTTAATTTCAAGTCTTGCATCATCAGCAAGTCTTCAATTTTTGTTCATGTGTTGAGAGTGGGTCGTTTTTAACGGTTGTGATATAGCTTAGGGCAGCATCCAAGACATTGAGTTGGTGGCGGGCGATGCTTGGGTCAGATGTGAGATAGACATCTTCAACGGCGTTGGCTGCATTTTGCCTGGCGCGTTCGGTAAGCACTTTTGATTCAAAGTTGATGGAATAAGGCGCAAGGATATCTTCAGTGGCCGCTTCGCCGATATTTATCTGCACACCTCGGTTATCGAGATAGCCCGGTAAAATCATAAATAGATACGCGATAAAGCTACTCACCACTAAAATAACAGCGAGCGTGAGATTGCGTGTTCGTTTGGATGGTGTTTTTTTGTTTCTTTTAGCTTTAACATAATGTCTTAGCCTTGGGTTAATTTGTTTTTGCAAAACCACCCTAATTATACCCGCAAGATGGCATGTCTGCACTTTTTGTTCAATCACCTATTGTGATTTGGTCTTTGATGGTGTTAAACAGGGTAGGACCGATCCCTTTCACTTTTTGAATATCAGTGATATCCAGGAATAATCCGTTTTCTTCGCGATATTGAATGATTGCTTGTGCCTTGGTGGGGCCGATGCCTGGCAGAAGACATAAGGTTTCAAAGTCAGCGGTATTGATATTGATGAGACTTTCTTCGGTGCTGAAGGTGATTGACCGTCCTTGGTTAAAGTTGCTGATACTTTGTTCGTCAAGGCGTGGGATGTGGATACGTTGCCCGTCAGCGATAGGTTCTGAGAGATTGAGTAAGTTTTGGTCGTAGCCTTCAATCAATCCACCTGCTTTTCGATGGCATCTGCCAGGCAGGCGCCTTTGGGCAATGTGATTAAGCCTGGCTCATTCACCGCGCCTGTAACGTGTACACGGATTAGCGCCAGTGTCGCACTGGCTTGTGGGGGGGTCAGGTCGGGAGTTTTGGTGACTAATGTGATTGGCGAACCACGGTTAGGCAGGATAAACAGCAAAATGCCCCCGGCTAAAATCAAGCCGATGAGAATGCCAAGGGCAATATGCTGCCAGGTTTTCATGCCGATAAATCCGTGTCAGGCCTTGCTGGCGTTTTGACGGTGTCTTTGCCTTCTTCAAGTTCCAGCAAACGAATAAATGCTGCGATGGCGACTTCGAGCATATCTTCAGAAGGTTCGCGTGTGGTTAGTTTTTGAAGAGCCAAATTTGGTTTGATGAACCAGCGCAGAAAAGCTGAATCGTCCATATATTTCGCCACCCAGCGAATGTATTCATAGGCAATACCCGCGACAAGCGGCAACATGAGAATACGCGAAATCAATCGCCAGTAGATAGGCATGGGTCCCAGCAAGGAGAAGACCAAAACACTGATAAGCGCCAGGGTCAGCATAAATGAGGTGCCACAACGTGGGTGTTGGGTGCTTTGTTTGGCTGTTTCGGATGGGGTGAGCGCGACGTTGGCTTCATAGGCGTTAATTGTTTTGTGTTCCGCGCCATGGTAGGCATAGACACGGCGAATGTCCTTCATCTGACCGACTAAAGCCATATAGGCGATTAACAGGACAAGACGTAAAACGCCTTCAATAACGTTACTCCACCAGGGCCCTAAGGTAAAGCGTTTGTCCAGCCAGCCAGCAACGAATGCCGGCAAGAGAAAGAAAACTGTCACACCGATGACCAGGGACAGAACGGTTACCAGTGCCATGCTTTTGGAGTCGATTTGTTCATCATCTGTGCCAGAGATGTTGGCTGACAGGCTAATCATGCGCGTGCCGAGGCTTAGGGAATCCCACAAAGCTAAAATACCGCGTAAAAACGGTACGCGCATCCATTTGGAACTGTAAATCGCGGGCAATTCTTCTTCGTGAAGCTGAATTTGGTCGAGAGAATCGCGAACAGCCATTGCCAAATAGCGTTTGCCACGCATCATGACGCCTTCAATAACAGCTTGCCCGCCATAGGCGGGCATTTTTAGTTCGGACTTTTGTTTAGTACTCACTCAGCAAAACTCATCAAAAATCGAATCAAGGCTTGCACACCCTTGGTCCAGGTGGGCAAGTGTTGGCGTTCGTTGGGCGAGTGGATAGCGTCATCGGGCAATCCAAAGCCGGTCAGAAGCGATTTTACGCCCAGAATTTCCTGCATGTTGGTGGCAACGGGAATTGAACCGCCTTCGCGTTTCAAAGTAACGGGTTTGCCCCAGGTTTCGCTTAGCGCATTTGCCAGGTTTTCATAGCCGGGCGCGTCGTCTGCCAGATAGGCGGGACCCAAGGAGTGTTTGAAGATTTGAGCGCGCACCGTGTTGGGTACGATGCTGGCAATGTAGCTTTTAATAAGCCGGTAGATATCATCAGGGTTTTGGTCCGGTACTAACCGACAAGAAATTTTCGCTTTGGCATAAGCAGGAATAATGGTCTTTGCGCCTTCTTCGATGTAACCAGAGTAAAGCCCATTTACGTCCAGGGTAGGCCTGGCACCCTGGCGTTCGAGTAAGGTGAAGCCTTCTTCACCATAAAGTCTGGGAACGCCGGTGAGTTTGATGTAAGAATCTTCAAGCGAACCAGCCATGGCGATGAGTTCACGTTCTTCTGGGGGGGTAAGCGGGCGCACTTTATCATAAAAACCGGGAATGGCGACCGAGCCATCCGGGTTGTGCAATTTCGAGATGATGTCGGCAATGACGTTGGCGGGGTTGGCGATGTTGCCTCCAAACAAGCCACTGTGCAAGTCCATCTTGGGTCCATCAACGCGCAGTTCAATGTAAACCATACCACGCAAACCATATACAATGGTGGGCTGGGTGGCGGAAATCATGCCAGCGTCGGGGGGGTTGAGAATCATGTCGCACTTGAGAAGTTCGGTATGGTCTTCCAGAAAGTCTACGAGTGAAGGCGATCCGATTTCTTCTTCGCCTTCGATGATGAATTTAACGTTGATGGGCAGGTCGTTGGTTTTCAAGACACTTTCCAGGGCGAAAATGGAAGCCATGATTTGGCCTTTCATATCCGACGCGCCCCGTGCGTAGATGTAATCACCGACTTTGTTGGGTTCAAAGGGTGGGGGGGTGTTCCACTCGTGGAGTGGGTCAGGTGGTTGTACGTCGTAATGCCCGTAGATGAGCAGGTTTTTGCGTTGGGCAGGGCTGATTTTTTTTCTCCGCGAAAACAATGGGGGGGTGAACTTTTGTGGGGAAGATTTCAATATAGTCCATGCCCAGTTTTTCGAAATAGTCCTTCAAGAATTCAGCCGTGCGTTCCATGTCTTTTTTTATGGGCTGGATCAGTTGAAACGGAGGGAATTCTAAGGACATTAAGGTATTGTTCCATCAAGGCATCTTGATTTTCTAAAAAAAATAGTTTATGGCAGATAGTTCTTTATCCATACTTACCTCTTCTTTTTGTTTGCTTTATCGCTATACATTATATGCCAAACTGCGAATTATCGTGATAGGATTAGCATGAAAAATGATCGACCCTTCAAACTGAACTATAGGGTCATCATAAGCAACAATAAAAACTGAAGGAAATATTATGACAAACGAAAATCATCGACAACTCATCATCGTCGGTTCTGGACCAGCCGGTTTTACTGCCGCAATTTACGCCGCGCGGGCAAATTTAGCCCCCATGCTCATCTCAGGATGAAGCTTTACGGACAGCCTTCCAAAACCGCAACCATAGAAAACTATCCGGGTTTTCCAAACGGTGTTGAAGGGCCGGAACTCGGCCGGCTTTTGAAGAGCAAGCACGCGCCTTTGGTGCTGAAGTGGTTTATGACGCGGTTGAAAAAAAATTGATTTGAGCCAAAAACCCTATCAGGTGCATACCTATGGAGGCGTTTTTACCGCAGATGCTCTTATTTTGGCAATGGGTACAGAATACAATAAACTAGGCGTTCCCGGTGAAAAAGAACTGGAAGGACGCGGTATTTCAAACTGCGCGACTTGTGATGGCTATTTCACAAAAGGTAAAAATGTGCATGTGGTTGGTGGCGGAGACGCCGCGATTGAAGAAGCTATCTTCCTGACTCGCTTTGCTGATAGTGTTACCGTTATCCACCGTCGAGATGCTTTACGCGCCAGCGCTATCCTTGAAGAACGCGCGCGTACAAACCCGAAAATCAAGTTTATCTGGAATTCCGTCGTGGAAGAAATCAAAGGCGAAAATGCTGTTGAAGCGCTTGTCTTAAAGAATGTTAAAACTGATGAATTGAGCACTATACCCAGCCAGGGTTTGTTTGTTTACATCGGTCAAAAGCCCACCACAGAAATTGTGGGTCAGCAACTGGCAACTGATGATAAGGGCTATATCATTATCGACGAAAATATGGAAACCAGCGTGCCCCCAGGTTTATGCGGCAGGTGATGTTGCCGACCCGCACTACCGCCAAATCGTAACCGCGGCAGGCATGGGAGCCGCCGCGGCGATTTCAGCAACGCGTTTTTTTGGAAACGCTGATGGTTAATTCAGCTAAGTAGCGCGGTAGTCCCGTTTGGCTTATTGCTGAACGTTTGGACTACTCCAAATAAACACTCTTGGTACACTTTGCGCACCGGCCTCTTCGTATATCGGATTGGCCGGATCGTTATTAATGACGCGGGCAATGGACACAGTCCACTGGATGATATGCGGGATGTCATCATCAGCCTAAAGCTGGCAGGCAGAATGAATTTCGTGTCGCTAACATATTCCACCAGACTGCGTTCGTCGGTTGATGTCAGGTCCTTGACCACAACACGGTAAAGTTCGTTTGGATAAAGATCAGCCACCGAAGCCCATTGCAGGGTCACGGTTTCTTCGCTGGGTGGGAAGTAAGCGCCCGAGCGGGGGGGCAAGAGCAAGTTCGGTCCGGGATAAGGCGGCACTGGTGTCGCGGTGGGGGGGGTGGGCCCAGGGGGGGTAGGCAGGCGATAGCACAGGGGGGGAATTTCCAGCGCCTGACCCGCGCGTACAATGTCGTTGCTCATGCCATTGTGTTCCATGATGTCTTTCATGGTCACGGAGTAATTAGCGGCGATTGAGCTAAGTGTGTCGGAAGCGCTAACGGTGATGGGCATCACGTTAGTACAGCGTTCATCGTCAACAATTTCTTCCGGTGTGGCGGATGGTACCGGAGATGGGGGGGTGTAGGTGGGCAGGGGCACCATTAAGACCTGGCCTTCTGAAACCGTACAGTTGGCATCAAGTTTGTTTTCAAGAATGATTGCTTGCACCGATGTGTTATAGAGCAAAGCAATGGTTAAGCACTGCTGGCCCTGTGCCACGGTGTGGGCGACAGGGGGCAGGGGCGTCCAGGTGGGTTCAGGTGTGTTGGTAAGCGTTGGCGTGGCGGTCAGCGTTACGGTGGCGGTGGGTGTTTGAGAGCTTTCCGCGATTTCTGCATCTTTGGCGGAGGCGGACATTTTTGAGCTAACCAGCAGGCCAACGATGACAGCCACCAGCGCCAGAAAGACAAGCGCTAAAATAATCATGCCGGGTAATCTGAGCGTTATCTCAGGCGCGCCACTGTCCAGCCCGCGTGATTTTGAGCTTGTGCCCGTGTGACTCACTGGCGTACCACAGACCAAACAGCGTGTCGCGTTATCGGTCAGGCGGGTGCCACATACTGAGCAGACCGTATTCTTTCTATGTGAGTGTTCATCAAAACTTGTTTTCTTCATTGTTTTATCCAATTCGTTTTCTTTCATATCAGGGAATGCACAGGTAAAATAGGCTTATGACTGCGGTTTATATTCACATTCCCTTTTGTAAACGTCGTTGTAACTATTGTGATTTTATCACGTATGCCAATATTGAGGCTATGCTACCAGATTATCTAAGCGCATTGCAAATGGAAATTCTAAATTCCAAATGGGAGTGTGACCAGGCTGAAACGGTTTACATCGGTGGGGAACGCCATCCTTGATGAGTCCCGAACAAGTCGCCGGCCTTTTGGATGCCGTGCGTCAACGCTATGGCATCGCTAAAGACGCTGAAATCACGGTTGAGGCAAACCCAGGCACGGTTAACGCCAGTTATTATGCCCAAATTCGTGCTTTGGGTGTCAATCGGCTGAGTTTTGGTGTGCAGTCTTTCAGTAATGCGGAATTGCAGTTGCTGGGACGAATTCACTGCGCGGAC
>JMBV01000257.1_pt1 | contig 19132 bp, 33 predicted proteins | sample 616531 | NCBI WGS metagenome assembly JMBV01 (sample SAMN02727904, study PRJNA239997) | anaerobic digester metagenome | biome: anaerobic digester; isolation source: mesophilic anaerobic digester inoculated with municipal waste water sludge... | place: Germany: Bielefeld University, CeBiTec ...
AAATATTACGGTGGGTATAGCTCAGTTGGTTAGAGCGCCAGGTTGTGGCCCTGGAGGTCGCCGGTTCGAATCCGGTTACTCACCCCCCCATTAAAAATGTTAAGCGGTCCCTGTGGGCCGCTTAAATGTTTTTACGCCGCTGTAATTACCGTGCCGCCCATTCTAAGGTATGATGACCGGCGTTTGCCCGGGGGACTATTTTGGTATGCAGCGGTTCGGGAGGGAAGATATCACCATCGAGCATAATGGGGTATGGGGCCCCCCCTCCACTGAGATATCCTTGCCCTTAAGAATGGTTACCGCCGGATGATTGGTGTGGTTGCCCGAGTAAATCTTCGGCAGCGTAATGGCAAGATCCGTTCGTGTAATTTCGCCCACTATCAAAACGTCAAATTGGCCTCCGTTGTAGTGCGCATCGGGGGTAAACTTCATTCCGCCGCCACCGTAGGGCATATTCATCACAAACAGTCCCACGATTCTATCAGTCCTCTTTTTGCCGTCCACACTTATTTCAACTGTAAAAGTTTTTAAATTTCTCACCGTTGCCACAACCGCCCCTAAAAAGGCGGGCTTGCCCCGCAGCATGCTCTGGCGGCTATTGTTCACGTATTGAATAACATCTACCGGAAAGCCGATTGAAGCCAAAACGCCAAAAAGGCGCCGTCCGTTGAAACCTATATCTAGGCGGTCTGTGTTTCCTCTCAAGAGGACATCTATTGCCGGGGCAGTTTGCCTGGGAATGCCCAAGCCTCGGGCATAGTCATTGCCTGTCCCACCGGGAATAATACCCATTACAGCTGTACTACCCTGCAGTCCGGTCAAAACCTCTCTGATTGTACCGTCACCGCCCAAGGCGGCCACAACTTCATGTTTGTCGCCGGCTGCATGGGCGAGTTCAATGGCGTGTTTGGCGTTCTTAGTAAATATTAGTTCGAAATCAATGTTTTTCTTGCGCAAAATCTCCCGTGCCAGGCGCGCCGTTTTCTGGCCCCCCCGCCCCCCCGTCCGGCTAAAGGATTGGCGATTACCGCTATACTCATTACAACGTTCCTCCCCGCTTGATGGTGCTGACTTAATTCGCCATTATAATTCGAAACTCCTTCGCTCATACTAGACGAAGAAGGGGGGGTGGAATGAATGCCGAAAGACAAAAAGGCGAATTTGCGTCAACAGCAGCAGTTTACCCAGGCGGGGGGGAAACCGGCCGGCGCTAATAACTTCTTTGAAACAGCTGAAGAGCTAGCAAATCGCCAGCGTGATTCGGGGGGGCAGGGCAAGAAACAGAAACAAAGCAAACCTACACCAAACCCGGAAGGCCCCGGGCACTAAAAAGTAAAAGGGAGCGTCCCCGCTCCCTTCTCTCATTTTAGTCCGCCAGCAGGCGGCTGATCAGCTCCGTGAGATGTTGCGCGGTCTGCAGCGTTTCTTTCTCGTTTAGCGTCCATACATGGCGGCGCAGTTGGCGTATTGCATCGCTAATCTCCTTTTCGATGCTCAATTTTCTTTCTTGTTTGAATACGCCCCCCCTCTCCCAAGTTTCTTCCAGCCTTTCAACAGATTGGGCCGCATCATGCCAGTGACCGCGGGCCGCATCTTCCGATACCTGGTCCACTAAATCCTGCATTTGAGCCAAGGGGGGGTGGTTGGGTGAGGGCGTGAGGGGGGGATGTTTGGGTAGGTATTCTGTTAGGCTGACTGTATCATTCGTCCGTTTTGGGGGGGATTCCTGCCCGGGTAGGGAAAGTCTGTCGGAAAAGGTTAGGACCACAATCAAGATTCCCATCAATCCTAGGAAAACGATTATTTTGCGGCGCACCGAATCCCTCCTTTCTTAGCTCTAGCATTCCCATTTCTCGTATTGATTAATAAAATTGGCTCACAATAATTGAGAGACTAACAGGAGGGACAGCCAATGAAAATAATGTGGGTGATTCGCCCGGCTGAAGGCGGGATCTTACAGCATCTACAGCAGTTGTCGGAAGGTATTTCTGATTTGGAAATTGTTGTAGTCGCACCCCCCCGATCTGCGGGAGTGGGCCGGAAAACGGCGGTTCGTGCCTTTAAACCTCACGGACGGCCTGCGGCCCAGGCAGGATTTGGAGGCCGTTCGAAGCCTGAGGCGGATCTTGAGGCGCGAAAAGCCCACATTGTTCATGCCCATGGCCTTAAAGCGGCGTTGATTACAGCCTCAGCCCTTTTTTTTGGTCGCGGCGGCAGCGTTTTTTTTGTTCACCGCGCACAACAGCCTGCCGGAACAGTTTCCCCCCCTCGGGCACTGGGCCGCGGGGCCGGTTCAGCGTTGGTTGTTTCAGGGCATGGATACTATTATCAGCGTTTCCGATTCTGTGCGGATGCAGATTCTCAAATATGCACCGGGGGGGGACAAAGTGATGACGATTCACAACGGAATTTTGCCCTCGTCGTTCGGCCTGATCAGCCGTGAGGACTCTCGGGCGCAGGCCGGTTTATTGCCTGAAGATTTAGTGGTGGGTACAGTCGCCAGGTTGATACCTGACAAGGGAATAGCAACACTGCTGGAGGCTGTGTCGCTGATTGCTAAAATCCTTCCCGATTTGAAACTCGTTATTGTGGGGGGGGATGGGCCGGAAAGACATAGATTAGAAGGATACGCGCAAGGGCTGGGCCTTGGGCAGCGGGCCATCTTCTTGGGCCAGCGAGAAGATGTGCCTTGCTTGATGGCGGGATGGAACTGTTTTGCTCTGCCCAGTCTGAAGGAGGGGTTCAATATCAGTGTTTTAGAGGCTATGGCCAGCCGCCTGCCGGTGGTGGCCTCCGATTTACCCGCGCTGCGCGAAGCGGTTCTGACCGGGAAAGGGGGGATTTCTGGTGCTGTCCGGCAGCGCTCCTGATTTTGCCGCCGCCCTGCTGCACGTGTTGAAGGCGCCGGACAAGGCAAGAGCGATGGGGGGATTTCAACCGGGAACGGGTGGACTCTGTCTTTGCCGCGGATAGGATGGTTCGCAGTGTGCGCACCCTGTATGAGGGCTACCGAGATTGAATCGGGCGCGTAGCGGAATCTATTATCTGCTGCTTCTGACCATTTGTCTATCCTGCCGATCCGCGGCGGCGTCCGAGTTAGGCGCGGGCCAAGTTATACTTGTGCTGTGGCATGGCCTGGAGTGGGAACAGATCAGCGAGTTTAGCTGTTCAGCGCCGCTATCCATCGGAATAATGAACACCCGTTCCGGCGGCGGGGGGGACGAACCCTCCGCCTCCTATTTGAGTATTAGCGCAGGTGCAAGGGCCGTGGGGGGTTTGCCGACGCTGCCGCCTTTTCAGCGGGGGGGAATCGGCCGGCGATGTTTACAGGCTGCGTACAGGTCGCGAACCGGCTTTGTATGTTCAACCCGACATAGCCCTGATCAAAGCCGCGCAAAAGGTGAACTATACTGTGAAGCCGGGTGCTTTGGGCAGTGCTTTGCGGGCCGGCGGCGTAACGGTTCAGGTGCTGGGAAACAGTGACTGGAAGGACGATGCCAACTGGGCCGCTCTGGTGGCCATGGATGAATGGGGGGGTAGAGTCTGGGCCGGGCAGACAAGGGAAGGGGGGGCCGTCGTTCCGGATCCCCCGTTACCCCCTTTGGTTTAAGGACCGATTATCAATATTTAGAAACGGTGGCTGCGGCCGCAGTGGAAGATGTGATCATTATTGATCTGGGTGATCCGTTTCGGTTTGATCAGTATAGAAAATTTCTCAGCCCGGAACAGGCAGCGGCACTGCAGGCGCCTTTGGTTGCGGAAGCTCTGTCTTTTGTGGGAAGGCTGGCCGAAACAAAAAAAAGAGGATACCGTTCTTTTAGTGGTAAGCCCCCCCCATCCGGGCAGGCCCCCCCGTGCGGAACAGGGCCGGTGGCTGACCCCCCCCGTTTTGTGCATTGGTGCGGATGAAGGTCTGCTTACCTCCGGTACTACGCGCTGGCCCGGGTTAATCACCAATATGGATATTGCCCCCCCGACCGTGCTCGCCTTACTGCAGGTAGGCCACGCTGAACCTTTCGTGGGCCGGGAGGCGGTCAGCGCGATTTACAACGAACCACATGCTTTCTTGGAAACAATGCTGAACAGATTGGAGCGGTTGGCGCTGCGGCGCGGCCCTGTCCTGAGAGTGCTGATTCTACTGCAGATTTCGCTTTACTCCGCGTCTTTGCTGGCCCTGATCATCAATCGTCCGCCCGCACGCCTGCTGCGTGCGCTCCAGTTTTGCACATAGTGTTTCTGGCCCTACCCCCCCTAGGTTTGGTGTTGTTGTCCGCGTCACCGCTTTCCATTTTATTTTTAGGCCTGGCGCTTCTCATTTTAGAAATGGCGTGCTCTGCGCAGGTTATGAAAGTCGGCATAATCGCTGTCGCCACCGCCTTAATTATAGCTGCGGACGTGGCCGCCGGAAGCCCGCTTTTGCGCTATTCTTACCTCGGTTACGATCCGATCGGGGGGGTGCCCGTTTTTATGGCTTGGGCAACGAATTCATGGGGGGGCTTTTGGTGGGCTCCGCTGTGCTGGGGGGGTGGTCTGTTGTTCGAGAGAAAAACAGAAATCTCCCCTATGCGAATTGGATAGGATTTTGTGTCTTTGGAATAGTACTTGCCGTAATCGGAGCGCCCGCGTTGGGCACGAATGTGGGTGGGGGGGCAATTTGCGCTGTGTTTGCCTTCGGCTATACTTGGAATGCCATGCGCCGCAAACAAGCGGGGTTTCGCAGTGTTCTGATCCTTGCGGCTGCCGCAGCGGCGGTCCTCGGGCTTTTAATGCTTGCCGACCATGCTAATCCCGTTAATGAACAATCGCACATAGGGCAGACAGTCGCCGTAATTCGTCGCGAAGGTTTATTTGGCATTGGTCAGATCATCACGCGCAAGCTGGCCATGAATTTCAAATTGCTGCGCTACAGTGTTTGGAGCAAGGCTTTGCTCATTGCCCTTACCGTGATGGGCGCCAGCTTTATCTGGCCCTCCACTTTCATCGCTTGGTTAAAAGATAATTATCCGTTTATTGCCTTAGGAATGAAAGGGGCCGTGCTTGGTTCACTTGCTGCTTTCATTTTCAATGACTCGGGTGTGGTCGCCGCCGCGACCTGCCTTTATTTCGCCTCAAGTACGCTTTTGCTGCTTGCCTTAGAATTAAAACATGATCTTGATCCGCCTGAGGCCCACGTTTAAAATTATGCCGATCGCCAATAAACTGGTGAGCATGGTGCTCCCTCCCGCCGTTATAAAAGGCAGCGGTAAGCCGGTAACGGGCATAATACCCAACGTCATGCCCACATTAATTAGCAAATGGAAAAAGAAAATGCTGGTGGCCCCCCCGGTTGCCAGCAAGGCACCATAGGTATCCTTGGCGATGGCGGCGACGCGCAGCCCCCCCGCCAGATCAGGAAAACGTAAAGGGCCAAAACTGCTACGGAGCCCAAAAACCCCAGTTCTTCCGCGATGACAGAAAACACGAAATCGGTGTGATTTGCCGGAAGAAAACGAAGAGAACTTTGGGTCCCGTTGAGCAAGCCCTTGCCTAAAAAGCCACCCGAGCCGATGGCGATCATGGATTGGATGATGTTCCAGCCCGAACCGGTGGGATCAGAATAGGGATCTAAGAAGACCAACAGCCTTTTGAGCTGGTAAGGTTTGATTATTTTCAGCCACCCCCCGGGAAGATACGATAATGCCGGCCGCCGCCGCTGTCAGCATGCTTCCCCCCCGCGATTAGGATATGTTTCGGCTTGGCACCGCCGATGAACCAGAGTGTAAACAAAAGGCAGATAAAAATCGCGCCTGTGCCCATGTCGGGCTGCAGCAAAATCAATCCTGTGGGAATGAGCGTCAGGAGAAAAGCACGTCCTACCGCCCGAGGATCACCCGCCTGTTCTTTTTCCGAAAAAAAATCTTGGCCAGAACTAGAATCAGGCCGATCTTGGCAAGCTCAGAGGGCTGGATGTTTAAAGGGCCCAACTTTACCCAGCGCTGCGAACCAAAGGCCGTCTTGCCCATGAGCAGAACACCCGCGAGAAGCAGTATGTTTCCCAGGTAAATAATCCGTGTCCAGCGTATCCAAGCCCGGTAATCAATGGATATAATCAGTATAGCCACCGCAACCCCCCCATGCCCAAGGCCAAAAGCTGCCGATACACATAATGGTAGGGGTTGAGGCCCGAAGCCTCCAGCTGGGAATGGGAAGCGGAGTAGATCACCACCATGCCGATCATGATTAAAGCCAGCACAGCCGCGATCAAAGGCCAGTCCAAATTTCGCCAATAACGCCGGGGAATTCTCATACTGCTGCCTCCTTCCAGCTTGTCTTTATTATAACTGGTTTTCCCGGCGTAAACCAGCCCTAGGGTCAAAAGCTCGCCTAAAAGGTGTTGACCCCTTTTTGCCTCTCTGTTATAATGACTTTGCATGATGAGCCATTAGCTCAGCCGGCAGAGCACCGGACTTTTAATCCGGGTGTCCCGCGTTCGAATCGCGGATGGCTCACCATTTTCCATAATCGGGCAGGCGTGGCGGAATTGGCAGACGCGCTAGACTTAGGATCTAGTGGGTATTCCCCCCGTGAGAGTTCGACTCTCTCCGCCTGCACCATTTTTTTTGTGTACAGATACACTGCCCAGTGTACTTTTTTTTGCGTTCATTAAGAAGGGGGAACCACACCATGACCACTAATCTGGAAAAATTGGAAAACAGTAGGGTAAAACTTACTGTGAATATTGACGCTGAAGAATTGGAGAAAACGATCGATGAAGCCTATCGGCGGGCAGCCAAGAAGATTAGCCTGCCCGGGTTTCGCAAGGGCAGGGCTCCGCGTCAGCTGATTGAATTGAATTACGGGCCCAATGTTTTTTTTGGAGGATGCCCTCGACATCCTACTGCCAAGGGCTTATGAGAAAGCACTTACCGAGACTGAAATCCGGCCTGTGGAGCAACCGGTCGTTGATGTGGAGGAAATCGAACGCGGTGTAGGGGGGGTAACTCTCATATTCGAAGTGGACGTTTATCCCCCCCGGCTTGAACTGGGAAAATATAAGAGCCTGCAGGCGGAGCGCACTGCTGTGCGGATAGATGAAGAAGATGTGCTAAAAGTGCTGGAACAGCAGCAAGAACGCAGTGCTCAGCTTGTGGTTGCCGAGCGCACCACAGTTCAGAAAGGGGATTTCGCCACCCTCGATTTTATCGGTTCCATCGATGGGCAGCCTTTTAGCGGTGGGGCGGCTGAGGATCACACATTGGAAATTGGTTCGGGGCAGTTTATTCCCGGTTTTGAAGAACAGCTGATTGGTTTGGAACTGAACGTTCAAAGTGAAATTGAAGTCACATTTCCCGAAGACTATCACGCGGAAAACTTAGCGGGCAAGCAGGCAGTGTTCGAAGTTACCGTCAAAGAGCTGAAGGAAAAACACCTGCCCGAACTGGATGATGAGTTCGCCAAGGACATGGGTGACTACGAGACACTTGATGAATTAAAAGCAGATATTCGGAAAAACTTAGAGGACGAAGCCACCCGCAGAACAACTGATGAGCTGGAGAATAGACTATTAGAGCTGATCGCTGCCGATAGTGAGGTGGAGGTTCCCGCTTCAATGGTTGCGCACCAGGCAGAGCATCTGCTGGAGTACTTTTTCGAGAACTTGCGGAGGCAGGGGCTGGATGAGGAAAAATACTTAGAAATCACCGGTCAAAGCCGAGAGGAACTGCTTGAACAGTTTGAACCGCAGGCCCAAACCCAGATAATCCATGATCTTATTTTGGAATCCGTGTTTGCACAGGAAGGTATCACGGTAGGTGAAGAAGAAGTGAATAGTAAGATTGAGGAATATATGGGATCTAGTTCCGACATGGAAGAAGAGCTGGCGGAACGTTTGCGCGAATATTGGAATGAACAAAGGGCGAATATCGAATCGGCGCTGCAGAGGGAAAAAGCGCTGCAGTTCATAATAGATAACGCTGAAATTACGGAAGTTGAGCGGGTAGAAGAACCGGCGGAGATACCGGCGGAGATACCAGCGGAAGAATAGATAGAAAGGCGGGAGAATTATGAGTGTTTTAATTCCCATGGTTGTAGAGCAAACAAATCGCGGAGAACGGGCTTTCGATATTTATTCCCGTCTCCTCAAGGACAGGATAATTTTTATCGGCGGGCCCATCGAGGATAACGTTGCCAACTTGGTCATTGCCCAGCTGTTGTTTTTGGAATCGGAAGATCCCGACAAAGACATCAACTTGTATATTAACAGTCCGGGCGGGGGGGTAGTATACTCGGGATTGGCCATTTACGACACAATTCAATATATTAAGGCGGATGTTTCCACGATCTGTGTGGGCATGGCGGCCAGTATGGGAGCGCTACTTTTGGCCGCGGGAACGGAAGGCAAAAGATTCGCACTGCCTAATTCCCGGATCATGATTCACCAGCCATTGGGTGGGGGGGCGCAAGGGCAAGCAAGTCAAATTGAAATTCAGGCCCGTGAGATTCTGCATCTAAGATCCAGAATCAATCATATCTTGCATAAGCACACGGGGGGGCAGCCGCTGGAGAAAATTGATCGAGATACTGATCGAGATTATTATATGTCCTCCGATGAGGCAGCAGAATATGGCCTGATTGATGGGGTTTTAACCAAACATCAACTTGAGCGGAAAACAGTAGTAGGATTAAGCGAGGTGATATGATGTTCAAATTTGGCGATGAAAAGGGTCAATTAAAATGCTCCTTTTGCGGTAAAATGCAGGAACAGGTAAAGAAACTCATCGCCGGCCCGGGGGGTCTACATCTGCGATGAATGTATAGAACTCTGCAACGAGATCATCGAAGAGGAATTCACAGAAGACCACGAAGTTGAACTCGACAGCATTCCCAAGCCTAAGGAGATCCGAGAGGCTTTAGATGAATACGTGATCGGGCAGGATGAAGCGAAGAAGAACCTGTCCGTGGCCGTCTACAATCATTACAAGCGGATTAACAGCAATCTGCAGACGGACGATGTGGAACTGCAAAAGAGCAACATTTTAATGCTGGGGGGGCCTACGGGGGGGAGCGGGAAAACATTTTTAGCGCAAACGCTGGCTCGCATTCTCAATGTGCCTTTTGCCATTGCGGACGCCACTAGCCTGACTGAAGCCGGTTATGTGGGTGAGGATGTGGAAAACATCCTCTTGAAGTTGATCCAGGCCGCGGATTACGATGTGGAGAGGGCCGAACGGGGATCATCTATATTGATGAGATTGACAAAATTGCTCGCAAGTCCGAAAATCCCTCCATTACTAGAGACGTTTCGGGCGAAGGCGTGCAGCAGGCCCTTTTGAAAATACTGGAAGGAACGGTTGCCAGTGTGCCGCCGCAGGGGGGGTAGGAAGCATCCGCACCAGGAGTTTATCCAGGTGGATACGACCAACATTCTCTTTATTTGTGGCGGGGGGGCTTTTGATGGACTGGAGAAAATCATTGAACGCCGCATCGGCCAAAAGAGCATTGGGTTCGGGGGGGCGGAGATTGTTTCTCGTGAGGAGAAAAAAAATCGGCGATACGCTGCGGCAGAATATGCCTGAAGATTTACTGCGCTACGGGCTGATTCCTGAGTTCATCGGGCGGGTGCCTGTGGTTTGTGCCCTGGATGCCCTCGATTTAGATGCGCTGATTCAGATCTTAACGGAGCCTAAGAACGCTTTGGTGAAACAATTCCAAAAGCTACTGCATATGGATGGCGTAGCCTTGGAGTTCGAGCCTGAAGCGCTGAAGATGGTCGCGGCCAAAGCCATGGAGCAAAAAAACGGGGGGGGCGCGGGGCTTGCGGACCGTTTTAGAGGGGGGGATTATGCTGGATATTATGTATAATATACCTTCGCAGCGCGATGTATCCAAATGTGTCATAACCAAGGCTGCGGTGGAGAAAAGAGAACAGCCCCCTTCTAGTGCGAAGTAAGGCGAAGGGTAAAGAGGAAATAGCATAGAATGGGAAGAAAGCTAAAAGATGAGTCGGGTCCGCCCGCCTCATCTTTTTCCTTTCCGGGGGACATAATAAGTGTTGTGATCTGGGGAAAGGAGAACTTCAATGGGAATACTTGCGTTGATCAATCTGTTTTTTGCGATTGTGATTGGCCTTTATTTCTGGAACCTGCTGCGGCAGCAGCAGAGCAACAAATTCGCCGTCAATCGCGAGTCCCGCAAGGAACTGGAAAAATTGCGCCGTTTGAATACAATTGCCTTGACAGAGCCCCCCTATCCGAGCTGACAAGGCCCAAAGATTTTCGGGAGATTATCGGCCAGGAGGATGGGCTTAAGGCGCTGCGGGCTGCCCTGTGCGGGCCTAACCCCCCCAGCACGTAATCATCTACGGGCCCCCCCGGGTGTAGGCAAAACGGCCGCGGCGCGCGTTGTGCTGGAAGAGGCAAAGGCGAACGGGCTTTCACCCTTCAGGGCCGAAGCGGCATTTGTAGAAGTGGATGCCACAATCGCTCGTTTCGACGAGCGGGGGATTGCCGACCCCCCCTTTTAGGCTCTGTGCATGATCCTATCTACCAGGGGGGGCGGGCCCCCCCTTAGGGGTTGCCGGTATCCCCCCCAGCCCAAACCGGGGGGGGCGGTGACCAAGGCCCACGGCGGAATTCTCTTTATCGATGAAATCGGTGAATTACACCCGGTACAGCTGAATAAGTTATTAAAAGTACTGGAGGACCGCAAGGTGTTTTTGGATAGCGCCTACTACTCCCCCCCTGAGGACAATAATATCCCCCCCTCTCACATCCACGAAGTGTTTCAAAATGGCCTTCCGGCCGATTTTCGTTTGGTAGGCGCCACGACCAGGCTCGCCAACGAATTGCCCGCCGCTTTGCGTTCCCGCTGCCTTGAAATTTATTTCGCAATTTGGGCCCGGATGAGGTCGGGATTATTGCCGAGAATGCGGCCAGAAAAATCGAATACCCGCTGCATCCCCCCCATGCTTTGGCAGAAATAAAACGGTTTGCGGGTAATGGTCGAGATGCGGTAAATATTTTGCAAATTGCGGCGGGGGTTGTTTTAAGTGAGGGGGGGCGCAACAGGATTGACAGGGCCGATGTAGAATGGGTCCTTAACTGTGGGCAATATTCGCCCCGATCCGAAATGCGGATCGGGAAGGAACCGGCGGTGGGAGTGGTCAACGGCTTAGCAGTCTATGGCGCTAATCAGGCGCGGTGATTGAGATAGAAGCGACCGCGATCGAAGTTGAAAGATCCCGGGGTACCCTGCTTGTGACAGGCATTATGGAAGAAGAGGAATTTGGCGGGCGGGCCCGGACAGTGCGCCGTCGTTCGCAGGCCCGCTGTTCAGTGGAAAACGTGCTTACGGTGCTGCGCACCCGGTTTCAGCTGCGGCCCGAGGATTATGACATCCATATCAACTTCCCCGGGGGGGGCATTCCGGTAGACGGCCCTTCAGCAGGCGTGGGCATGGTCACCGCCATTGCCTCCGCAATCACGGGCCGGCCGGTTTCTAATACGGTAGCAATGACAGGCGAAGTGACGATTCGGGGAGGAATAAAAGCGGTGGGAGGCGCCGTCCCGAAAATCAGGGCCGCTCAGGAGGCGGGGGGGATCGGTAAAGTTCTGCTCCCTGCCGACAATTGGCAGGAACTGTTTGCCAGCTTAGAAGGCGTGGAAGTCATACCCGTTAGCAGAGTCGGTGACGTACTCGAACAGGCCTTGGTGGGCGAAACTCAGCCGATGCCCGCTGCAATTTCTTCTCCTACCAGAGTACCCTGTTAGGTGCCGCCTCTAATGTTTTAAGATGAATTTCCCCACCTCTTATAACTATGGTACAATATAGATAAGGTTGAACCACACATGGGGGGGTGTAGAATTGGTACAAAAAGTTTCGTATCAGACATTTCCGTTGCTACCTCTCCGTGGGACGCTCGTATTTCCCTATATGGTGACACCGCTTGAAGTGGGGGGGCGCCAGCGATCGATTGAAGCCGTTGAGCAGGCTATGCTTAAAGATCGGCACATAGTTTTAGCGGCACAGCATCAAGTGGCCACCGAAGAGCCGGGGGGGCCTGAAGATATTTTTAACATTGGCACTTTGTGCGAAATCAAACAGATCCTGAAGGTACCGGAGGGCCAAGTGCGGGTTTTGGTTGAAGGTGTCTCAAGGGTCAGCCTGGAGCAGATCGATGATGGGGGGGACGGCTACTACGAAGCAACGGTAAATGTCATTGCAGAACAAGATGGAAATATGGACACATTCGAGCTTGAGGCTCTGATGCGCATAGTTAAAGAGCAGTTCGAAAAGTATGTTCGTTTGGGTAGAAAGATACCCGCTGAGGTACTCGTTTCAATCAGCAGCATTAATGAACCGCATCGTTTAGCGGATACAATAGCAAGCCAGCTTCTGGTTTCTTTCCGGGAAAAACAGGGGGGGCTGTTGGAGGATTTACCCGTCGACAAGCGTTTGGAGAAGATTTTGCATTTGCTGTATAGGGAACGGGAAATTCTAGGCCTAGAAAAGGACATTCAGCAGCGCGTTCGCCAGCAGATGGAAAAGGCCCAACGGGAATATTATCTGCGCGAACAGATCAAAGCGATCCAGATGGAACTGGGCGAGCGGGATGAAAAGGGCGGCCGCACCGAAACGGAAGAAATGAAGGAAAAACTGGAAAAAGCCAAACTGCCCAAGGAAGCAAAGGCAAAAGCCCTGCATGAAATCCACCGTTTGGAGCGCATGTCGCCCATGTCAGCTGAGGCCACCGTTGTCCGCAATTACATCGACTGGATGCTTTCACTGCCCTGGTCAAAACGGACGAAAGACCGCCTGGATCTTGTCAAGGCGGAAGAGATACTTGATGAGGATCATTACGGCCTTGCTAAAGTTAAGGAACGCATTTTGGAATTTTTGGCCGTTCGGCAGTTGACTAAATCTTCTAAAGGCCCGATTTTATGTTTGGTGGGCCCGCCCGGTGTGGGGAAAACCTCCTTGGCACAGGCCGTGGGGGGGACTGCCCTTAATCGAAATTTTTCCCGTTTATCTCTGGGCGGTGTGCGGGATGAAGCGGAAATAAGGGGGGGCCACCGGCGCACTTATATTGGGGGGGCTATGCCCGGGCGGATTATTCAGACGATGAAGAATGTGGGCAGTCTTAATCCCGTAATTGTTCTGGATGAAATTGATAAAATGACGGCTGATTTCCGCGGTGATCCCTCTTCAGCCCTCCTGGAGGCTTTGGATCCCGAGCAAAATCACCGTTTCGGCGATCATTATCTGGAAGTACCCTTTAATTTGTCCGAGGTTCTGTTTATAACCACCGCTAACGTACTGCACTCCATCCCCCCCATCCGCTTAGGGACAGGATGGAAATTATTGAAGTACCCGGCTATACCGAATATGAAAAGCTGGAGATAGCCAAACGCCATCTATGGCCGAAGCAGCTCGAGAACAACGGGCTGCGGGAGGAACAGATTCAGATTTCGGATAACACAATTTATAAAATAATCAATGAATACACGAAAGAGGCCGGCGTGCGTAATCTAGAACGATCATTGGGTACCGTGTGCCGCAAGGTGGCCACCGAGATTGTGAAAGGTACCGCGACGGGTGCTCGCATCACCGTTTCTAATCTAGCCAAATATTTGGGTATACCTCGTTATCGCTTATCGCTGATTGATGGTGAAGACAAGGTGGGTGTAGCGACCGGGCTTGCCTACACGCAGGTGGGCGGCGAGACTCTCGCCATAGAAGTCACGGTCGTGCAGGGTAAGGGAAAACTTACATTAACCGGTAAACTGGGTGAAGTAATGCGTGAATCCGCTCATGCGGCTTTAAGTTACCTGCGCTCGCGGCTGATGAATTGAGCATTGATCCACAGTTTTATGAACAGGCCGACATTCACATGCATATTCCGGAAGGCGCCATACCCAAAGACGGACCATCCGCAGGCATTACAATCGCTACTGCACTGGCCAGCGCCTTGACCAACAGGCCTGTGCGCCACGAGGTATCTATGACGGGTGAAATTACGTTAAGGGGGGGCAGGGTTCTGCCGGTGGGGGGGGATTAAAGAGAAGATTCTGGCGGCCCATCGCGCGGGCGTGACCCGCATTCTATTGCCGGCTGAAAACGAAAAGGACCTGGAGGATATTCCGGATAACGTTTTGAATAAGTTAAAGATTGACTTGGTGGAACACATGGACGAAGTGCTGGCTTTCGCCCTGTTTCCCGATGCTGTACCCGATTCTGCCCTCAATTATCCCATCCCGCCTGCCTCGATTGAGCAGGAACAGCCCTGGCTCGGTGATCAATAAATGAGCCTGAATATACAAAATGCGCAGTTTTTAACAAGTGCGGTCAACAGCGCCGGTTATCCACCCCCCCACGCTCTACCCGAGATAGCCCTGGTGGGGGCGGTCCAATGTGGGTAAATCATCACTGATTAATACGCTTGTAAACCGCCGGAAGTTCGCTCGAGTCTCAAATCAGCCCGGTAGGACTCAAACGATCAATTTTTACCTTGTTGATAAATTATGCCTTGTGGACTTACCCGGTTATGGGTTTGCCAAGGTGCCGGACAGTGTGCGTCTGCAGTGGGGGGGCCTATGATTGAGGGGGGGTATTTGACGGGCAGGGATAATCTTAGGGGGGGGTTATCCAGCTTGTGGATATACGCCATGGGCCCAGCCTGATGATAGGCAGATGAATGCTTGGCTGCGCGCGATGGACATGCCCTATCTCCTGGTTGCTACAAAAGCGGATAAGATAAGCAGAGGGCAGTATTCGCGGCAGGCAAAAATAATCCGCCAGGATTTGGGGGGGTTGAACCCATTTTGTTTTCCGCGCAAACACGGCAGGGCCGCGAGCAGGTTTGGAAGGCTGTCTTCAGTCTCTGCAAAAAAAATAAGGAAATTTGCCCACGGGGGGGGAGCGGTTTTGCGGAAACAGAGCTTGTCGAAGGGTTATTATCTATTGATTGCGGTGGTTGCGGTTGCGGCCTTGGCAGGTGGAATATTTTCTTCAGCGGAATCCCCCCCACAGAGAACTGGTTGGAACTGGCGCTGATTATCGCTTTGTTTGTCTATCTGCATGCCGGGGGTGGTGGCCATGGGTGCTGATCCGAATAACACTCTTTCCGCTGCAGTGATTTTCCCGGTCATCTATCTTTACGGGACGACACCCGGTATGCTGATGGGCATTGTGGCGGGAATTGTGGATGGCAGAATGCGAAATAGGGGGGGCTTTGCCCGTTCTCTATTTAACTCGGCGCAGCTTGCCCTGGGCGCTTTGGTCAATTCGCTGCTGTTCGTTTGGTTAGGCGGGCTTTGGGGGGGGATGGCACTGGGGGGGGCTGCCACAAATGTGATTGTGAACACTCTGTTGGTGTCCCTTGCTGTGGCACTCTGGGGGGGCGGGACAAGCTGGCGGTCCGTGCTGTCTCGTTCCGGGGGGGCTAGGGCTCTGCCCGGTAATGCGGGGGGGACCGCTTTTATCGGGGGGGTGATCTTCACGCTCTTTTTGCAGCATACAATTTTGGGGGGGCTGCTAACATTCAGTTTGTTTTTGATTTACCTAGCGCAGCTGCTCAAAATGGCCTCCGAGATCAGCGGTGAGAGGACGATGCGCCTCGAATTAGAAGAGGAATTGCTCGTTGACGAGATGACACAAGCCTACAATTTTCGTTTCTTGTCAGAATGGCTCAATGAGCCGGCCCGTGTCGAAACGGCCGTCCTATACTTGGACATTGACGATTTTAAAATATTCAACGATCTGTACAGCCATGCGGAGGGCGATCAGGTGTTGAAAGTGTTAGTAGAGACAGTCTCCAACTGCATTAGGGCAGATGATAAAGTGGTTCGCTATGGCGGTGACGAATTTGTGGTTCTTCTTCCCGGCATGGGACCGAAGGCCGCTTATACTGTCGCGGAGCGAATTGTGGCTAATTTGGAAAAACTATCGTTTGCAACCTGGCAGCATAAAATCACGGTGTCCATCGGTATTGCTACCTACCCCATGATACTTCCGATAAGCGCCAGCTGCTGTTAATGGCGGATCAGGCTATGTATCAGGCCAAAGCGGCGGGGGAAAGATACCATTCGGCTGTGGAGTCAAAAAGATCCGGCTTAGGTTTTCTACAAAACGAAAGTGGTCTCGGAAGGCGGCAGGAATCGGCACACTTTCCTAGAAATTATTGCTAACGGTATATGTCAGGCAAAGGGGGGGTTGGCGGGGGGGTGAAAGAGGCGCGTGCTTCCAAATCATTCTTGATATTGGTTATTGCCGCGAGTGCAGCAGCGGCGGCCGGGTTTGTCATTTTTATGATGGGCTTTCTTTTGCGAATTGGTACACTCTTTTGCTTCTTACAGCCCTCATGCTGTATCTGCAGACTTTTACCGTAAAATTCAGTGAACGGATGAGCTTTTCCCTTTCCACCGCGACCATTTCCCCCCCCATTATCTATTTTCGGTACTACCTGGTCTATGCTGGTTTTGGTATTTCAGCCATCGTTGACGGTCTACATAACCGTAAGCAGGCCGATCGGGTTGTCTTTAATATCGCGCAGTTCATGCTCAGCGGCTTGGCCGGATCACTCGTTTTCAAATTTTTGGCCGGGGGCCCTGCAGGAATTTTGGGTCGGCGAGACTGTGGCTATGGCCTTAGGTTTGTTCTGCTATATTATTGCCAACTTTGCCTTAGTTGTGCGGGCGGTATCCATCTTTAGGGGGTGAAACGTGGTGGTCTCAGTTTAAGATGTACGGCTATGCGATCCTGCGTAATAGTCTGGGAACAGGCTTCATCGGCCTAATCTTTACGTATTTTATCCGCCGCTATCATTTTTGGGGTGCGGTAGTCTTCGGTGCTTTATTGATTTACTTGGGTGAAATGTTGAAAACGGCCGTGTCCGTAACGGGGGGGAACGGTCTAGGCGCCGGGAATTAGAAAGTGAACTGCTCGTCGATGAGATGACCCAAGCCTACAATTTTCGCTATCTGAATCAGTGGTTTAATGACCCCCCCGGGAAGATAAGGTCGCTGCCTTGTTTTTAGATGTGGACAACTTTAAAGGGTTCAACGATCGGTACGGCCACGCGGAGGGCGATCGGATTTTGAAGCTGATGGTGGAGACGATCAATAAAAGCGTACGGGCCAGCGATAAAGTAATCCGGTACGGCGGGGATGAGTTTGTTATTCTTCTTTTCGGTATGGGCAAAGACGGTGCTTTGCGCACAGCCGAACGGATAGTGGAGAACGTTAATTGCTCTGTTTTTAAACTTTGGGATCTTCCCGTTACAGTATCGATTGGGATTGCCTCCTCTCCGGACGATACAAGAGACAAAAGGCAGCTGCTGTTAATGTGTGATCAGGCGATGTATGAAGGAAAAAAAACATAAAACCAACTCTATTCAGCTCTGGAAGCCTGAAGAGATAGTGGGGGGGTAGAAGGGCGGCCCATTCGTGCTGCGCCATGTTCTAAAGGCTCTCCGGGAGTCTTTTTTTTACAATGGGGGGGAGGGACATTAAAATGGACGGAATGCAACGCGACTACGGTCCCCTCTTGCAGGAAACGGTGCAGAGCCACCGCCGCTATACTTCCCTGGGTCAAGTGGCCAGCTATATTCCGGAATTAAAAAAAAGGAAATGCATCTTTTGCCGGCTGTGCCCTAATGGCCCCTTGGGGGGGCCTGTATGAAGCGGGGGATACGCGACAGCCTTTTACGCTGCAGAGTATTTCCAAAGTTTTTTTTCACTTCTGGTCGCTTTAGAAAAAAAAGAGGCGTGGAGTCTGTTTTTGCCAAGGTGGGCTCCGAGCCTACCGGAGATTCTTTCAACAGTATCGTTAAACTAGAGACATCTGAGCAAAACCGTTGAACCCCATGATTAACGCGGGCGCCATCGCTGTTTGCTCCTTGATTCCGGGTAATTCAGTCCATGAACGCCTAGCTTTAATTACTGATCTATTGCAGAGCATCCTCGGCCGCCAAGTGTATGTGGACGAAGATGTCTATCGTTCCGAAAAGGAGACGGGACACCGCAATCGGGCTCTGGCCTATTTTCTCAAGGATATTAACGGCCTCGAGGGTGATGTGGAGGAGGTTTTGGATCTTTATTTCCGTCAGTGTTCGCTCTTGGTGGATTGTGCGGATTTGGCACGCCTGGGTATGTTTTTGGCCTCTAAGGGTGTTGATGCTGCCGGGAAGGCTCTTATTGCACCGGAGTTGATTCGTTTAGTAACTACTTTTATGGTAACGTGCGGTATGTACAATGCTTCCGGCGAATTTGCGATACAGGTGGGAATCCCGGCAAAGAGCGGCGTATCCGGCGGCATCTTAGGTGTGGTGCCGGGCAAGTGCGGGGGGGTGGCCGCGTTCGGGCCGGCCCTTGACGAAAGGGTAATAGTGTGGTGGGTGTCAGGATGCTGCAGCATTTGTCCCGAACCTTGGATCTAAGTATTTTTGAGGGGGGGAGAGTTTGATGGCTAAGGAGCGGCGCGTTACTTTTTCCACCCGCAGATTTTTGATTGGCAGGGCGGGCCCCCTTTCCCCGCCTCGTTTTTCGCGAGGATGTCATGCTGCACTTAGATCAGTTTTCCCATCTGCATACCCATGGAGAACATGGTGGATTTTTACTGGGAAAAAAAAGCGGGAGCTGAAAAGTGCGGAATGCTATGAAGTATTGGTGGAACGATTTGTGCCCGTGGCCCAAACGGAGGATGCGGCCCGCCTCGTTCTTACCGAAGCCCATCTGCAAACGGTACAGAGAGCTTTGCACCAAAGTGAGGAAGAAGCCACGATCGTTGGTTGGGCCCATACCCACCCGGGCTTTGGCGTGTTTTGTCCAATTTCGATAAAGAACAGCATCTGCGTTTCTTTCCCGAACCGTGGCACATAGCTTACGTTATGGACAACCAGGCCAACCAGCGGGCCGCTTATCATGTTGTGGATGGCGAATGGCACTGCCTGGAAGGTTATTATATTTTAAAGGAAATGGCCCATAATGAGATCGTCCTGACAGCAGGGAGACCCAAAAAAAACGTCGGTTGCCGGTTGTTCCGCTTTTTATCCTGCTGCTTTTATTAATCGGCGCAGCGGGATTGGGTTATGGCTGGCTGCGCCGCCATGCCGCGCTGTCTGTACAAGCACCCCCCTCAACGTCCCTACCGCGCAGAC
>JMBV01000258.1_pt1 | contig 19064 bp, 32 predicted proteins | sample 616531 | NCBI WGS metagenome assembly JMBV01 (sample SAMN02727904, study PRJNA239997) | anaerobic digester metagenome | biome: anaerobic digester; isolation source: mesophilic anaerobic digester inoculated with municipal waste water sludge... | place: Germany: Bielefeld University, CeBiTec ...
TTAATCCTTGAATACAATGAAAAAAAATGTTGATCTCAATAAATTAGAAAATATTTCAAATTTATTGAATTTCTTATTAAATAATGTTTCTAAGAATGTAGTAACCTATCAAAACAGTATTCTAACAGAAATGAAAAAATATGATTGACTACTCCGAAAGTTCTTTAATAAACGTTTTTCAACGGTTAACAGAATCAAGTCCATTTGCAGCATTTTTATACAATGGAGTATTGATAAAAAAAGAATGAAGAGATTGTAGATTCAATTTCAAAAATAGATGAAGGTGAAAAAGTTAGACTAATTTTTAAAGATGGTAGTGCTGATTCTAACATTGAGAAAATATATAAATGGTAATGTGAAAATTACTTGTATTTTTACAAAGTAGATATATTAAGAAGGTGACAAAATGGAAGATATAATAAATCTAACTGAAAAAGATATTAAGGAACTGAGTTTTAAACAACGATTAGAATTATTAGAAAGAATAAACGAGTACTTTCAAAACGAAAGAGATGATATAAATATAGAAGATGCCCTTGAGATTTACAAAAAAAAGCATTAGAAATATTAACTTATGCAAGAGAAAAATTAGTAACTTTAAAGGAAGAAAAAAAAGCATGATAGATGAAAAATACGAAAAAAATCAAAAGTCAGTTTGCGGATTTATAGTTTATATTATAAGCATCAAATAATATACAAATACAACAAGATTGACTGGTTAAAAATTATTAATCAAAATATAATATTTTTTTTGTATAATGAATATGTATAAAATTGTAGAGGAGGAAAATTATGTTTGTTTCAGTTGGTAAAGGTGTGTATATCCCGACTGAAAGAATACACTCCATTGTTCCTGCAAGTTTAATTCAGTTTTCAAAGATCAAGAAGATTTACCAGGGAATTGATGTAATAACACAGTCTGAAGATGAAGAAGAGGGGGTCTATAAAAGGCTCAACAAGTTTAATAGATGCCACATATGGAAAAGGCGTAAAAACTGTTATTTATATGGATAGTGGACAAATAATTTTAACTCCTCTTACTGCAGATAAAATAGTTGAAAAAGTAAGAAAAGGAAGGCGATAGAATGGCTATACCTCTACCGGTTGTTATAGAAACAGAAGGAAGGTATGAACGAGCCTACGACATATATTCAAGACTGTTAAAAGATAGGATAGTGTTTTTAGGCTCTGTAATAAATGATGATGTAGCGAATGTAATAATTGCTCAACTTTTGTTTTTAGAATCTCAAGATCCAGATAAAGACATTTTTTTATACATTAATTCTCCTGGAGGTTCTGTCACAGCAGGCTTAGGTATATATGATACAATGATGTACGTTAAGCCGGATATATCTACTATATGTATAGGTCAAGCTGCTTCAATGGGGGGGGCAGTTTTGTTGGCGGCGGGAGCAAAAGGGAAACGATATTCTCTGCCAAATTCAAGAATAATGATACATCAACCATGGGGCGGTGCTGAAGGTTCGGCGATTGATATTCAGATTCATGCACGTGAAATTCTAAGACTTAGAAATGATCTTAATAATATATTAAGTACTCATACAGGCCAACCTTTAGAAAAGATTGAAAAAGATACAGACAGAGATTTTTTTATGAATGCTCAAGAAGCTTTAAATTATGGACTAATAGACAAAGTTATAACAACGATGAGTGAAACAACTGATGATTCTAAGAAAAAAATGATTAAGAGACTTATTTCCGGTAAAATACAAAAGAGGGCGCCGAACAGATGCGTCCTCCTTTTTCTTAACTTTTTGGAGGTTATGTAAAATGGCAAACTTAACTCCAATGATAAAACAATATCTTGAAATAAAAGAGGAGTATAAGGATTCAATATTACTTTTTAGATTAGGAGATTTTTATGAAACATTTTTTTGATGATGCCCAAAAGGTTAGTGAAATACTTCAAATAGTTCTTACAAAAAGAAATGGTCATCCTATGGCCGGTATTCCTTATCATGCACTTAATAATTACTTAAAAAAAGCTTTTGGATAGTGGGTGCAAAGTTGCTATATGTGAACAAGTAGAAGACCCTCAAACAGCTAAAGGTATTGTTGATAGAAAAGTTACAAGGGTTTTGACACCTGGAACGATTGTTGACGATAACATGATCGATGATTTTAATAGATTTTCAACTTTAATAACAAAAAGTGAAAAGGGTTATATTCTAGCGGTTTTTGATTTTCTACAGGTGAATTTTACTTAGATACTTTTGATTTTAATGAGAATGAACTGCTGGATTTATCAATTCTTTTGGGTTTGTTCAGATACTTCTATCTAAAAATGTAGAGAGTTTATATAAACAAATAAAAAAAATATGCTTCCAGATTTATACGTTGAAGTATTAGATGATTGGTATTTTTCAAATAATTTTTGGAACATTTAAAGGATATCTATAAAGTTTTTAGTCTTGACTATGTTGATTATAATAATGAAGAATTAAAAGTTGCAGACGCAGTATTAAAGTATCTTGAACTAACACAGTTTTCAAAGATACGTCATATGAAAATACCAAAACGTTTTAAAACGAGAGAATACATGCTTTTAGATTCAAATACAATAGAAAATCTTGGAATATTGCCAACTTCAACTACAAGAGGTAAAACACTTTATGATATACTAAAGTTTACTAGAACTAGCATGGGTCACAGAAAATTAAGAGATTTCATCATATCGCCATTGTTAGATAAAAATATTATAGAACAAAGATTTGATTATGTTGAAGCTCTTAAAGAAGACCATTTATTAATGGAAGAGCTAAAAGAATATTTTTCTCACATTAAGGACTTAGAAAGAATTTCTTCTAGAATTTCCTTACGTAAAGCTACTCCACGAGATTTAATTGCGTTAAAAGATTCTTTAGAAATAGTACCTTATATTATTGAATCTGTTAAAACAAACCTTGGTATTAGTAGTTTCTTTGACAAAATAGATCCCTTAGGTGAAGTCAAAGAAATTATAGAAAAGACCATATGTGAAGAACCCTCAATTGAGGTTGGGAGTGGAGAAGTTATCAAAGAAGGTGTTTCTAATGAACTTGATGAGTATAGAAACATACTAAAAACATCGACAACATTCTTGAAGAGATTGAAAAAAAAGAGAAAAAGAATTAACAAAAATTAATAGCTTAAAGGTTAGTAGAAATAAAGTTTATGGTTTTTATATTGAAATACCTAAGACTCAAATAGCAAAAGTTCCTGCATACTATACTAGAAAACAGACTTTGGTTAATACTGAAAGATTTACTATTGAAGAATTGCGACAAATTGAACAAAAATTGTCCTTGGCAGAAGATAGAATCAAAGCTATAGAAAAGGAACTATTTGATAAAATTATTCTAGAGTTAGAAAAATATGTGACTGAAATAAAACAACTATCAGATAGATTAGCAGAACTTGATGTTTTTAGGTCTTTTGCAGAGGCGAGTGTTAAATATAATTATATAAGGCCGAAAATGATAGAAAAATCAAGGAATACAAAGATAATCAACGGTAGACATCCTGTGGTTGAACGTTTTGTAAGTAATTTTATTCCAAATGATTTAATATTTGATGAAGACCGATTTTATATAATATTGACAGGTCCTAATATGAGCGGTAAATCTACATATGTAAGGCAGATTGGAATAATTAGTATAATGGCTCAAATTGGATGTTTTGTTCCTGCAGAGGTTGCTGAGCTCCCAGTATATGATGGGATATTTACTCGAATAGGGGGGGCGAGAGATGATATTGTTACGGGAAAGTCCACGTTTTTAGTTGAGATGCTTGAGATGTCGACAATAATCAATAGAGCAACAGAACATAGTCTAGTACTCCTTGATGAAGTGGGAAGAGGAACAAGTACTTTAGATGGAATATCTGTTGCATGGGCGATATCTGAGTACTTATTTCAAGTAAAAAAAATGTAATACTATTTTTGCAACTCATTATACAGAATTGACCTATATGTCATATATATATAATGAAGTAATTGCAAAAAGAATAAAAGTCAAGGAAACAATGGAAGGTGTTATTTTCCTTCACAAAATAGAAGATGGAACAAGTGATAATAGCTATGGAATAGAGATTGCAAAGCTAGCGGGATTTCCAGTTGAGATTGTAGATCGAGCCAGAGAGGTTTTAGAACAATTATCTGATAGAGTTGATCTTGAAAATAAGCTTAAAAAAAAGTTAAAAACATTAAGAAGAAGAGTTATAAAGTACAGGAAAATCAGTTAAAAATGTTTTGATTTGTGATATAATTTCAAAGAAGAATAGAATCGTGAGTAGTATTGAATTTGTGATAAAGCCTATATAAAGATAAAAAAAATAAAATAAATTATTTTTCGTTAATTTTTGAAGATATCAAAAAGAAGGAGGTTATTAGTATGCCACTTACTGAACAAAATGATTACGGAACAATAAGTATCTCTGAAAATGTTTTGAAAGATATGGTGTATAAAACTGTCGAAAAATATCTGAAAGAAGAAAAAAAATATTTAATGAAAAAAATTCAAAAAAGATCTTCAAAAAAAAGCATAAAAGTGTCTGTAAATGATGACACTAGTGTGAGTATTTATTTAAAAATTCCTGCCAAGTATGGTGAAAATATTGTAGAGTATTCCAAAAGGGCTCAGAAAAAAAATTAAAGATGAGCTTGAAAAATTAGCCCAGGTATATGTTTCAAATATAGATATAACAATAGAAACTATATCTAAACCAGAAGAGATCGAAGAAGAGTTTGAAGAGTTTATGGAAGAAGAAACAGAGAAGGAGTTAGCTGAAGAAGAAGATTCAAGCAAAGTTGAAGATGAAGAGGAGAAAAACAAACAAAATGAATGATGTAGTGTTTCAAAAAAAGATTAATGAGAAAAATAGTTTTTGAAAGCCTTTTCCAGATAGATATAAACGATAATACTTTAGATGAAATATTATTTACCTTAGAGAAACTTAACGAACAAGTAAATTTACAAAAGGAGTATTATGAAGAGGCCAAAAAAATATGTTTCAGAGATTTACGGTAAAAAAATCATTCTATGATTCATTGATAAATAAATATTCACAAGGGTGGCCGGTTGATCGAATTGGAAATGTTGAGAAAACAGCAATGAGAATTTGTATTTATGAGTTACTAAATAAAAAGACATTCCAGTTAAAGTTATCTTAAACGAAGCTGTAGAATTGACAAAAACTTATTCGTCACAAAAATCCGCGAGTTTTGTCAATGGGATCGTTAATAAAATAGCACGTTCTCAAACTTTACTTACTTAATGAGAATATAATTTGTATTTTGTAAAAAGAAAGGGTGAGAAAGGAGGAAAATGAGATTTTTATTGTGTAAAATCTCATTATTTATAATGGATACAAACGTTCCTCTTTATAAACTGCTCAATAATATGAATTATGAAGAATTGGAAGAATTAGCTCAAAAAAATTAGAAAATATATATATACAACAATATCCAACGGCAGCGGCCACCTTGCTTCTAATCTGGGAGTAGTTGAGCTAACCATAGCATTGTATAGAATTTTTGATCCTGTTGAAGATGTAATTATATGGGATACTAGTCATCAAAGCTATGTTCACAAACTTCTAACAGGTAGATGGAAAGAATTTAAGAATATTAGAAAAAAAGCAGGTATAAGTGGATATACCAATATTTTTGAATCAGATGCTGATAAGTTTGGTGCTGGACATGCGGGTACCGCTATTGCTGCAGCACTAGGTTTCTTTTTATCAGATAAGTTAAAAAAAAGAAAAAGGGATATAGTAGCTATTGTTGGAGACGGTGCTTTAGGATGTGGAATGACCCTTGAATCCTTAAATCAGTTAAATTACCAAGGAGCAAACGTTAAAATAGTATTGAATGATAATGAAATGGCTATTTCAAAAAAAATGTTGGTGCGATATCTCAACTTCTTAACAATTTCAGAGTAAAAAAAAGAATATACAGAAACGAAAAAAAAGCTTTAAAAAGTTCTTTGGAAGATTCTTCCGTTGGAAAAGATGTGGAAAATCTATTGAAAAAAATTTAGAGATGCGCTAAAATATTCATTTTATGCTTCGCCCGCACCTTTTTTTCGAGGACATGGGTATAAAATATTATGGACCAGTTGAAGGACATAATATAAAAAAAACTTGAAGAGTACTTTAAGTTTATGAAAGAATATAACGAAGGTCCAGTTTTGCTACATGTTGTTACCAAAAAAAAGGAAAAGGATTTGAAGAGATAGAGAATGCGCCTATAAAATTTCATGGAATATCCAAAAAGATGATAAAATTTCTTATAGTAAAATAGTTGGCCATACTCTTGCTTGGCTTAAAAATTATGAATTTCTAGCGTTTACTGCTGCAATGTCATCAGGTACAGGTCTTGATATATTACAAGAGGTTTCTCCAGATAAAGTTATCGATATGGGTATTACAGAATCAAGCGTAGTAACTACTGCAGCCGCTGTTTCTTTTGGCGGTATTTTGCCTATTGTTGATATATATTCTACATTCATGCAAAGAGCTTTTGATTCATTGATTCATGATGTAGCTTTACAAAAAGCCCCAGTTTTATTTTTGCTTGATAGAGCTGGTTTAGTTGGAGAAGATGGGCCTACTCATCATGGTGTTTTTGATCTATCTTACACTAGATTAATCCCCCAATGTTGAAGTTTGGACCCCCTTTGGATGCGCAAGACCTTGCAAATATGGTATATACATCAGTTATTCAAGGAATAAAAAAAGCCTAGATTTATTCGTTTTCCTAGAGATGGAGAAAAAAATTAGCGTAACACAAATATTAGAAAATCTCAAAATAGTAAACGGAGAATGGAGATTTTAAAAGTCAGAGTCGGATGTCTATGTTCTTGCAGTAGGAACAATGGCACAGCTTGTTGTTAAAGCTTTAAATGAATTTGAAGTAAACATAATAGGCGTTCGAAGTGTTAAACCGGTTGATGATTTTGTAATGCAGGTTTTAGCAGAAAAAGCAAATTATATATTTGTATATGAAGAAGGAAGCTTAAAAGGTGGTTTTAATGAAGAAATATACAAATTAAAAAAAACAAACAGATATTTGCTTTTGGTATAAAAGATGACTTTGTTTCTCATGCTACACGTGAGGAACAACTTCAAGAATGTGGATTAGATATTGAATCTATAAAAAAAGAATTTCGAAGAATTGTTTTTGAAAACAGACATTGGCACTAAGATTTTAAGAAGAAGGTGAAAGTAAATTGTTTAAAAAGATATTATTGCAGCTTTTAGTAGTCGTGGTTTTTACTGTAAGTTCAGTTTATGCCTTCGAATTTTCACTAACCCCATCTTATTCTTATACCTTAAGTAAAGATATCGAGAAGGTTGATTATCTTGGTGCAAGAATGAGTTTTCTTATTCCTACCGAAGATAACAAGTCTATAACTATGGACCATATGTTGGAATATTTTATAATTACAAACTTTTAGAACAAGCACATGTTCAAGAACAAGCCGGTATTTCTCTTGGATTACATATGAAATATTGCGCAAATATTATACAGAATTTTTACTTTGTAATTTCTGCTTTTGGGGGGGGAGTACATACCGAAGATTTTTTTTAAGAATTTTAATACTGAAATATCAGTTAATGCGGGATTAGGATATAATAATTATTTTCTTATGGTGGGATATGAAACAAGATATTATCCAAATGAATTTACAGTAAACTATTTGCCAATTACAATAGGGGGGGTGAGTTTTCAATTTTAGAACGAGCTCGAAATGATTTAGAGATTAATAGAATCATAAAAATAATTGCTTCGCATTCTAACACAAAATATGGGGGAAGATTTTTTTTATTGCAAAACAGCAAATTTTATGACAATTTTGAAGAATTAGAAAATGAAACTTATATTTCTAACTTATTCTTGGATTTAGTAATAAAGGGCAATGTGAAGGAATTATATGGGGGGGTTAATTACATTTCAAATATATTAAATAAAATTGATAATCAAGAAAATTTAGAAGGAAAAGAGTTTCGTAATGTTGGAGAGTTTTTTGGAGTCTTCAGAAAAAAAATTTATATGTATTACTCTAAAATTGATGAATTATTAGCAGAAAAGATAAAACGCTACGATCAATTAGCCTATCTTCGAGATGAGATATTCCAAACTTTTACACAAGACGGAAATATTAAAGATGATGCTACAGCAGAATTAAAAAAAATATTAGAAGAAGTATGGCAATTGTAAAGAATCAACTTAACATTGAATTTAATAGGATAAAAAAAATCGATATTATAAATATCTTTCGATAGATCAACCTATAGAAAAAAAATGACAGGATATGTATTGCTATAAGAACAGAAAATAAAAATCTCATTAAAGGTATTACTGTAGGGAAATCAGATTCTGGTTCAACGGTTTTTATTGAACCAGAAAGCATGATAGAACTAAACGAAAAATATATAGATTTAGTAAGTGATGAGAGGTTAGAGATTAATAAGATTATCTCGCTGTTGACTTTTGAACTTCAAAAAAAATTATACAAGACTCAAACAAAATGTAGAGATAATTGCGTATATAGATTCGAATATAGCAAAAGCCAAGTATGCAAAATTAAATAATGCCATATTTATTCTTCCAAGCATTACTTCAAGAAAAGTAAATTTGAAAGAGCTTCGTCATCCGCTAATAGATAGAGAAAAGGTAGTACCTATAGATGTAGAACTTAATAGAAATGGAATGATAATAACCGGTCCAAACACCGGAGGAAAAACTGTTACTTTGAAATCAATAGGAATCGCCTTTTTTTATGTCTCATGCAGCTTTACCTGTGTTGACTATTAAAGCTGAATTACCCTTTATAAACGATATATATACCGACATTGGTGATCAACAAAACATATCTGAGAATCTCAGCACTTTTTCTGCTCATCTGGTTAACATTAAACAGATATTAGACGAGGCGACTGAAAATCTCTAGTATTAATTGATGAATTAGGCACTGGAACTGATCCGATAGAAGGCGCAGCCTTAAGTAAAGCGATACTAAAATATCTTTTAGATAAAGGGCCTTTGATTTTTGCAACTTCTCATCTTTCTGAAATTAAAGTTTATTCATTAGAAGAAGAAAGACTCCTTTCTGCTTCTATGTCATTTGATATCGAGACACTTCAACCCACTTATAAATTATTAATAGGTGTTCCTGGTGCATCTCATGCTATAGAAATTGCACAAAGGTTAGGAATAAATTCTCAAGTCATTCGAGAGTCATATAGATATTTAGACGAAGGATACGCACAAAATGAGAAAATAATTCAACAGTTATCATTAATGCATAAAGAATATGAAGAAAGTTTATTGAGACAAAAAAAATGCTGAAGAAAAAGCTTTAAAGCTAAAAATGAATATGAAGAGAAGGTTGAGAAGGTTAAAAATAGGGAACTAGAATATATAGATAGAGAAATTTGGAAAGTAAAAAAAAGAACTCAAAAAGATAAAAGGTGAGATCCAGAAAATTATTTCAGAAATTAAGATTGCTATTGAAAAAAAAGATATAGATTCCATGCAAAATGAGCTTAGAAAAATTGAAGAATTAACCTTAAAAGTAGATAATATAGAAGAACAAATAAAAACTGATAAGTCGGAAGATAAAATCTCGGACTTCCATTTGAATGTAGGAATGGTGGTTAAAGTGCCAGGTAATATGGTAGGTGAAATTAAGAAAGTTGATGGGAAAAAAAATAACCGTACAACTTAAAAATTCTCCCATTCAAATAACTTACAGTCCTAAAGACATTGAACCTATTATTAATGCCGATGAAGATCCCGTAAGAAAAAGTGTGCAAATTAAAATAAACAAAAAGGAGATTGTTAACCCGGAACTAGATATTAGGGGGTTAACTGTAAACGAAGCTATCCCCCGAAATAAAAAAAATTTCTAGACGATTTAATAGCTTCTGGTATTAAAGAGGGAAGGATAATTCATGGGAAAGGATCTGGGAAGTTAGCTATAGGTGTGTGGGATTATTTAAGGAATTCCTCGATTGTAAGAGATTTTAAGATAGCAAAGAGTGAAGAAGGGGGGGAACTGGAGTTACTGTTGTAGAATTATGACAGATCTTCATTTTTTTTGAAATTTACTGAAATATTATATAATTTTGAAGAAAAATTGCTAATACATTTAGAATTTGCATTAAGTTCGTTGTAAACCCCCCCACCTTTTTTTAGTGCTATAAGATAAAACCAATTAATCAAAATTCGCATGCGCTAGTATTTTTTTAGACAAAAGAATATTAAAACCTCGAACACGTTAAGAATTGTTAATTTTAAAGTGTGAAAGATGCTTGGGTAGGAGGGTATAAATATGGTCTTTGGTCTCGATATAGGAACAAGAACCATTGTTGGAATTTTGGCTTCTTATGATGAAATTGCTGAAAATTATAGTACACCATTTTATGAAGTAGAACATGAAAATCGTGCGATGATTGATGGGCAAATTCATGATGTTGCAAGAGTAGCTAAAGGAGTTGCAAAAGTTAAAAAGGCTTTAGAAGATAAAAGCGGTAAAAAAAATTAAATGAAGTTGCGATTGCAATAGCAGGTAGATTTCTAATTTCTTCCATCGGTACCTATTCACTAAATATCTCTGAATATGGATATTTAAGTTCAGATGTAATAAATAAAATGGAAATTGAGGCGGTTAATGCTGCAGCAGAAAAATTGCAGTATCCTCAAAGTATGTACTGTGTTGGTTATTCTGTGCTTTATTACAGTTTAGATAACCAATGGATGAAACATCTTGAAGGACAGAAAGGAAATCAAGCAAAAGTTAAGGTTCTAGCAGCCTTTCTTCCTAGTAATGTTGTAGAGGCTATGTTATCGGTACTTGATAGAGTAAATCTTAAACCAATGCATATTACTTTAGAACCTATAGCCGCTACTAGTTTAGTTGTTCCTGAAGACTTGAGAAACCTTAATATTGCCATGATTGATATAGGCGCTGGAACAAGTGACATAGCAATTTCTGATAAGGGTATAATAACAGGTTATGGAATGGTTCCAAAAGCCGGAGATGAAATTACCGATGTCATATCTGAAGGACTTTTAGTAGATTTTAAAACTGCAGAAAGTATAAAAAGGCAACTGAAGATAAAAGAGACCATATCTTTCCTTGATATATTAGATAATTCACAAACTATTACTAAACAAGAGGTTCTTAATCTAATTTCTCCTGTAATAGATGATATAACTGAAAAATAGCAAAGGAAATTATAAATCTCAATGGAAAACCTCCAATTGCTGTTATGATAGTAGGAGGAGGAGGTAAAGTACCTTTAATTACAGAGAAGTTGGCTGAAAAATTAGGTATTCCAAATAATAGAGTTTCATTAAAAACATTAAAGAATATAGATATAATCTTTTTTTGAAAATGAAAAATTAGAAGGTAGTGAATATATAACTCCCCCCCTAGGAATTGTTAATGTTGCTCTTAAAAGCAGGGTAGTGTATTTACGGAAGTGAAAGTTAACGGCAGAAGTGTAAATATGCTCATGATTGGAAAAGATATAACAATTCTTCAAGTATTGCTTCAAGCAGGTTATTCGTTAGATAAATTGGTCAGTACCCCCCCTTCACTAGCAATAGCTTTTGAATTGAACGGAAAACTTCAGATAAAACGAGGAAATTTTGGTAAAAAAAGCAAGAATTTTTAAAAACGGAGAACCTGCAGAATTACACTCTACAATAAATCCGGGAGATATAATAGAAATTGAAGAACCACGTGATGCTGAACCAGTTACAGTGAAATTAACAGAGGTCATTAAGCCAATGGAATTTTTTTTAAATGGAGTGCCAAAAAAAATTTATCCAATAATATATAAAAATGGTGAAAGAGTTGAGGATTTAGAAGAATTAATACAAGATGGAGATGAAATTCAAACGATTTCTCCGACAATTGAAAAAGTTTTTAAAGATAATAATGAAGTTTTATATTTTACTATAAATAATCTTCCATATGAAGTCGTAGTAGGAACTGTTATTGTAAAAAAAACGATGAAATATTAGAAAATGATTATAGGATTCAAGAAGGAGATTTATTGAGGACCCAAATAAAGGAACTTCCTAAAATAAAAGATTTTTTTAGATGTAGAAACAGAAAAGATGGTAGTTTATTTGAATGGTGAAGAAGTAGTATTAGATAGAGAAGAAATAATAGTTACTTGTAATGGAAACATAATAGATGTCAATCAAGAAATAAAAAAATGGTTCAAACTATACTGTGAGGAAAGTACGTAAAGAAGCTCAATTAATCGATATATTATCAAGTTTATCTTTGAATATCGACGAGATCAAATCTTATGATATATATATTAATGATCAAAGAGTTGAGAGTTTTCTTCAAAAAATCACTCCAGGAGCTAATGTGAGGTTGATAATTAATGATTAGAGGGATAGGTATCGATATAGTGAAATAGACAGAATAAATGACAATAACAATTAAAAAAAATACTATCTATTAAAGAGAGAGAAATATATAACGGGTTTAAAGGAAATAGGAAAAAAACAAGAATTTGCAGCAGGTAGGTTTGCTGCAAAAGAGGCTATTATAAAATGTTTTAAGAGTTATATCCCATATTCAAGAATCACTATATTAGAAAAAGAAAATGGAGAACCTTTTATAGACGCTGATTCTTCAGAATATATATTTAATCAATTTGGAGGCGAAGCTGATATACATATAACAATATCTCATGAAAGAGAGTATGCAATAGCTGCCGCTATTGTTGTTGATAAATGTGGAATGTAAGTTGCAAGTTTTTACTTTAGATTAAAATATTCTACTACGGCATTTTTTTTATTATTTCTGCAAATGTATCTACGTAATGTCCAGACGAAAACTTTTTTTTCCACATCAGGATTGCTTATAAATTCCATTTCAAATAATACTGCTGGACCTCTAGTATAAGCCAAAACTGCAAATTCTGCCTTATAAATACCTCTGAATCTTATTCCATTACCATTGATATAACTGCCTAAAATCTTGGCAAAACTTTCACTTTGTTTCAGACTATTTCCTTTATCGCTGACCCAAGTTTGAATTATATTTTTATCTGCTGTCATATCTAAATTCTCACGATAAGCAATTCTTCTTGCATAAGCACTTTCAGAAAAATCAAAATAATAGACTTCAGATCCTGAAACTGTTTTATCAGAAGGATAATCGTTCATGTGTAAACTAATGAATAAATCAGCTACCTTTTCATTTGAAAAAAAACAGCTCTGTCGTGTAGATCCACGTAAATATCAGTAGTCCTAGTAAGATAGACATTGATATTATACGTGCTTAATAGTTCTTGAACCTTTTTTTTGCCACTGCTAGAGTAAGATCTTTTTCAAAGACCTTAGTAGGTCCAACAGCTCCTGAATCAATACCTCCATGACCAGGATCTAACACCAACACAGGTAAACTAATCTCTTCTTCAAAAGATAAATCAAGTACTATTCTTGTCTCCTCAATAATTTCATTCAAGTTAGCAGTATTGTTTAACTTTATTTGAACCCATACTTCTGTTGGCGAATAATGGTAAGCTTTAATGAAGTTAATTTTGTTTTTATATTCTTCGTAAATATATGAATTAGGTACTTCTGCACCTTTAATTTTTAAGAGATAACCTGATTTATTAACTAAAGGATAAATACCAATATCTTCAGGAGATGACGAAAGATCAATTATAATCCTAGCATCTGTTTTTTTTGAATAATAGTTTTGATAGACTTAACCTGAGCTAAAGGAACATTCAAATATACAGAGCTATCGTTAGAAATCAATTCTAGATCCATTACTTTAGCTAACAATTCTGGAGTTAAATATATTTTCCCGTTTTTCTCTTTTAAGTCATTAGGATAAAAATTTAAAGATTCACTACTATTAATGATAGCCAAATTATTTTGTGGAAAAATGAAAACATTCCATTTTTCTCCTTTAATGTAAATTAATGATGAATTAAATACATCTATAGATCTATTTGTAAGTTTGGCAATAACTTCCAGATCAATATACGTATTTTCGTTTTCCTCAAAATAGGACGTAACGTCCAATTCTCTCCATTGAAAGTAGACATTTTTCGAAAAAAAATAGATAAAAAAAACATAAAAGAAAAAGACCAATAATAAAAAAAATTCTTTAAAGTTATTATTTAAAGAACTCATACCTTTCCCCCTTTTGAAGCATTTGAATTTGAAAGCAATTCTACAATTTTTTTTCGGGAATTTTATAATTTGGAAGTATATAGTCTGCATAACCTTCTTCTGCAACCACCTTTGGCATACCGTAAACCACACAAGTTTCTTTTGCTTCTGAGATTACTTTTCCACCGTAATGTTTTATTTTAAAAGCTCCCTTTGAGCCATCACGTCCCATTCCAGTTAATATTACAGCAATGGAATTTTTTTTATATATTTCAGCAGCTAAGTCAAAGGTAAAGTCAGCGGCTGGTCTCACGTTGTTTATCTTTTCGCTTTTATCAAGAAAAAGCCTAACCTTAAAGTCGTTACCTTTTAAACCAAGATGATAATCTCCAGGAGCTACGTATACGATATTTTTTTTGAAGAATTTCTCCGTCTTCTGCCTCCTTTACTCTTAAATTAGATATTTTGTCCAGCCTGTCGGCTAAAGATTTTGTGAAACCCGGAGGCATATGTTGAATAATAATAACAGGGGCATTTAAATTTTCAGGTAATTGTGGAATAATGACGTCTAAAGATCTAGGTCCCCCCCAGTTGAACTTGCAATTAAAACAATTTTTTTGGCCAACTATATTAAAGTCCAGTCTTTTTCGGGATTTTCTTCTAGGGATATGTTGAACAGTTGTTAGTTTATCGAGGGATACTTTCATACTCTCTCTTATTTTGTTCAAAAGTTCATCTTGTACATCTCTAAAAGTCCAAGAAGTGCTTCCAGCAGGTTTTTGGATAAAATCAAAAGCACCTTTTTCAAGACATTCTATAGTAATATCTGCGTCATTTGAAGTTAAGCTACTTACCATAATTATACGAGTAGGAGACTTCTGCATAATCTCTGATAAAACCTCTAACCCATTCTTTTTAGGCATTTCTATATCAAGGGTAACCACATCAGGTTTTAATGTAATAATTTTGTCTATTGCTTCTACTCCATCTTTTGCAAAACCAACGACCTTCATATCTGGTTGTTGGTCAATTATATCTTTTAACACCATTCGCATAAATGCAGAATCATCAACAATCAAAACTCTTATTGGGTCCAAAGAAGGAATCCTCCTTTTCGAAAAATGGTGTAAATTAAGGTAGACCAATTTTAACTAATCAGTCGTCAGTTTTGTATAGAGCACCTAACAAATTTAATATTAGAAGGAAAATTGTCGCTATTATTATACCATATTTAGGATGAAGATTAAATAAAGCTCTCCCAAATATTATTATACCAATTACTACTGCAAATACAGATGTAATTAATACTAATGCAGCTGAAATATCTTTTATGGTTTTGATCGTTGAATTGTAAATAGGATGAATAAAATCAAGTAACTTTTCAACAACGGTATTTAATGTTTCCATAACAAGAACGAGCATCACAGTAAAGAGAAGAAAAATGAATTCTATAGTTGACAAATTACAAAAAGAGACACTATCAAAACTGTTATTCCCACTATACTCTGTATTCGAAAATTTCTTTCCATTTTATATATATAAATTAACCCCTTAAAAGCAAAAGAAAAACTTTGTTTTAAAGAAATGTTTTTATTTGGTATCTTACTATTATTATTTTTATTACTATTATTCATAACCTTTTCCTAGCCTCTCAATTTTTTTATAAAATTTAAGAGGATATCTTTTTTTCTATCAATGAATACCCAATTCTAACAGCTTTTTCATCAATATCTTTATAGTTTGCCGATACGTTTTCTCTTACAGTTTCAATTAATATTTCTTCAGAAACAAGTTGAGTAACAGAACATAATACTCCTAAACTTATCATATTTGCAACGTTTATATTTGATAATTCTTCTAAAGCAACTCTAGAGGCTGGAACTTTTACTATTTTTCTTGTAATTCTATTTATATGCTGTGGAAGTTTTTCTACAAACTTTTCATCATAGAATAAAATGCTATTTCTCTTGAGTTTTTCAATGTTGTTAGAACCTATACCATGCATTAAATACAAAACATCAAAATGATCTGCTAATGGATAGTCAATAGGCTCGATATCAAACAGTGTATCACAATAAGAAACTCCTCCACGAACTTGTGCTCCATAATGTTGAGATTGTGCTACCCAATATCCTTCTTTTACCAGTGACTTTGCAAGAATAGAACCCATCAAGATTATTCCTTGTCCGGCTTCACCAACCATTCTTATTGCAAGAGGTATCGAAAATGACAAGCTCATTTTTTTGACACCTCCCCAGCAGATAATTCTTTTATTAATTTATCGTATCTTTCGTTGTAGGTTTCTTTTTCTATATTAATAAATTCTCCGATAATAAATTTGTTTTCTAGTTCATTCACTTTCATTTTTTTCAGCCTTACTTAATGTTATAGAGTTCTCTTTGAAATACTGTAACATTTGAATAGGCGTTGGCTTTTGATTGTATCTACCAAAATATGTATGACAGTTAGTAATAACCTCTACAACCGACATTCCCTTATGTTTAATAGCATTTTCAATATACTTGGTGGTTAATGAGTAATGGAATACAGTTGATCTGGCAACATAAGTTGCGCCGGAAGTTATAGCTAACTTTACAGGATCTACATTATCTTCGAGATTTCCATAAGGTGAGGTAGTAGCCCATCCGTTTTTTTTGGTGTCGTAGGAGAGTATTGTCCGCCTGTCATGCCGTATATGTTATTGTTAAAAATAATAACGGTTAAATCCATGTTTCTTCTGCAGGCATGTAAAAAAAATGATTTCCTCCAATGGCAAGTAAATCGCCGTCACCACCCATGACTATTACATCAAAATCTGGTTTAGCTAATTTAACCCCTGTTGCAAAAGGAATTGCTCTACCATGTAAAGTGTGTAAGGTGTTAAAATCGAGGTAACCTGTGATTCTTGAAGAACAACCAATTCCAGAAACAACTGCCACTTTGTTTTTATCTAGATTGAGATTGGAGGCAGCTTCCAAAAAGCTTTTCATAATAATACCATTTCCACAACCAGGGCACCATATATGAGTCATTCTGTCTTGCCTTAAATAATGAAAATATTTTTCTAAAGGCATTTAAATTCCACCCCTTATATTAAATTGTGTTAAATAATTTTTGTTTCTATTCCACATGCTTCAAAGAAAAATTTTGTCAATGCATCAGGATAACTTTCTCTGAAATACACTTTTTTTTATGCCAGCATTTATAATCAGTCTGGCACAAATGGAGCAAGGTTGGTGGGTAACGTATATAATAGAGTCCTCTGTTCTAATGCCAAATTTAGCTGCCTGCATTAAAGCATTTTGCTCAGCATGAAGTCCATAACAAATCTCTTGATGTTCTCCACTTTTAATATTTAAATCATCTCTTATACATCCAATTTCATCACAGTGTGGAAATCCAGAGGGAGGTTGATTGTATCCGGTGGCAAGTATTCTTTTATCTTTTACAATTATTGCTCCAACTTTTCTGTGTATACAAGTAGATCTTTTACTTACCAATAGTGCCACATCCATGAAATATTCGTCCCAATCACTTCTACTTTTTGAGTTGTATTTTAAGATTTTCTTATTTTTAAATATAGTTCAACCTCTTCATTTTTTTTCCAAGAAAACCAACCTCCTAGGTGTTTTTATTGCTCGCTTTAGAAATTCCAAAATTCTTATTATATGTATTTTTTTTAGATTTGATTTTTTTTACAAAATACTTCCACAGTTCTACTACTCACTACTCTTAATTTTTTTTAAACTTTTTGGTACTTGTAGTTAGGAAAGGGTGGAGGTCTCCACCCTGAACCCGTTATAAATTCAAAAATTCAATTTTTAGAAAATCTTCATTTCTAAAGTCGCTAATTCTTATAGGCTACGGCAATTTAAAAAAACTTGATTTAGTACCTACATTTTTAATAAGTGATATCTAATAATTTTTCGAAGACATATCTCGAATAATCTAAACCTTTTTTTTGATAATTTAATGTGATTATCTTTTATACATATGTAATTCTCTACATTTTTTTTCAAGTTATCTATAACTTTGTCTGTTAGTGTTTTTCCAAACCTATTGACTAATGAAACATAGTTTATACCATCTAATAGTCTTAGACCCATGAACAGTGTTTCTATTAGTTCATGAAATGAATCATTTGAGTTTTGGTATTCGTAAGGGAATACCCTTCATTTATATATTTTATGTAGTTATTTATTGAGGAGGTATTAACATACCGAAAATTATTTACATGTCCCCCCCAGCTGAAATACCAAATCCCTGATAATTTAAGTTGTGCCAGTATAATTTGTTATGCATAGATTCTTTACTTAACAAGGCCCAACTGGAAATTTCATAATGTTTATAGTTAATGTTTTTCAAAAAAATTATCAATCAAATCAAGTTGACCTGCTAAAAAAATCTTCGTCTGGTAGATACATTTTACCGTCATTAAGTAAGAATTTTAAAGGTGTATCATGAGAAGCATCAAATAAGTAATATGAAATATGAGATGGTTGAAAGTTTTGTATGAATTCTAGATTTTTAGCTACTGTATTTGTATTTTCACCTGGTAAACCAAGAATAAAATCCACATTAATATTATCAAAGTATTTTTTTTAAAAGGGAGAAAGCACGTATCTCTTCTTCAAATCTATGTATTCTTCCAACCTTTTTTTAATATTTCATTTGTCGTGCTTTGAAAACCAATTGAAATACGATTGATGCCAATACTCTTGTAAAAACTTAGCTTGTCTTCTCTTACGCTCTCTGGATTTACTTCTATAGTAAATTCTTCTAAAGAATTAATATCATAATTGTTGAGTAAAGTAAAGAAAATATCTTCGATGAGATCAGTTTTAATGATAGATGGAGTTCCTCCACCTAAGTAAATAGTTTAATTTTGAAACTTTTAGATTTT
>JMBV01000259.1_pt1 | contig 18999 bp, 35 predicted proteins | sample 616531 | NCBI WGS metagenome assembly JMBV01 (sample SAMN02727904, study PRJNA239997) | anaerobic digester metagenome | biome: anaerobic digester; isolation source: mesophilic anaerobic digester inoculated with municipal waste water sludge... | place: Germany: Bielefeld University, CeBiTec ...
TAGACGGGTAAATCAGTGCCCACCAAGTGGGCCACTTCTCTGCCTGCCGCCCCTGCGGCATTGATGACGTGGGCCGCGCTCAGTGTTTTTCCATTGGTAGTTATTTCAATTGTTTTTCCGCTCTTGGCTTCAATGGCGCTAACCTCGGTTTTAAAGAAGAAATCTACCCCGCGGCAAGTGCTAAGCGATAAAAGGCACCCGCCAACTTCAATGAGCAGAGATGGCCATCGTTGGGAGAAAAGGTGCCGCCCAACAAACCATCCGCCTTTATTCCGGGCAGCCTTTCGCGTACCTCTTCCGGCTCAATCCAATCGATGTTGAGGCCGAAATTCTTTTGAATGGGCAGAAGGTTTTTAGGCTGGCCGCTATTTTAGGATCATAGGCGGGGAAGAGGTAACCCCCCCCTCCACATAGTCCACATCTTGGCCAAATTCCGGCTGCAGCCTGCGGATGAAATCCAGCGAAGCATTGCCGATCTTGATTTTGGCCCGATCGGAGTGTGTGGCACGGATGCCGCCGATGGCCGCTTTGTTTTGGCCCTGGCCCGGTGACGCCTTCTTGTCCAAAACAGCCACCTTAAGCCCCCCCTAGCTCCCAGACTGTGGGCCAGGGGAAGGCCGACGCTTCCGGCACCGATGATTACAGCATCGTAGTTTTTCACTTGTCTTCACCACCTTGGTTTGCAATTGCTTTCATGGGTATTTCCACAGCCAAGGGGGGGCGGAGCACTGCCTCTGCAATATCTTCTTTTTCAACGCCCGCCTGCATAAGGATTCTGGGCAGAAGATCAAGGCAGGTTTTGCCTCCGCAGGCCCCCCCATAGCCACCCGCGGCAATTTCAGCTGGTTAATGTCGCTCACTTGGTTTTCACGGATAAACTTTTGATTTCACCCAAACTCACCCGTTCACAGCGGCAGACAATGGCATTATCCGGCAGATGGGCTAGTTCAGGCTCGGGCAGAGCTTGCGTAATTTCTTCTGCCTGGACCAAAATCCCGGCCACATCAGTGGCGATCTCCAAGGGGGGACCTCTACCGTAATAAGATGGGTGCGGTGCTTTTGTTGAACCGGGTGCGTAAAATTGTGCCGGTCCCTACAGATGTGCCGTCCCGGTCGCGCAGCGTTACCGGATCGCCCGCCTCGTAATCGTGATTGAATTCGTGAGGCAGCATCACTTCTGCCAACGTTTCATCTTTTGATCTGCGCACAAGGGTGATAGCCAGTCCGGGGCAGATCAGAACGCATTTGGCGCAGCGATGCACTTGCCGTCGAACTCGGGTAGATCCATAATTGTGCCGGTGGCACCGCTGAGTTGAATGGAATCATAGGCGCAAACGGTTGTGCAGGGGTTGCACGGAATTTCCTCGTAACAGTGCAAAATGGGCCGCCAGCCTGATCTTCCCCCCCAAGAGAATGGGTGCGTTTGAAGATCTCACCCGGAGGGCTTTTTAAAATGTCCGCTTTTTTTAAGCCAGTCTTCCGGGATCGTTGTGTCAACGCCCAGAACTTGAGCCATCTTGCGGCCTACGATGCGCCCGCCGATCATGGCTGATGATGCTTCTGCGATTTCCTGGGCGTCTCCCGCCTTCATAACAGGGAAGCCGCCTTCCTCAGCCAGCTTGTAAAACTCATCTGACGAAGAAAGTCCTACCGCGATTAAAACGGTATCAACCGCGAATGTTTTGGCCGTTTCCGCAATGGGGTTCCAATCTTCGTCAACCTGTGCTATTGTGGCCCGTTCTACCTTTCCATTTCCCGAAACCCCCCCAGGATGGTGTGATTAAGGTAGATGGGTACGCCCATGCGTTTGATTTTATCGGCGTGTACCTTGTAACCGGTGACTTTGGGGGGGGCGATATCGATCAAGCCCACGACCGAGATACCGGCCTGCAGGGCGTGGTAGGCGCCTATTAACCCAACGTTGCCGCAGCCGACGATGAGAACCCTGTCCGAGGATTTAACTAAATCTCGGTTAACCAAAGTTTGGAAAGCACCGGCTCCGAAGACACCGGGTAAATCGTTGCCCGGAAAGACCAAAGAGCGTTCCCTGGCGCCTGTGGAGACGATGAGCGCCTCAAAGGAAATGTGAGTGTATTTTTCTTGGTTTTGATACACACCCGCTTTGCGATCGCTGTAAATAGCGGCCACCGTTGCGTTAGTCAAGATGGTAATCTTGTCAAGGGCCCGTGCCTCCGCTTCCAGAATGCGGCCGATTTCTATTCCTCTAGTTCCCGCATAACAATCGGCCATCGAACCGAAAAACTTATGAGTCTGTAAAACGAGTTTTCCTCCCAGCCGGTCCTTGTCGTCCACAAGGATGACCGAGATGCCCAGAGCGGCCAGCTCTAAAGCGGCCGTAATTCCGGAGGGGCCTCCGCCCACTATCAATACCTGGCAGGAAAGTTCTTCAGGCAGGTGGGAGGGGCGCCACTCATCGTCCGCCGGCAGCTTGGGAAAATGGACGAGCGTTTCGATGTTCATCCCTTCTCTTAATGGGGTGACACAACTTTTACCGGCATGCCATCGATGACGACTGTGCATTGGGAGCACTGCCCGTCGGCGCAGAAAATGCCCTGGGGGGCGTCTTCTACTTTATGAATGGAAAAGGTACGAATGCCATTGGCAAATAAAGCAGATGAGACCATTTCCCCCCCTTCCCGCCCGGCCATGGGTTGGCCGTCAAACGTAAAAGAGACTTGTTTCCCGTCGTGAACATCTAAGACGGGATGTTTTGTAATACGCATAAGCATCACCTCCGCATAGTTTTTAACAATAATCTTATTCTGTTAAAAATCCTCTATTCCTTCCATAATCCGCACTGAATAAAGACGAAAATCGTAAATATTTGCCCGGAGGCCAAAAGTTAGACAAAAAAATCCCAAATTGGGCTTGGGCCGATCTTGACAGTCTTGTCCGGACTATATATCATGAAGATGAGAATCATTTTCAGTCTGTCGGGACGGTGGGAGGGGGGGCATTTTTATGGAGCAGATTTCCTTAATTAGACTAAAGGCCGGTGATTGCGCCAGAGTGCAAAGGATAGTGGCCGGGGGGGCCAATGCTACTAAACGTCTTTATGAAATGGGTTTTAATACAGGTGCCCGGGTCAAGGTCTTGAAAAATGATTTAGGGCCTTTAATAGTCGCCTTAGAGGGGGGGAACAAAATTGCTTTGGGCCGCGGTTTAGCAGAAAAAAATGCTTGTGGTTAAACTGGATTCGGTGTGATGGAGGGAAGGACAATGCAGAACACGATTGCCCTGGTGGGCAACCCCAACAGCGGTAAAACAACGGTGTTTAACGCCCTGACGGGGTCCAATCATCATGTGGGCAATTGGCCCGGGGTAACGGTGGAAAAGAAGGAAGGTACAATTACGCGCGGGGGCAAAACCTACCGTGTTGTTGATCTACCGGGCACATACAGCTTGGGGCATACTCGGAAGATGAAATGATTGCCCGTGATTTTATTCTCAAAGAAAGGCCCGATGTGGTCATCAATGTCATTGATGCCACCAACATCGAACGGAACTTATATTTAACTACTCAACTTTTAGAAATGAACGTGAAGGTCGTTGTGGCCCTAAATATGGTGGACGAAGCGGAAACGAGGCAGATCAGATTTGATCTGGCCGGTATTACCAAAAGGCTCGGTGTGCCGGTCATACCCACCATAGCTTCCCGGCGCAAGGGCGTTAAGGAACTGCTCGATGCCGCAGTGGAGGTAATTAACGCACCGCTCAACGGCCGCAGAAGTATTTCTTATGGTGGGGGGGATCTTGATGCTAAGATCAGAAAACTAAAGGGCTTTTTGGCCGCAGTGCAGTTTGAATACCCCCGGCAGTGGCTGGCGGTAAAAGTCTTGGAAGGGGGGGATGAATACGCGCAGCGCCTTGTCCAGGAAAATGAAATTCTCAGCGCATCCAGAGAATTCGCCGCTTTTTTTAGCGGAACTTAAACCTAATGTTGACCATTACCAGCTAGAGATTGTTGATAATAGGTATAAATTTATTAGTGGAATTACCAGTCAGACTGTGTGCAGGCCGGATGAAGAGGTCCAAACTCTGACCGATAAAATCGATAAAATCGTCACCCATAAATATTGGGGGGTTGCCTATTTTCGCCCTGATTATGCTGGCCATGTTCCAGCTTACCTTTACGATAGGAGAAGATTTGTTAGGTGAATTGGCGGAGCAGGCCATTGAACTTTTGGGCGGCCTCATCGGCGGCGGCCTGGTGGCGATCAATGCCCCCCCGGCCTGGCTTATTTCCTTTATCTCGGAAGGCGTAATCGGCGGGCTGGGCGCTGTGGTTGAATTTATTCCCCCTGATCGTCATTTTGTATATGCTGATGGGGGGGCTTTTGGAAGACAGCGGTTATATGGCCCGGGCAGCTTACGTTATGGATAACATTATGCGTTCCATCGGGCTGCAGGGAAAAAGTTTCATTTCCATGATTGTCGGTTTTGGGTGTAATGTGCCCGGTGTAATGGCCACCCGTACCTTGGAGAATAAAAGGATAGAATGATTGCTATTTTGATTAATCCCTTTATGTCTTGTGGTGCTAAAATACCGATTTATTTGGTCTTTATCGGGGCCTTCTTTCCCCCCCGGCACGGCGGCTTGGTCATGTTCGCGGTTTACGCCCTAGGCATTATGGTTGCCCTGTTCATGGGTAAACTGTTTAGCAGTACTTTGTTTAAAGGGGGGGAAACTTCCGATTTCATCTTGGAGCTGCCCCCTTACCGCAAGCCCACCTTGGGAAATGTGCTGCGCAATATGTGGGATAACGTTTCCGGATTTCTGATCAGGGCCGGTACTGTCATCTTTGCAGTTGTGAGCCTGCTGTGGGTTTTAGCCGTTTTGCCGGGGGGGAGTTGAGGCCTATGGGCCCCAGAGTTTCTTGGGCAGAATCGGATTATTGATTGCCCCCATCTTCCGGCCCGCGGGTTTTGGTACCTGGCAGGCCGCTGTGGGTCTTTTTCCGGAATTGCGGCCAAGGAGACGGTGGTGGCAACGCTGGGCATGGTTTACGCCGGTGTTGACGCCGGGGGGGCTGAACTGGTTGCGGCGATCCGTTCCGCCTTTACACCATTGACAGCTGTTTCCTTTTTGGTTATGACGCTGCTTTATACCCTTGCATAGCTACCTTGGCCACCATCAAAAAGAAACCGGTTCGTTAAAATGGGCGCTTTTCACCGCTTTATATACCTTTATCATTGGCTGGGCGGCGGCAGTGCTTGTGTTTCAAGTGGGGGGACGCTGCTCGGTTTCACATAAGCTCGGGGGGGGTGGGTAGATGATTAAAGAACTGCTTCTTAATTTGGAACAGGCCGATTATATCTCTAAACCCGATTTGGCGCAAAGGCTGAGTCAGCCCTTGGCCATGATTGAGGCGGGCTTGGCCGATTTAGTCCGTTTGGGCTATCTCAAGCTCGATGAGGGCCTGCCCTCTTGTGAACTGCCCTGCGGAGGCTGCCCTTATGCGAAAACGTGTAATCAAGTTTCCGTCAAGATGCTTTCCATTACCGAAAAGGGTCATCTCGTTTTAGCTAAAATAAAAAAAACTCCTCTTAGCTGCTGCCAAGAGGAGTTTTCTTCATCGCTTTATTTGGCTGTGTCAATAGTCGCTTCGTTTTCCCCCACGTTCAGCATGATCTGCGGGCTGAGAAACCCCCCCAAAAGTTCCCCCCCTTTGAACAAGCCCAGATACCCGTTATTTTGGGCGTTATTGCCCATAATGCCGGTGGGCAGCCCCCCGAGCGTTGTTCACCTCTATTACCCCTCCATAAAGTCCGGAGCGCAGACCGACCAGTTTGGTTTCTTTGCTCGTTCCGTTATAAAGTAACAGTGTCCCGGCCTGGCCGTCATTTTGGATCGCGGTGGTCAGATGACCTTGGCGATTAAAGATGCCCATTGCCCCCCCGCCATCTTTATAGGCTAAAGCGAGACTACTCGTGCGCCGTCCGCATTGAATAATTCCAGGCTTACATTTTCTTTCTGCTGATCATATTTAAGCGATGCTACAGTATCTCCTTCGTCATTGACGACCACAATTTCTTTAGCAACAATTTTGTCTAAAAACTGCTGGGTTGCGCTGACCATATTGACACCGGTCAGGGCACAAAAGAGGGAGATAAACAGCAGTGGATAGATAATCAACCGTTCATACTTAGACATGCAACCGCTCCTTTTTAAAGAAGGTATTGCTATCAGAATTCGAGTTCTATGTGCTAATACCTGCTCGTCGGCAGGAAAAAAAAGGGCGGGAAGGGGAATTCACAGCTGGGATGGAACCGCGATAAGGGGGGGCAAGTGAATGACGCCGATTTTCGAACCTTTCCTGATGCTTGTTTTTTTTGCTGCTTGCAGGTGCGGGCCTGCACCTACTTGGGCTGCTTGATCTCGATTTCAGCCGCAGATTGAGCAGGCTGGTGATCAGAGTTACCTTCCCGGCCACGCTGTTCGTTTCCATGTATAATAATATTGAATTGTCCGCTCTGCAGCGGGGGGGTTGGATATTTGCTGTAATCGGCCTTGCGGTCTCCATAGCCCTAGCCGTTACGGGGTACTTAAGCGGGCGTTTGTTGGGCCTGAGCGGGATGACCCTTGGTACTTATGAGATTTTATGTACTAACGGTAATAACATTTTTCTGCCCATACCTATTATCCTTACACTTTTCGGGGGGGCGGAATACGTTGTTTACGCCGTGTTGTTTGAGCTGGGCGCTGCTTTTTATTATTGGACATACGGTGTCTCCGGCTTGCGCGGGGGGGGACCCCCGTTTCAGCGTGAAACGGCTTTTTAACGTTAACATCGCGGCTCTGCTTCTGGGGCTTACAGCCGGCCTTTTGGAAATAAGGATCTATGGCCCCCCCATCCTGGGTGGCCTGGAGATTTTGGGCAATCTCAGCATCGGATCGGCCATGCTTATTTTAGGTTCGCTGCTTGTGGTGGCACTGCAGAGAAAAAGCTGGCGGCGCGAAGTCTGGGGCGTGGTCATCCACCGGCTTGTTTTAAGCCCCCCCCTGATCGGGCTGCCTTTTTTTGCTCTTTTTCGATTTTCCTGCTCCTCTCCGGGATATTCTGCTGCTCATGCTGCTATGCCGCCGCTGTTAACAACCGCTTTGGTTGCGGCCAGTTTTGGTGCGGATGAAGAACTGGCCGCCCTGGGTGTTCTGGTTCCTACTATACTTAGTTTTATCATCATTCCTGTGCTGCTTACCGGCTAGATGGGGGGGAAACAAAAGGGGGGGATTAACGGTGAAGCGAAATCTTAGGTTCATTTTTGTTATTGTACTGCTGCTGTTAGTGAGTGGGGGGGCACACTGTCCGGGCGCGTACGCACCGTTTCAGAGATCTGCAGATTGAAGCGCGCTTGGGTGCCGACGGCTTGGTGCGTGTCACGGAAAAACATACTGTGGAATTTAACGGAAAATTCACGGGCATGTTCCAGTGGATTGATACCTCACGGGGTGTGGAAGTACGGGATATTACCGTCTCCGAACACTCACAGCGTTACACCCGCCTAGAGCAGGATTCGCCCGGGCCCGCGGGCACCTATTACGTGCGCAGGCGGGACGATGAGGTTTATGTGGACTGGAGTTTGAGGCGCAGGATGAAACCCGTGTTTTCGAGCTGAGCTATGTTTTGGAGAACGTGGTTTTAAAGCACAATGATGTTGCTGAATTCTATTATCAATTTCTCGGTGACAAATGGGAAGAGCCCAGGGACAACGTGCTGGTTACGCTGCATTTACCCCCCCATGGGGCACAGATCGATGAAATATTGGCCTGGGGGGGCCACGGTCCGCGGGAGGGTTCAGTCAGCATCGTTTCGCCCAGCGAAATTGTCTGGGAATCAGTCCCATCCCCGCCCGCACGTTTGTGGAAGGGCGAGTCGCTTTTCCCACCAGGCTGGTACCCCTGGCGAAACGAACGACCAACAAGGCGGCCTTCGAGACAATTGTGGCTGAAGAAGAGGGCAGGGTACTGCGGCGGGAGCGGCGGGAAAAACTGAAAAAGGTTGATCCCTATACAGCACTTTTTGCCGTGGCGATCTTTTACTTGCTGAACGTGTATATCTGGCATAATTACGCCAAACCCCACCCGGGCTACGGAGAAAAGTACTGCAAAGAATTACCCGCCAATTACGCACCGGCGGAATTGGGCGTGCTTTTTGGCCGGTTTGTGGATGGAAAACCTTCATTGCCACTATCTTAGACCTAGCGCGCCGCGGCTATTTAACGATTGAAGAAAAGGTTGGCGTGCACGGGAAAAGGGGCAAGGAGAAGGCGACCTACGAATTTGTTCGCACGCAGAGCGATGCCCCCCGAAGCTCATGGGCTTGCAGCCCACGAACAGCGCCTGCTGGCCTTCCTCTTTGACAAAAGTGGAGAGGGCCGCATTACACTGGCGGAAATTGAAGAATCGGCCCGCAAACAGAAGAAAGAATTCCGTGCCTTTTGGAAAGAATGGAGCGAGGAGATTAAAGAGGCAGGTAAACAGCGCGGCTTTTTTTGAACGCAACAAACGGGCCGGTCTGTTTTTTTTATCCCCACTGTCTTAATTTTCCTGGTGTCGATCCTACCCTTCAGCCAGGCGATGCTATTTACGGGTGCCGCCTGCATCGCCATGGGTGTGCTCACCTTGGTGTTAACTGCGGTTGCTATGGACCGGCGCTCGCCCGGGGGGAAATATGGAATACACAAAATGGCGGGCTTTTCGCCGCTATTTAAAGGACTTTTCCCGTTTGGACATCAGCCGCATCGGCTCGCTGGGCATCTGGGAAGAGTATGTTCCTTACGCATTCATTCTTGGTGTTGCTGATCGGGTGATCAAGCAATTGGAAGTGGCCTTTCCCAATTTGGAAGACGGCGGTTATCGTTTCGGCGGCAACTGGTTCATCTACCATCACACTTTCGGAACAAGCAATTTTTCGCAGCTGACCAAAACAATGGATGCTTCCCTAACCCAAACTATTTCCAGTACCGGCACGGGCGGCAGTTTTTCGGGCGGTGGCGGTGGCGGTTTTGGCGGTGGCGGCGGCGGTGTGCGCTGAGTGCATGCCGCCAACCTAAGCGGATGCGGCCGCACACACCGAAACGGCCGGTATAATGTATTGGCGCAGGTCAACAAATTCCTTATCCGCCCCGGTTAACACAATTAATCCTCCTTTGCAATATTGGTTAAATCCTATATAGCTATCTACTACATAAATATGGGAAAGCCCTCTTCTTTTACAAACAGGATGATCGGAGCGGATGTGGAAATAGTCAATAAAGAAGGGGGAATGGTTTGTGGTGCGCAGTCGGGGGGGCAGAATGCCTACAATTGCTTTGGGTACGATCTTGTTCATGCTTTTTCTCTGCTTGCCTTTCAGTTTTGCGGAAGCGGCGACGGAACGGGTTGTTGTCTTAGATTTCCTATCCATTAACGAGCAGGGCGATTATATTGATGTGTTGGGCTTGAAACTCGGTGATTTGGTCAATTTGTCCCGAGTGATGGCCCAAGGCCTTTCCTCACGGCTGGTGCAGTACGGTGAGTTTAAGGTCCAGGATTCTGTTTCGCTGCGGAGTGAGATTGAAGCACTCAATTTTTCGCACGAAGATTCGGCCTGGAAGCGGGCGGGTGCTTTGCTGGAAAGGGATCTGGCGGATCAGGTGATCACGGGCTCCATAACACTTCTGCAAAACACGGTGGTGTTGGGCGCCCAACGTTTTCAAATTATAGATGGCGAACCGGCTCTGGTAGGATCATCAATGGCCACCGCGCCTAAAGTGGCTGATGCGACCACTGCCATCGATACACTGCTGGCTAGTCTTTTCCCCAGCGATGTGCAGGTGATTGAACGGGCGGTAGAACAAATTTTTATCGTCCCGGCCCAGCTCCATCTCAATTTGGGGGGGCAGTCCAAACAAATCACGGTCTATGCCTAGATGCTTTAGGTAGGCCGGTGGCGAACCCTCAGTTTTGTATTTTTCCGGCGATGAGGCCAAAGTCCGGGTGGACGAAAAAGGCGTTGTTACCGGTTTGCAGCCCGGCACGTCCACCGTTTCGGTGCGGGCTATCAGCCGCACCTCCCGATCGGGCTCACCGGCAACCACTAATGTGACTGTTGTGCCGCCTACGTTTGGCATTCGTGTGGGTACCGTATTCACTCAGCGTGAAAAACTGGCGCGTTTTCCCGTTCGATTGGGGGGGCTGCGCATGACCCCCAATGGTGGAGCAGAGCAAATCTAAGACAGCGGCGCCTGCGCCCACGGCCGTTCCCATCACACCGGAGGCGACCAATCCTTTGTCTTTAATTGCCTCTTACTTCGGTTCTATGCTCACAAATGGTTTAGTCACTATCGATTTTGATTTCGATCCCACCCGGGAACTCCTTGTAGCCTTCAGCGGTGTTCAGCGTTCTAGTGGCGGCTACATCAGCACCGGCGTAGGTTATGTTTCGCCTATGGATAATATTGAGGCGGAAAAAGGGTTTGTGCTGCGCTTTACGGTGGGGGGGACCCAGTTCCGAACGGGAAGCAGGCTGGCCTTGCCGGCGGAAGCGGTCGTTGATGCCATCTTCCCCACTTCGTCTTTGTTCAGCCCTTCGTTTAGAATCGGAATAAACGTTGGCTTCGATTTATTCCCCCTAAAAACCCCCTGCCGCAAAAACCTCACCTTCCAAGGTGGGGGGGTTTTTTTAACAGGATTTCGCGGAGTTAGCGAGAATAGTTCTAAATAACTAAAGGAAGAAGTTGGAGGAGGCAACCATGGCTAGCTGGAAAATGTCAATTCGCGCCAAACTGACACTAGCGTTTTTCTTTTTGATTCTGATGGCCGTGATCACAACCGGGTTTAGTATTAACGGTATTTTAAGGACCAAACGGGGGGGAGGAACGGAGATCCAGTTCGCGGAACAGATCCACTCTTCGCTGGTTGAAAGAGAAGTGGAACACGTACGCTGGGCGCTTAATCTGCAGGAACATCTCATTGTTGAATCGGCGGAAAACTTTAGCATTGAACTGGATCCCACCGAATGCAATTTGGGGAAGTGGCTGGCCGGCGAGGGGCTGCAAGAATTACTGGCGAGTTTTCCCCCCCACTTAGAACAGGGGTTTGCCGAATTGGATGCACCCCCCCATCAAGCGCTGCACCGCTCCGCCCGGGATATTAGGGAACTCTTGGAGGCGGGCTTTACGGAAAAAGCGGAAGAAATATACCGCGGTGTGGCAGAGCCTAGTTTGAATGCTATTGCGCACTTATTGGCTGAAAACAGAGAATTGATACGCGGCCAGATTGCCCGTACCGAAGCGGAAATTGAACAAAAGTCCGCCAATCTATTGCGGCAAAATGTAATCTTTTGGCGGTGGCCATTGTCTTAAGCGTCCTAGCCGCCTCTTTAGTCACTAAGGCCATTACCGGCCCTCTGCATGTTTTAAGCGGGGGGGCAGTGGCGAAAATCGGGGGGCGGGTGATCTGGGGGGGACAGGCTGGACAATCCGTTCCAGAGATGAAATAGGGGGGGCTTTGTCAGCCTCAGTGCAAAATGCTGGAGGGGCTGCGCAGCCTGGTATTGGGTATCCAGCAGACGAGCGGAGATGTAAACATTTTATCCACCGGCCTTTCCAGTGCCTCAGTGCAAACAGGCGCCGCGGTGCACGAAGTGGCCAGTGCCTCCAATCAATTTGCCAGTACCTCTGTACATATGGCTGAAAACGCCGGAACAATGAGGAAGAACACAGAGTTTGCCATTGAAGAGCTGGAAAAAGGCTTAAGTCTCTTAAGAACGGCAATCAAGGATGTGGGCAGCGCTAGGGGCGATGTGGATGATTTAGCGGGCGCAGTTGACGGTTTGGCCGGACATCTTCAGCAGATCAGCGGCATTGTTGATGCTATCACGGATATCAGTGAACAGACCAATTTACTCGCGCTGAATGCGGCTATTGAAGCGGCCCGGGCCGGGGGGGAAGAGGGGGGGCGGGGGGGTTTTGCAGTAGTCGCCGCGGAAGTTCGCAAATTGGCAGAAGAAACACATAACGCTTCAGGTGAAATTGCCGCTTTGATTCAGCAAATTCTTAAAGAAACGCGAGAAACGATAGATCGTATGAAAATGGCCGGAAAAAGCGTTGATCAGGTGGAAGGCCGCATCAATCAGACCGGTGAGACGTTCGCCGAAATCGGAAACGTATTCCGCAATGTGGTGGAGCAGGTAAACGAAATAACCAGTGCGGCTGAGGATGTTGGCTTAGGCAGCGAAGAGATTGCCGCCTCCACGGAGGAACAGTCCGCAGTAGTCAACGAAATAGCCGCCGACGCTCAAAAATTGGCCGCTTTGGCCCAACGTTTGCAGGACCAAACGGAGAATTTCTATGGGCTGGAATAGCCGATTAAGAAATGACCGGTAACACTTAAAGAGGGAATTGAACCGCCGTGCTTGGGCCCGGCGGTTTTTCGCGTGTTAATATGAGGATGTTTAGATAAAAATTAAATTAAACTACATATTGCAAGCAAACCGTTAATATGTTATGCTAATATAAAGTTGTAGGACAGGTTAAGACCTAACAACGTCCGGAAGTTGGAAGAAAGTGAAGGTGTGGTATGAAGGATCTTGAGCATGCAGCAGTAGCAGACACCACCTCTTTAATGCAAACCATTCAAGACAGATTAATCGCGTATATAAAGGATAATGCCCTTGAACCCGGAGATAGGCTTCCCAGTGAAACGGAATTGGCAGCTACCATCGGTGTGAGTCGTTCCATGGTTCGGGAAGCACTCAGGGGGGGTCTGGAAACCATCGGTCTAATCCGCGTCCAAAAGGGTAGTGGCAGATATCTTCGCAGAGTTGTGTTCAGCGAAGTCATACATGATTTGGCCTATACACTTGAAGTAAGCAGTGCCGATCTTATAGACCTATTGGAAATTCGGGCGGCTTTGGAAATTCAATTCGTAGAAAAGGCAATCCAAATCATGGAAGAAGACGATCTACACAAGTTAGAGGATATACTGTTGAAAATAGAAACCAAAATGCGGGGGGGAGGCAGGTCCTTTGCTAGAGAAGATATGGAATTTCACCGCTTGATTTTCCATAAAGTTGATAACCAATTATTGCAAGAACTTCTCACAACGTTTTGGAAACTGTTTATCGAAACGCTACCGGAAAAGCTAAAGCTCCCGGCCCGAACCGATGTAATTTTGCAGCACCATACCGATCTTTTGGAAGCCATTAAGAGAAAGAACGGGAAACAGGCGAGACACTTACTAACGGATCACTTTACAGATGTAATCGACCGTCTGCAATAGGTCAGACGATAATATACTCGGGGGGGGTGGTCACGAATTCGTTGTTTTATAACTAAATAAACAATCAAAAAAAACTTGGAGGGAATTTTATGAACAGGTTCAAACAGTCCTTACTGATTGCATCGCTGGTGCTTCTTCTGTTTACTTCGGTGGGAACGGCAAAGACCGTTGTAAATTATTGGCTGTGGCTGGACGATCCAACTGATCAAACGGTGCAGGAATTAGTGCAAGAATATAACGCCCAGAACCCTGATGTTGAGGTCGTGATCGAAACCATTCCCTTAGCCAATTATTATGATCAGTTGCTAATGGCCATTAGCGGGGGTGGCGGGCCCGACGCGGCACGGTTCAAGGATTGGTGGCTTGGTGCGTTTTATGATGCGGACCTACTGGAAGATCTCAATCCGTTTATCCACAACTGGGATGGTAAAGATGATGTTGTACCGAACCTGTGGAACACAGGTGTAATTCCCGGAGAAGAGGGAATTTACATGATGCCTCACCAATACATCACGTTCTACCTGTATTACAGGGCGGACTGGTTTGCTGAGGCCGGGCTTGAACCCCCCCGATCACCTTTGACGACTTTCTGGAAGCCGCCCAAACTCTCACCGATCCTGCCAACAACCGTTATGGATTCGGCTTGCGGGGGGGCGGAGCGGGAGCCAGGACCAGTGGCTGGCGTTTATGGTAGCCGGCGGGGGGGCACGGATTGTGGACGAAAGCGGTGCGATTGTAATTAACTCGGAAAGAGCGGTGGAAGTGAATCAGTGGTACATTGATCTTTGCGCAAACACAAGGTCGCTCCACCGAGTGCCCCCACGGATGCGTATCCTCAAGTACTGGGTGCCTTCCAAGCGGGAACCACAGCGATGATGGCCCATCACGTTGGTTCATCTGTGATGATGACAGATGTATTCGGTGACAATGTAGGGGTGCTTGCTGTACCGGCAGCGGATCCGTCGGCACCGGCAACAATGGGTACGATGAGCGGAAACGTAGTGTTCTCAACCTCCGGTGTCCAAGACCAAGCGTTCAAATTCGTCAGCTGGCTCAGTGAAACAAAGCAATGGATAAATGGAGCAAGTCCCGCCAGGGTCAGCTGCCCGTTTTGAAGTCCGTTGCGGAACAGGAACATTATGCAAATAATGAATTCTTCAAAGTGTCTTTGGACGGCGGCGACTATGCTGTTGTTTGGCCGCCACTGCCAGGGACTGGCTATGTTGCATCCTATGTCTGGGAAAACACAATGCAGAGAGCCCTTCTGGGTGAGATTACAAGTAGACAAATGCTTGATGAAATTGCGCAGGCGCTTAGAGAAGGCAATTAATATGGCTAGGCGTAGTTACAAGAAGGAACGGTTTATTCCGTTCCTTCTTCTCGGACCCGCACTACTAATGATGCTTTTGATAGTTGCATATCCTCTTTTCCAGGCCTTGAAACTATCCCTATTCGACGCATCCTTATTGCGTCCGGATCGGGCCAAATTCATTGGTCTGGCAAACTACATCCAAATCGTACGCAACCCCCCCATTTTCATTCGTTCATTGGTAAACTCTCTGATTTGGATTGTTGGTTCCGTCACGTTGCAGTTTATAGTGGGGGGATGTTGGGGGGGGCGCTTATTTTGAACCGGGAGTTCCCGGGCAGAGCCTTGGTGAGGGGGGGTTAAGCCTAATTCCTTGGGCAACTTCGGGAGTTCTTGTGTCCTTGATGTGGACTTGGATGCTGGACGGGAACTACGGGGGGGTAATAAATGATATCTTGGTGAGGCTTGGCTTGCTTAGTAAATATAAACCTTGGCTGGCGCTTCCGGTATCCTTGGGTGGCGTGATAGCCGCTAACGTCTGGCAGGGTGCTCCTTTTTCGCTGTTATGCTCTTAGCAGCCATGCAGGGCGTTCCGGGTGAATTATATGAGGCGGCTCGTATCGATGGTGCAGGCAGGTTTCAGCAGTTTTGGAAGATCACCGTTCCCATGATTATGCCAACTATTATTATTACCACAATGCTCAGGATTATTTGGACCGCCAATTACATGGATCTTGTCTTTGTGATGACGGGGGGGAGGCCCGGGCAATTCCAGTATTATTATGCCTGTTCTTTCTTATGTTACAGCCTACAAGAAGTTAAAGGTGGGGGAAGCAACGGCTATGGCGGTTTTGCAAGCAATCATGCTTATCGTTGCGCTTCTTGCCTATCTTAGGGCCTTGGGAGGAAAAGCGGAAGGAGGTCTTTCCCTTGAAGATTCCTAAATCGGTAAAAAGAATCATTGGGCTTTGGATTCCCGTGAGTTTGTGGCTCGCGTTTGTATTGTTTCCCTATATTTGGATGTTTTTAACTTCGCTCAAACCTCAAGCGGAACTTTACACAACACCCATCCAATACCTACCTAAGGCACCCACTTTCGACGGATATAGGCTTTTGATGCGAACAACCGACTTCCCCCCCAGGTTTATTACGAACAGTCTTGTCGTTGTTTGCGGTACGTTGGTGATCACCGCGGTTGTCTCTGTTAGTGCTGCTTATTGCTTTTCCAGGTTTCATTTTCGTGGTAAAGGTAAATTGTTCGGACTATTTCTAGTGACGCAAATGTTTCCCGCGATTTTGCTAGTGTTTTCCTTGTTCTTGATCATGCGAAAACTGGGGGGGATTCTGAACACTGCCTGGTCTTTGATTATAGCCCACAGCACTTTTGCACTTCCTTTTACAACCTGGCTATTGACAGGCTTTTTCAACTCTATCCCCCCCTAAGTTTAGATGAAGCGGCCACCATTGACGGTGCCAGCAGATGGCAGACATTTTGGCATGTTTTAGCCCCCTTATCTGCCCCCGGGGGGGTAGTTGCGGCCCTGACTTATGTGTTCATCTATTCCTGGAATGAATTCATTTATGCCTTGACGTTTACTTCCAGTTCAGGTACTCGGACGGTGCCGATTGGCTTGAACACTTTTATGGGCGAATACATCATTCGTTGGGACCTTTTAACGGCGGGAGGGGTGCTTACAGCTATACCAATTGTTGTGTTTTTCATGTTAGTTCAGCGTCACCTGGTTGAGGGGCTGACGGCCGGGGCAGTAAAGGGTTAGAACCACAAAATTATAAGCAATTATACTGATGAAAGGACATGTGAAATGGGCAGATCCCCCCCAAAAGAATTACAGGATATTGCGTGGGAACTTCGGGAGCAGGCTCTGAGAATGTTGTACGAATCAGGAAGCGGGCATCCCGGGGGGAAGTTTATCGGCGGCCGAAATAATCAGTGTATTGTATTTTGACGTTTTAAATATTGATCCTAAAAGGGCTCATTGGGAAGGCCGGGATCGGTTTGTGCTCAGCAAAGGACACGGCTGTCCAACGCTATATGCGGCCCTGGCGAAGCGAGGGTTTTTCCCGGCAGAGGAATTGTCCTATTTACGAAAGCTGGGAAGTATTCTTCCCGGGCACCCCCGATATGCATTCCACACCTGGAATTGATATGAGTACCGGTTCGCTGGGCCAGGGCTTTAGCGCGGCTGTCGGTATGGCCTTGGGCTTGGCGCATCAAGAAAATCCTGCCAAGGTTTATGTTGTGTTGGGTTGCGGCGAAATGCAGGAAGGGCAGGTGTGGGAAGCGGCCATGGCGGCAGCCCATTACAATCTGGATAATTTAACAGCCATCGTTGATTATAATAGGCTTCAGATTGACGGAACCAATGACGAGGTCATGGGCCTCGAACCTTTGGGCGAAAAATGGAAAGCATTTGGCTGGGATGTGCAAGAAATTGATGGCCATGATGTGGAAATTATACAGCAGAGTATAGCTAAAGCCCACAAGATGACTCATAAGCCGTCTGTTATCATTGCACGCACAGTTAAAGGCAAGGGGGGGTCTCCTTCATGGAAGATCAGGTAGGGTGGCATGGCAAAGCACCCAACGCTGACGAATATGAACGGGGGGGTCTTACCGAACTGCAAAGGAGGCGAAAATAGTGCGAAGGATGTCCAACCGTGTGGCCTATGGAGAAACCTTAGTGGAGCTTGGCCAGAAAGATTCAAGAGTAGTGGTGCTAGATGCGGATTTGGCTAAGGCAACGCAGACAGACCGTTTCGCACAGGCATTTCCCAATCGATTTTTTTAACATGGGTATCGCTGAACAAAATCTCATGGGTGTAGCCGCTGGCCTAGCGACTACCGGATTGATACCCTTCGTCAGTACTTTTGCGATTTTTGCCAGTATGCGGGCATCGGAACAGTTTAGAAACTCCGTTGCATATCCAAATCTAAATGTGAAGGTAGTGGTAACCCACGCGGGTGTGGAAAACGGTGCGGATGGGGCAAGCCATCAGAGTGTTGAAGATATTGCCATTATGCGGGCGATTCCTAACGTAACAGTGATTGCGCCTTCTGATCCTGTTAGTACGAAAAAAAGCTGTTCTGGCTGTGGCGAAGGCTTGGGGGGGCCCGCCTATATTAGGCTTGGCCGGGCCGAAATGGATACTATTTACGATGAGGATTTTGAGTTTGAGGTAGGCAAGGGTGTGCAGCTTAGAGATGGGGGGGATGATTTCACAATTGTGGCGGTGGGCAACATGGTCAAAAAGGCTTTGATTGCCTCGGACCGGCTTAAACGAGAGGGAATTAATGCCCGTGTCATAGATCTGCTTACCATTAAGCCCTTCGATGAGCAGCTGATCAAAAAGGCATCTCAGGAGACTGGGGGGGAATTGTAACGGTTGAGGATCATAACATTCTAGGCGGAATCGGCGGGGGGGCAATCAGCGAATTCTTGAGCGCATGTCATCCAACCAAGGTGTTAAGGATCGGGATAGCGGATCGGTTTGGTACTTGCGGCGAACCTAATGCGGTTCAAGAATACTTGGGTTTAACGGTAGAACATATAGTTGCAGCTGCTAAGCAAATCTAACATTCTCACTAAAACGACTCACGATGAACGCGGGGTTAAAGCGGTGCAACGCCTCGCGTTCGATTAACGGGGGGGCGCCAAATTGCCGGATACAATCGGGTCGTTTAGCTGAGATTCGCAAAAAGTTTTCCGAATTTAGAGTGTGCAAACCAAAAGGCCGCAAGTCTAATCCGAAAGATAATCCGGAATTTGTTGAAATCATTCGTTATACGCTTGACGCTTTTATCTAAACTTGATAAAATGTAGGTGAATTGACCAAGCATCACCCTCATATAATCGCGGGGGGGATACGGCCTGCAAGTCTCTACCTGATAACCGTAAATTATCGGACTATGGGGGGGAAAGTAGATATCTGGAGTGGGTGAAGAAATGTTCCCTGCTTTTCATTGGTCATGCCTGGATAGACAACTTTCCCTTAATGTGGAACGGGTCTGTGCAGGCTTTTTTTAATTCCAAAGGAGGACAAGTAATGGAACCTGTGGTTGGTATTGTGATGGGCAGCGCATCTGATTGGCAGACTATGCAGAAGGCGTGTAATATTTTAGAACAGCTGGAAATCCCCCTATGAAAAACAGGTAATCTCGGGCCATCGAACGCCGGACCAAGCGTTCCGTTACGGAGAAGAGGCTCGCAAAAGGGGGGGTTTGAAGGTAATAATAGCCGGGGGGGCGGGAGGGGGGGCGGCGCACTTGGCCGGGATGCTTGCCGCTAAGACAACTCTGCCGGTCATAGGTGTCCCCCCCATCCACACCTCTGCCTTAAACGGCCTCGACTCCTTATTGTCTACCGCCCAGATGCCTTCCGGAATT
>JMBV01000260.1_pt1 | contig 18988 bp, 32 predicted proteins | sample 616531 | NCBI WGS metagenome assembly JMBV01 (sample SAMN02727904, study PRJNA239997) | anaerobic digester metagenome | biome: anaerobic digester; isolation source: mesophilic anaerobic digester inoculated with municipal waste water sludge... | place: Germany: Bielefeld University, CeBiTec ...
TATTTTTAGAGTTCATCATTTTTCTTGTAACATCAGTTTGAGTCATTGCAATAGCTCCACCTGTAACAACTATTCCAAGTAATGCTGGTAAGATTCCTTTTTTTCACATTAAATCTCTCCTCTTTTAATAATAGATTATTATTTATTATCTCTATAACAAATTTATTTATTCAAATTATTATACTGAAAGACCTGCTTGCTATACCTGACCAAATAAGGATTACTAATATATCATTTATAATTTGTTGCTCTTAAAAATTCTTAAACAAAATTGAATTAAATTTATAATAAAAAAATTTATTTTAAAACATACTAATAAAGCAGGTGTTTAATATGGATAAAAATGTTGAATTTTTAAATTATATTTATCAAAATGCAGAAATGGGGGGGAAAAATACACTTTCTCAATTAATTGACATCACTGAGGATGATAATTATAAGGAATTGCTCAAATCACACTTGATAACATATATAACAATTTATGATAATACAGAAAAAGAATTGCAAGAAATAAATAAAAAGGCAAAAGGGATTAATATTTTCCAAAATCGTCAACTTCTACCATGATAAATCTAAAAACCATGTTAAATAAGTCTCCCTCACATATTTCGGAGATGTTAATTCAGGGTAGTACTATGGGTATTATTGATATGACAAAAAAATTGAAAGAATATAATAATGTAAAAGGGTATGTACTTTCTATTGCTAATGAGTTACTTACATTTGAGAGAAATAGTATAGAAGAATATAAAAATATCTTCAATAGATTATTTAATAGCAACATCTATTTATTTAATATAGTAAAGGAGTTAATAAATTATTAAGTAATGATTTATTGTGAAAAAAAATATGTTTATACCTAGTAGAATTATATTTGAAAAAAGGTTCAATAAATTATAATATAGGAAGAAATATATATGATAATTTTAGTTCAAAAGATAATATTGAAATAATAAATTTAAACTCTAATAAATACAAACAGTATATTCCAGGGGGGATAATTTATATTCTCAATACAGAGAAGGCAAGAAAACTTTGATAGTTGGGGGGGTTAAAAGGGGGGGCATCAAGTTTCAGTCATGCAAACCATCCGCCCATTTCAACTTCCCCTAGTATCTGGATGTATGGGACAATGTGAATATTGTTATTTAAACACCAGATTAGGGGGGGATAAGCCCTTTGTTAGAGTATATGTAAACATAGAAGAGATTCTAGATACTGCTACAAAGTATATAAATGAAAGGCTACCAGAAATAACAATATTTGAAGGAGCTGCTACCTCTGATCCAGTACCGGTAGAACCATATACAGGTTCCCTTAGACAGTCTATAGAATTTTTTTGGCAAATTAGATAATGCCAGATTTCGATTTGTAACGAAATATAATGATGTAGATACACTTCTAGATATAGAACATAATGGTCATACGGAAGTGAGATTTAGTATAAATACATCATTTATTATAGATAAATATGAACATTTTACTGCTTCTCGGAATAAAAGGATAGAGGCAAGTATTAAGGTCGCAAAAGCAGCGTACCCCCCCATAGGGTTTTTAATAGCACCAGTATTTATTTATCCTGGTTGGAAAGAAGATTATAGTGATTTGCTAATGGAATTAGCGGAGAAACTCCCAAACAATTTAAAGTTCCCAATAACATTTGAAATCATATCACATAGATATACAACAACAGCAAAGAATAGGATCCTCCAAGTATTCCCAGAAAGTGAACTTCCAATGAAAGATGAAGAACGGAAGTTCAAATATGGACAATTTGGATATGGGAAATATGTATATGATGCAGAAGTTGTTAATGAAATAAAGGAGTTTTTACAGAGAATATTGGTAGGTTGTTTGAATATAAGAAACTTTTATACATTATATAAGACTGTTATATAAGATCAATAAAGATCCAAAATCATTATAATATGATAATATGGTTTAGCTGATAGTAAATACACTTATATAAGTGGTGGTTTTTTTTGTCAGGAATTGTTCCTGAATACAATCCTTACACCTTTAAGTCCACCTGTATTTCAGGGTTATAGGTAATTATATTATATATAATTAATATGATTACTATCAAGAGATTTGTGATTCGTTGCCCTAGAATTGGAACAAAAAAATTAAAAACTATATAATAAAATAGAAATACCAAGGTTTGGGAAAATTAAAGGCTAAGGAGACTTGGACTTTTTTTTATGCCAAAAAAAACAGAAAAGAAAGGACTGAGAAAAATGTCAAAATTATTTATGTATGGTACATCCTTGGAAGGAATAGAGCAACAGCCGTAGAATGTTTCCAATCATTTCTCCCTATGGTCGAGTTTTTGGACATTCTTGGCATGAGCCCTAACACTATTTATTTCATAAATAGTGTTAGAGCTTCAATGCTTATGGTTCCTAATTTTCAACCAAGGAAAAGTGGCATAGTCATTAATAATTATTTTAACTGCCAAGGAGGTGTAAAAGGTTGCAACTGCAATGTTATTAATGTTAACAAAGGATGGGATAAATGTGGATACATTGGTTCAGATTTTAAAATTAAATTCTTTAAGGGACTTTTTCTGTATCTAGATTGAATAAAAATATTCAGATTCACATGATAGGCAAATTATGATATAATATACATATATCAATAAGGTGGAAAGAGGTGCTAACATGGAATTAAATATTAGACCATCAGCAGATTTAAGAAATAAATATAATGAAATATCTAAACAGTGCAGGGAAACTAGAGAAGCTGTGATTATTACTGTAAATGGTCGTGGCGATACAGCTATTCTTGGATTACAGGATTACAAGCAAATGAAAGCGGAATTAGAATTGCTTCGAACTCTTGCAGAAGCGGAAGATGATGTCAAAAATGGAAGAGTGGATTCCATGCAAGAATCTTTAGATAGACTTCGTGAATCTTTGGTAAATAGGAAGAATGAAAATGTATAAGATTATGAGAACAGACAAAGCAGAAGATCAACTGAGAGATATAATCTATTATATTGCAGATGATTCAGGTAGTATTGATACTGCTCTCAAATATTTGGATAAAATAGAAGAATTCATTAATCGTTTAAAAGAGTTTCCTAACTCAGGAAGCATACCTAGATATTCGATTTTGAAAAAAACAAGGGTATAGAGTAGTCATTGTAGAGAAACACCTTATATTTTACAAAGTAAATGAAGAAAAGAAAACAGTTATTATATATGCTATAGTTGATAGAAGAAGAGAATATCAAAATTTAATATAGTTAGATCACAATAATCCTAAGCCATATAGCAGCTAACTTTAGGGCTTTTTCCATATCCATTATAATTTAATTTTTAAGGGAGATGAATTTTTTTGATGGTTGGACTTTCAAAAAAAGAAAGTATAATAAATAAGAAATATACCTACACCAAGGGAGCAATGTCATATTACGACATCATTATTATCCTCTCAAGGCACGTTGAAGCCGTAACACTGCTTGTGAAGTAGGGGATAGCTTTGCTGTCCCGTGCTGAAGAAGCAGATGTACGTCTCATGTCAGGAATGTCCAAGAACTCGACTGTAGGGAGATGTGATTGGGTACATTCTACGACTAGGAGTAGAATTCTGATGACGTATTGTGGTTCAGACAAGGAATAATAGAGCTTGACCACAACATGTAGTGGTTTGGGGGGGACGAAATTTGGGTCAAAAATCGGTGAAAAAAACACCGATTTTTGACCCTTTTAAATAGGGCGTTTGACAGATGACAAAGGTAATAAACCTATTGGTTTAATTAATAAAGGTAGTATTAAAAAGAGTACACATATAATTGTAATATTGTTGATATTCATTTCAACTTATCTTTTTTTTATTTAATTTTTTTTAAAGAAGATGTTATACTCCACAAGAAGTATTATATTTATTTAAGATGATATTTGTTGAAGGTACTGTAGGAGTATGACCACAATATATAAATGGTTAAAAGAGAAAAAGAGGATAAAAATCGGCTAAAATACTATATGAAAATCAAATAGAGTTAGAAATATAAATGCATTTAGAGGTAAAATCTTTATGCATTTATTTTATTTAAACCAAGGAGATTGCTGCATGTCAAAAGTAATGTACGTAAGGGGTTATACATATTCAATAAAATGAATAAAAAAAATATATACAAAGTATAAAATAGAAACAAGAAAATGGGTGAATTTATCTATAAAAATAGTAATTAGTGGTATAAATAATGAGAGAGGTGAATAAATTGGATTACTCAAATTATACAAAGGAACAGCTAATTGAGATTATTGATGAACTTATGATGCTTAATAAACAGTTATTATTGGAAAAGAGCAGGAGGCCAGGTTGGATTTTGCATGGACTGGAAACCTAGGCAATTGGTACTTTAATATAAAAACTGGAAATGTTGTTTTTAATCCATTAAAGGTGGCTGCTTTAGGATATAGTATGGATGAGTTACCTAGAACAGTAAGCTATAATTTTTTTTACGGATAAGCTTCATCCAGATGATTATATGAGTACAATGAAGGCAATGAAACTTAATATGGAAGGGAAATCTGAAGTTTACGAATGTGAATATCGCATAATGGCTAAGGATGGAAGTTGGAAATGGTTTTATGATAGGGGGGGCAAGGTAACTCAAAGAGATGCTTATGGTAATCCTGAATTTGCAGCGGGCATAGTTTTTGATATAACTGAAAAGAAAGAAAAGGAGATAATGCTAGAGAGTGAAAACAAGATTTTAGAAGAACAATCTATTACAGATGGGTTAACAGGGATTAAAAATCGGGGGTGCAATTATAGAGGAGCTGAAAAGCAAGATTAATCAGTCTTTAAATTATAAGTCGCCTCTTTCAATTGCAATGTTTGACATTGATAAGTTTAAAGAGATCAATGATACTAAAGGACATGTTTTCGGTGATAAGGTCATTAAAGAAGTGGTAAATATTATATCAAGGAATATCAGGGGTGTAGATTCCGTCGGAAGGTATGGAGGAGAAGAATTTCTGGTGATACTTCCAAATACATCTAAAGAAAGTGCTTATTTTGTGTGCGAAAGAATCCGAGCCAAAATTGAAGAGTTTGATTTGGTGAAGGGTTTAAAGTTACTTTAAGCGGAGGAGTTGCAGACTACAATGATGAGGGAGTAATAGAGTTTATAGATATAGCTGATAAAAAAAACTATATGAAGCTAAAAATTCTGGAAGAAATAGGATAGGAATTTAATATGAAAATAGATAAAAACTATGAAAAGCCTAATGGAGTAAGATGGAATACTTTTTTTAAAAGATGTATTCATTTGTTCTTTGGGCGCTTATGGAGGTCCTGAAGCTCACTATGGCATTTTTACAGATCAAATGGTTATAAAGAAAAAATATTTGACAGAAGAGGAATTGGTTGAACTGATTGCTTTGACTGGGATTTTACCTGGGCCAAGTAGTACCCAAACAATAGTTGCCATTGGTCATAAAGTTGGAGGTCCACTTTTGGGATTTTTAACTATGCTAGTATGGGCTTTGCCAGTGCTTATAGTGATGACATCACTTTCTTTTTTTTAACCAACTTTTTAGGTGCTACTAATATATCTCAGGAAGGACTTCGCTATATTGGGCCAATGGCTGTTGGATTTATTGTTGTAGGGGGGGCATATAGAATAGGACGCAAAGTAGTAACAGATAAGGTAACTTTATTATTGTTACTACTGGGAGGTATAATCACTTACTTTATTCGAGAGCCTTGGATTTATCCTTTAGTTCTAGTTTTAGGTGGGATAGTGAGTATTCTTACTTCAAAAGAGAAGAATCTTTGGAATCGAGTAAAAATAAGTCCTCCTTGGGGTTATCTGATTACCTTTGGAATATTTGCAATTGGGAGTATTCTTCTTACTTTTACATGGGATAACACAATTATTTATTTGTTTGAAAGTTTTTACAGATATGGCTATTTGGTTATTGGTGGTGGACAGGTAGTAGTTCCACTTATGTATAGTGAGTTAGTAGAAGTAAATCAGTATATGACGAATCAAGAGTTTTTAACTGGTTTTGGACTTGTACAGGGATTACCGGGACCGATGTTTAGTTTTAGCGCATATGCAGGTGGAATGGCGGCCCGTGGTGGAAGTGGATTAACCCAAGTACTAGGTGCTGTTGTAGGAGGGGTAGCAATATTCTTACCAGGGATTCTTTTGATTTATTTCATATATCCAATATGGGAAAATTTAAAGAAAATTAAAGGGATAAAAGTTTCGTTGAATGGTATTACTGCTGTCGCTGGTGGATTAATTACTGTAGCTGCAATAGTTCTTATGCAAAAAAAAGTGGATTTATATTGGACAATATTCTTATTATGCTTTTTACCATTGTGCTTGTAGCTACAAAAAAAATACCAGCACCATTAATTGTATTAGCTGTTTTAGCTATAGGTTTTACTTTGTAAAATATATATAGCACTATGTGACCTTTTTATCCCATTTTCACCATAACAATTATCAAATGTAAATATTTATAAGATAATTTGGGTATCTTTATTATATAGATAAATATACGGAGAATCATTGAGTAAAGGAGAAAATATCAATGAAAAGAATATTTATAACTGCGATCTTATTTAGCTTAGTATTAACTGGTTGTAGCATGGATGAGCCATTAGATAATGACAATTTTATTTTAGAAAAATATAATTTAGAAGTGAAAGAAGGGAATATATATGGAACCCTAACATTACCAAAGGATGGTGGCCCCCCCTTTCCTGTTGCTTTAATAATACAAGGCTCTGGCCCTACAGATCGAGATGGTAATAGCACAATTGGCGGGAAAAACAACAGTTTAAAAATGTTGGCAGAAGCCTTAGCTAATGAAGGTATTGCCAGTGTCAGATACGATAAAAGGGGTATTGGAGCTAGTATGGATTTGGTAGAAAAAGAAGAGGATCTTCTATTTGAAGATTATATTGAAGATGCAATATTGTGGGCTGATAAGTTACAAAAGGATAATAGATTTGATGAAATATATATAATTGGTCATAGTGAAGGAGCTTTAATAGGAGCTGCAGCAGCATCTAAAACAAATATACAGGGATTTATATCCATAGCGGGAATGGGAAAATCTCCATATGATACCTTAGTAAGACAATTAGAGAACCAACCTGGGGATATATTTGAAAGAAGTTTGCCAATTTTAGATGAGTTAAAAAAAAGGTAATCTGGTTCATAATCCTCCAAAGGATCTAGCACCCTTATTTAGAGAAAGTGTTCAGCCTTATTTAATCTCATGGTTCAAATATGATCCTAAAGAGGTTATAAGTAATGTAAAGGCACCTATCCTAATAATACAAGGTGATAATGATATCCAAGTCACAGTAGAGGATGCAATTATTCTTAATAATGCTGTAGATAGTGATTTGATTATTATAAAAGGAATGAATCATATACTAAAAGATGCACCAAAAGATGAAAAAGGAAATTTAGAAACATACAATAAGCCAGATTTACCTTTAAATTCAGAAGTAGCAAGGGATATAATTAATTTTATATCTATTGGAAATTAAAAAAATAGACTATAGTCTTTTAAGATTATAGTCTGTTTTTTTTGAAAAATTATAATTTATATTGATAAATGTGGAAATAGATATTGAAATTTTTATATTTCAATATATGGATGCTTTATATGATGTTTATTATGTAAGGGGTGTAGTATGAATATAAATTGAACAGTATCTATATGTAAGGAAAAGATATACTATTAGATTGTTAATTTAATTTATTTAATATATAATAAATTATGAAAAACTATTTAAAACAACTTAATTAATTTAAGTGTTTGAAAAGGAAGTGACCTTACAAACATGTTTAAAAAAAAGGTAATGTATGTAATTTATCTATTTATGGTTTCTCTTTATTATTTGCTTACTTATTATCATTTGTTTTTGAGGGACAGGTATTATATAGTCTTATTGACCATTATAATTATAATTCTTCTGGGTACATATTAGCTGCTATTATAGCACATTTCATAGGCTTGTTTTCTTGTGGTTCAATAGTTAAATCTCCAATTATGGCAAGACGTACTATGCTCAGCAGTATGGTAATATGTTTTATTGTAACCTTCCCTTTCTTTTTTTTAATATGCCAACTTTATGGGCTTTAGGATTGGTTGTTAGTGGGTACGCTGGAGGTTGTGCTGTGGCTTCATGGGATATTTTCTTAAAGCCTTTACACCTAAAATCAACGGATTAAAACTTGTGCAGATGTACTAATTTATTCCAATATTATTATGATATTTATTAATGTTATAGCTATTAATTTATCAGCATTGGTAGGGCTTATTATGTCCATTCTTTGTCTTGTTGTAGGGATGATATTTATTTGGCTACTTCCAGTTGATACTAATGGAATAAGTACAGAAGGAATGGAAGGCAAGGAGTCTAGAGATATTCAAAAATCCCTTGTGATGCTATTTTTGTTTGTTGCCACTATTACTATTAACTCTGGTCTTATGTATCAAGTTATAAATCCTGCATTTGAACATCTGACTGTTTTGGTAAGTTGGTATTGGGCTGTACCATATATATTTGCACTTATGCTTATGAGGAACTTACCTAGTAAAGCGAAAGGATCAAAAATTCTATATATTGGAATGGCAATGATTATAGCTTCTTTTATTAGTTTTATGTTATTAGGACGTGAAGCTATTGATTATATTATTGTGAATACCTTGATGTTAGGAGCTTGTGGTATTTTTGACTTATTTTGGTGGAGCATAATTGGGGGGGAGATGTTGGATTATGTTAAAAATCCTGTTAAGGTTTTTGGTGTAGGTCTTGCCGCCAACGTCTTTGGAGTTCTTTTTGGTGACATAATTGGTGTGGGGGGGTTAATTCAATACAAGTTCCTAGTGCAGAAATCACAGTTATGGCTCTTGTAGTTGTATGTGTGACATTAGTTATGTTACCATCTCTTAATCGTCAACTTACGACTTTAATAAAAAGTCATCTTTATCTTGTAGTATATGATAGTATGAGTAAGCCGCAGCAATCAGATATTATACAGAATACTAAGGTTTTAACTCCTCTTACGGATAGGGAAAACCAAGTACTGCAACTTATTTTGACTGGTAAATCAAATCGTGAAATAGCAGAAGTGCTTTTTATAAGTGAGAGTACCGTTAAGACTCATGTGGGCAATATTTATTCTAAATATAATGTATCTAGTCGGGGGGAACTCTTTAGTATGCTACTTAAAAAGCAGATGGATCTATAAATTAAAATTCTATGAATGTAGCTTATTATTTTACCTCTCATACTTTAGTATGAGAGGTTTTTTTAATGAATTCATACTTAAGATGGATGTATTTTACATTAAAGTATATTAATATATTTATAGATAATTTATATTTATAATGATAATATTTACTTTTTTTAATTGTTAAGCTAAGATTATTCTTTAATTTAAAATTGTATTTGTTATTGAAAGGAGGGTTTTAAAATGATTACTAAAATATTAAACAAAAGAGCTATAACATTAGTATTAGTTTTTATGATGGTTTTAAATAGTTTCGTCTTTGCTCAAGATTCTGCTCATTGGGCATATAAAAACTATGAGTATTTTAAAGACAAAGGTGTTTTTAAAGAATATGGTATCTTTGATCTTGATCAAAACATTACAATTAGTGAGTTTCAAGAGCTCTATCAAAAGGTTACAAATAGGGATCCAATTGAATTTGAAAGTGAACCTAAAGAGCTAATGACTAGAGCCGATGTAGCTAGACTCTTAGCTGTAAATTTAGAGCTAGATGAACTATTTGAAATATCAGCTGAAGATTATATTGATGGAGAAGGACTAGATGAGAGTCTAAAAAAATGATATAAACAAGATTTTATCATTAGGTATCATTAAGGGTTATACTGATAATTATTTAAAACTGGAAAATAAAGTTACATTTGGAGAAGCAATTACAATACTTAAGAGAGTTAGAGAAGTTGGCATTATTGATTCTATCGACATGGCAAAGCTACCACTTCCGGAAGAAAGCAAGGAAATGGAAGACCTATCTCAAGCTACAAGAAATGCTGTGGAATTGTTTGTTTATGGATCACTTCTTAATGAAAAACTATTAAATGTGGAATATGATGAAAGTATGAGTGAGGAATGGATCAAAACAAGGGATGAGGCAGAAAAGATATGGGATATGGTATTAAAATCTAGTCTTTTAATGTCTATATCTGTTGATAAGAATATCAATACTTTGGAAAATGATCTAGACAAGTCTTTAAGCGGCGCTAAAGAGGATAACTTAAAATGGGCTCAGGATATTCAAGCAAAGTTTGATGCTATTAAAGGTAATAAAAAAAACTAGGTGAATTTTCCAAACAACTGGGAATGGAAGCTAGAGAAGCTTTAGAGCTATTAAAACTATCACATGATATAGTAAGTGGAAATGCTCTAGAAGAAGCAGAGTTCTATAGATATGCAGAGCTGGTAGCTAGAACTACAAAATCAGCAGCAAAGGTGGGGGGGCTCTTTATTGGAAGTACCATACTTACAGCCGGTGGAACTACAGCTGCTGCAGGCTATTTGACCATGGGAGAGGCAGCCAGTGTTATAGTATCGGGAGTGGATGTTGTTTTAGATGTAAGCTCTACTGCCAGTAATATTTATATAGGTGAAGATGGCAGAGTGACAATGGCTATCCAAGAAGCTCAGGATGCATTTGCCCCTGTATCCGCAATATTTGGCCTATCAGATTTTAAGGGTGGGGGGGATCTAGCTAGTCAAATATATTTCTTAGGTGAGTCAGCGATAGACTATGAGTATGATGGAAAAATCCTAGGGATAAATGTTACAGACGACCCTTCAGCAAGGGAAATAACATACTTTAGAGTACCTTTAGAAAATGGTAAATTCCCTAGTGACCTAGAGAATTCTGATATATTGGCTAGGATGATTCTTCAAGGAAATAGGGACTTGGCAGGAAGTATATATGAGGATATTTTATATAATTTAAAAAAAAGATACATCTTCTAATTTAGAGGGAGTATTTAAAGATTTATTGGCTGAGGACATAGATGAAAAATCGGAGACATGGATTTCCAAATAGACGACTTTGATGCTAAGTTTGATAAATTACTTCAACGGATTTTAGATTCAGATGATATGGATATTGATGAAGCATTTGATGACCTATTGGATGAATATTTAGACGAATTAGATCTTTTATTTGATGACTCTGTGTTTGATGACCTAGATGATGAAATAGATGACTCAAACTATGACGATGATGGCGGGGATTATTACGATGGTTCAGATGATGATTACTATGATGATGAAGATGATGAAAAAGAGCCGGAAGACGACGAAGATGATGAAGAGGATCTAGATGATGGTGATGATGAGCCTGATGATTCTGAGGAGCCTGACGATGAGGATGATCCAGACGAGGAAGATCCTGATGATGAAGACCCAATATATTATACTTTAACAATTTATTATGAAATTGTTGGTGAAGATGATGGAAGTGGAAGTATACCTGAAACCTTTGTAAAAAAAATATAAATATGGCGAAGAATATAATAATCCTGTCAGGGAAATTGAGGGTTATACAGCAAATATGGATGCTGTAGTAGGTACTATGGTTAGTGATGTGGTTGTTACTGTATATTATTATAAAAATTATGTGCCTACACTGTATATCACTTATATAATTGAGGATGGATATGCGGAGGCACCTGCAGATTATGTTGAGAGCTATGAAGTTGGAGAATCATTCTCCGTTGTATCCCCCCCAGTCATAGAGGGATATTACTCAGATCCATCTATAGTAGAAGGAGTTATGACGGAAGATGGCTATTCTGTGACGGTAAGATATTATAGAAATGATAAATACTACAAGGTAACAGTTAGATATCTCTATGAAAATGAAAGTGAAGCCTTACCAACTTATACTAGAGAGGTGAAGGTAGGAGATACTTATACTATTACACCTCCTACAATAGAGGGATATTATGCTGATACTGATGAATTTACAAGAACCATGGGTGATGTGGGAAATATAAATTATACTATAAATATAGATTATGCCCTGAAGGTGAGGAGGAGATTTCTGGTGTTTCATCAAGTTCTTTAATCAGGGTTCCAGAAGGAACACCTAGTAGTACGATTATTTCATCTTACTTGCCAGAGAAAATAGAAGCTTATATTAAAGCAGGAAATGAAACTATAGAAGTTGATGTAGATTGGTATGTTGACCAAGAAAACCCTATGCCTGAGAGGAATGATGTTTGGAGTAAGTATTTTTATACGGGAACATATAGGTTTTTAGGGAAATTAAATTTACCTTCAAATGTTATTAACCCAGGAGACTATTATAGAGCTGCCATTGATGTAGAGTTTTATCCAGTGGATTATCCAGATTATAGGCGAGAAGTTACGAGTGATGGAGATATGTATACCGTATTATATAAGGATGACAATGGAATACAAGGTACATGGGAAAGATACTATGTAGATACAGGCATACTTTATGAACTCTATACCTATAAAGATGATGTATATCATGGTGTTCATGAAGAATTTCAAGGCCCTGATAATGCAATAAGTAAAAGATCAAATTATAGTAGTGGTAAGCTGGAAGGTTTTTATGAAACTTGGTATACACATAATGGAGCAAAACAATCCATAGGCCAGTTTACAAAAGATTTACAAACGGGATTATGGCAAGAATACTATTACACTGGTGGACTATCATCAGAAGGTAGCTATTTGGAAGGTAACAAGCATGGACCATGGAAATACTTCTATGAAAATGGGATAATTTCATCACAAGGTAGTTACGAAAATGGAAATAAAATAGGTACTTGGTACTATAAAGATGAATGGGGGGGAAATGAAAGCTATATAACATACTAAGTATACTATCAGCTAATAAATCCAATCAAGTATAAGGCTGCCATACCAGGCAGCCTTTTTAAAAAAAAGGCGTGATTATATGAAAAAAAAGCAATTGTTCTCATATTAATAATATTACTTATACCATTAAATATCTATGGAGCTTCTGATATAGATTATTATAATGCCCATATCAAAGAAATAAAGGAGTATTACCCAGAGTTTAATATTGGCGATACCAAGAGACTTATTAAACTGAATTCTAAACAGGACACTGTAGACATACTAAAAAAAACTCTATGGTTCAATAGATGAATATAGTGGATTTTATACAAGTAATGAATTAGGCTTGAACTTATTTGATAAAGTAGAACTAGTAGAAAAATCTATAGAGTTTGAAATAATAGATAATATTGGATATATAATCATACCTACTTTTTATAATGGAGTATATTATGATGTCCTTTTTGCCCTAGAATATATGGATGAAAACAATATATTAAATATTGTTTTAGATTTAAGAGATAATCCTGGTGGAGATATAAGTGAAAGCATCAAGATTGCCCAGTTGTTTGTTAAAGAAGGATTAATTGCAAAAATTGATTATTATTCTGATGAACTTGAGGATGAAGAGTATTATTCTAGTCTTAAAGAATTAAAATACAAGGTAATTGTAATAGTAAACAAAGAAACAGCTAGTGCTGCAGAGCTATTGACAGGTGCCATCAAAGAAAGTAAATCTGGTTATATTATAGGTGAAAAAAACCTTTGGGAAATCAAGGGTACAAAAACTTATACCTATAATGACTCAAGAAACATTTCATAAAAATAATAATTGTACAAAAATCCAACAATAAATTATTTAAAAGCTACAAAACAAGGGACTTTTATTAATGGGAAAAGTTTACTTGGGTGGGCTAAATTAACAGTAGGTAATTTTTATATTAGAAGTGGTAAAGGGATAGAAGGGAAAGGGATAGAGTCTGACTATATCTTTGATGAAAAGCAGGGTGATGAATGCCTTATTATTTCATGTAATAAATTATTTGAATTAGATATTATTGTAGAAGATGAATCTATTTTAAATAGATAAATTATGTATACTTGAAATATTGCTTAATTTTCTAATTCTCTATATAATTAAGTATAAGAAGAAATGTAAGAGTAGTGAAATCAGTAACTACGGAAATGTTTTATTCCATTAAGACAAAGAATCAATATTTCAAAATTAACTACACCAATATAAAGCCTAGTTGCTGATTAACTTTATTAATCTATAACTAGGTTTTTTTTATGCACAGTTTTACTTTAGAAATATAACTAAAAGATAAGGGGGGGTAGATAGAAGTGAAACATGCAATAAGTATATTGGATTTTGATCATGTATATAATATACAAAGTTATTTTAAAGGGAGTAATTATGAATGGATAGATTTTTCGGATATTAAAAAAATATAAGCAGATATTGTGAAAAGGGGGGGTCTTTGATTAATATTAATCAAAGATTAAAAAAAACGAAACAACACGGGGGATAACTTTTATAGGAAGTGGAAACTATCATTATATAACTTACCTTCTTATGTCAGAAATACAATCTCCATTTACATTGGTATTATTTGATTATCACACAGATATGTTAAAACCCTATTTTGGCACATTGATGAGCTGTGGTTCTTGGGTGCTAAAAGCATTACAAGGATTACCAATGTTAAAAAAAGGTTGTAATTATTGGAGTGAAAAAAAGATTTAGCCAATATTATTCCACCTTATTATAACGAAGTAGTTTCAGTTTTTACTGAAGAAAGAATTAGAAAAACAGAAGAAGTTGTAGAATTAAATAAATATATAAATTTAGAAATTCCAACGAAAAATGTATATATAAGTATTGATAAGGATGTACTTTCAACAACAGAAGCAGTAACAAATTGGGATCAGGGAAGTATGAAACTTGGACAACTACTTAATTTAGTAGAGTATATATCTATTACTAAAAAGATATGTGGTGTAGATATTTGTGGTGAATATCCTTTTAATCCAGTAACAAGCTTTTATAAAGAAAACTTAAAAGCCACTGAAAAGAACAATAAAGCTAATAAAAAAAATTTTAAATATAATAGAAGAATTAAACATTTAAATTATTCTAAATAATGGGGGGGTAATTGATGGTATTTCCTCCTAAATCCATTGACGTTTAATGTCGATACATGTTATATTTTAATTAATATATTAAATAAGTTATAACACGGCTATTAACTATAAAAGATAGATATTATGTAGTTGAAAGGTGGAAGTTAAGTGGGGGGGATATTATGGAAAGATATGCTGAAAAAGATTGAAAAACACAATAAAACAAATGATGTTGAAAGGGATGTGGAAGAAGAGTTTAATCTTTTGAAGGAAAATATTGTTTATGCTCAAAGCTTGGCAAGGATTGGTAGCTGGACTTATGATATAAAAAAAGAAGAGACATTTTGGACAGAAGAAATATATAATATATTAGATTGTACACCTAAGGAATTAAGCTGTAAAATAGAAAACTTTCTATTATATGTACATTATAATGACAAACAAAAGGTTAAGGATATAATGGATGCAGCTTTTAAAGGGGAAGGCTATGATATAGATTATAGAATAGTAACGCCTAAGGGTGTAGAAAAACATATTAATGAGAAAGTTCAAATTTTATTAGATAAAGATAGAAACCCAATTAAACTAATTGGGACCATACAAGATATTTCAAGGATAAAGAAATTAGAAGACAAACTGGAAAAGGGACAAGAGACTATAAATGAAATAGAAAAAGGTTCCAAGTTTTAGTTCAAGATTCTAATGATGTTTTTGAAATTGTAACACCAGATGGAACTATAGAGTATGTTAGTCCTGCAATAGAAAAGATTTTAGGATATAAGACAGAGGAAAGAATTGGTAAAAAAAACCTTTGAATTATTTCAAGGAAATGAAAAATTAAGATTTCTTCAAATGCTAAAATTAGTTCTAGAGAATCCAAAGGAAAAGGTACAAGGTAATTTTATCACTAACACAAAAGATGGAAAAGAAATATACATAGACGTGGTTATGAGTAATAAATTATCTGAACCTGCTATTAGGGGGTATTGTAGTTAATTGGAGAGATAATACAAAACAAAGAAAAACTCAAGAAACATTAGAATACATTGCCACCCATGACGCCACCCATGACGAATTAACTAAACTTCCTAATGATATACTTTTAAGAAAACATATTGAAGATTTATGTGGTTTAGCTAAAGAAAAAGATACTATATTTGCAGTTATAATGTTAGATATAAATAATTTTAAATATATTAATGATTCTTTAGGATATAAACTTGGAGATGGTGTAGTTATTGAAACTACTAAAAGATTAAAAGCATTTTTAAATGAAAAAGAATTTATTTATCGATACTCTGAGGATCATATTGCTGTTATTATACAGGATTTAAATACTATAAAAGATTATGAGGAATACGCCAAAAGCATAATAGAAATATTTTATAAACCATATAAACTAGGGAAATATGAATTAGATATAATTGTTAATATGGGAGGAAGCGTTTACCCTAAAGATGCAGAGGATGCTGAATCTTTAATAAAATATGCTAATATTGCTTTGCTTCGTGGGAAGAAAGAGGGAAAGAATAGGGTGAAATTTTATTCTTCCAATATGGAGATTCAAAATTATAAGGAACTTACTTTAAGAAACAATTTACGAAACTCTATTGATAAGAATCAACTTAAGGTATATTATCAGCCTGAAGTTAATTTAAAAACCCACGAAATTTTAGGGGCAGAGGCATTAGTAAGATGGGAACATCCAGAATGGGGAATATTGTTTCCTGATGAGTTTATCCCTATTGCTGAAGAATCAGATTTTATAATTACTTTAGGAAATTGGATGTTAAGGGAGGTATGTAAAAATTATAAAAAAATGGCTAGATAAAGGGATACAACCGGCAAAAGTCTCTATTAACTATTCTAGTATTCAATTTCTTGAAAATAATTTTATTAATAATATTAAAAATATAATAGAAGAATATGGCTTAGAACCAAGCTTTTTAACAATGGAGATTACAGAAAGTGTTTTAATGACAAATGTAAAAAAAAGCAATTTCTAGTATAAAAAAACATACAAGAATTAGGTATACAGGTTGCCCTTGATGATTTTGGAACAGGGTTTTCATCTTTAGCATATTTGAATACCTTTAATATAGATATATTAAAAATAGACCGTTCTTTTATAAAAAAATGCTGCAATAGATCAAACAAGCTCTATTATTACAAGTTCCATAATTAGTATGGCAAGACAGCTTAGTATAAAAGTTGTTGCTGAAGGTGTTGAAACTTGGGAACAATTATCATATTTGAGGAAACAAAACTGTTATTCTGGACAAGGGTATTTATATAGCAAACCAATTCCTTTAAAAGAGTTTGAAAAGATTCTAATAATGAAAAGATGTAAACCTAAAGTAAGTAATACTGTTGAAATAAAACCTCAGAAAGAAAGACGCAAATTTTTTTAGAATAAAATTTTATCAATTACTAGAGTCTACTTTAACGATTTTAGAAATTGGAGGGAAAAAGACAAATTTAGGACATACAAAGGCATTAATAAAAAAACATGGGTCCAGGTGGGTTATGCTTTATTTCTGATATAAGATTTCCCATAAAAAGAGATATTATTTTACAATTTACAACAGAATTATTAGGTGAAGAAATAATAGTATATGGATGTCCAGTTTGGACAGGAGAAATAGATGATAATTTATATGAATATGGTGTTGAATTTACCTTTGATGAAAATAAAAGGGTAGACCTAATCAGAATATTAAATCAAGTTCAGATTAAGATGAAAAATAATATGGTGTTTTCAGAGGGTAGTTTTGTTTCAGAAACCCCCCCTGCTCTTTATTTTAAAGAAAATAGATTTAAAAAGTCTGAAGAAAATTAAAAGGGGGGGATTAAATGGAAAAGTATAAATTAGCACTTATTGGTAGTGGAGCACTAGGCAGTATTATTGGAGAAGAGATAACTACTAAACTTTTTCAAGATTATGAACTTATAGGTATATTTAGTGAAAATTTTGAGAACACATTAAAACTAACAGATAAATTAAAATGTAAAGCATATAATAGTTTAAATGAGGTTATTAATGATAAGCCAGACTATATAATAGAAGCTGCCTCTCCTCAAGTAGTAAAGGATATGGGAATTCAAATTTTAGAAAATGGAATAAATTTAATACCTTTATCTGTAGGAGCTTTTGCAGATAAAGAATTTTATAATAAAGTAAAACAAGTAGCAATGGAAAATAAGGTAAGGGTTCATATACCTTCTGGTGCCGTTGGAGGATTTGATGTGTTACAGGCAGCAATATTGATGGAAGATGGAGAAATAAGTATTACCACAGAAAAATCTCCTAAATCATTAAATGGTGCTCCCTTCTTAGAAGGTAGACAGCTTTCTAAAGAAAATATAGAAGAGGTATTTAGTGGTTCAGCTAAAGAGGCAATAAAATTTTTTTCCTAAAAATATTAATGTGGCAGTGGCCACTGCATTAGCTACTAGGGGGGGAGTTGATAATACTCAAGTAGATATTCGAAGTATTCCCGACATGAAGAGTAACAAACATAAGATTCAGCTTGTAGGAGATACAGTAAAGGTTACAGTTGAAATTGAATCAATTCCATCACCAAATAATCCTAAATCAAGTACTCTAGCAGCATGGAGTGTTATTGCATTGCTGAAAAATCTAGTATCACCAATTTCTTTTTAAAGAATAATAATTTTTTTTAAAAAAAAGGTGTTTACAATTGATTAAAAATATGTTACAGTATATGAAACAATTTAATAATTTATCGCTGTGATAAGGAAAAGTAAATATAATTCTATTTTTTTAGAGAGTACATGCTTGGTGAAAATGTATAAATAGATTATATTGAACACATCTTGGAGCAAATCGATGAAACCTTAAGGGAGTAGTTTGATTCGGGTTCTCGCACCCGTTATAGTGCTAAAGTATGATTGTACTTGATGAGTTTGATATTGTGAAATATCAAAAAAAAGAGGTGGGAACACGTGAGTTTTATACTCTCGTCCTCTAGTGATTAC
>JMBV01000261.1_pt1 | contig 18978 bp, 21 predicted proteins | sample 616531 | NCBI WGS metagenome assembly JMBV01 (sample SAMN02727904, study PRJNA239997) | anaerobic digester metagenome | biome: anaerobic digester; isolation source: mesophilic anaerobic digester inoculated with municipal waste water sludge... | place: Germany: Bielefeld University, CeBiTec ...
CATCGCGTTTGTTGGCATAACCTATACCTCCGGCAAGCATGATCACTTTGTCATAGCCAAATTTCTTGTTGTTTTCGAAGTGTTCCATAGTCAGTACCGATCCGCAGATAAGAGGCTGCCCGAACTTGTTGCCGAAATCGGATGCTCCGTTGGAGGCTTTTATTAGTATCTGTTCGGGCGTCTGATAAAGCCATTTTCGCGGAGGCAGTGTTTGCTCCCATGTGCGATCTTCTTCCAGTCGCGGATAGGAGGTCATGTAAACGGCCGTTCCAGCTACGGAAGAGATCCTTTTCCGCCTGCAAGGCGGTCTCGTATTTCTCCACCCGTACCTGTGGATGCTCCGTTGAATGGCTCCACAGTTGTAGGAAAGTTATGTGTTTCGGCTTTGAGTGAAAGCACGCTCTCAACATCTTTTGTTTGGAAGAAATCGGGTTTATCACCGCTTGTAGGTGCAAATTGTTCTATTAAAGGCCCCCCCTGGACAAAAGCCACGTTATCTTTGTAAGCAGAGATCAGGTTGTTCGGGTTAACAGACGAAGTTTTTTTTAATTAGCTGAAATAGCGACATCTCCTTCTCCTCGTCATCGATGATGAATTTGCCATTGAATATCTTGTGCCGGCAATGTTCCGAATTCACCTGCGAAAAGCCGAATACTTCACTGTCGGTGAGTTTGCGACCCATCTTTTTGCTGACGGAGTTGAGATAATCGATCTCGTCACTGCTCAGCGCAAGCCCTTCTGTATTGTTATATGTATCAATATCATCAATATATACTATCTCTTCAGGCTTTCTGTCGATGCTGAATATAGTTTGATCCAGCCTTGCATACTTGCGTTGCAGCATCGGATCGAAATCATTTTCATTGTCTTCCGTCCGGGGAATATATTCTTCAATACGTGAGATACCCCCCCGATCCCCCCATATTTTGTGTGATCTCTACCGCACAGGTACTCCAGGGGGTAATCATTTCGCGGCGGGGGGGGCCGACAAACGGTCGGTCTACTATCTCAGTGGCAAGCATCTCTGCTTCTCCGAACAGCCATGCCAGCTTCAGTTCTGTTTCAGGTGAGAATGCCGATTTTGTCTGAACGGCTATAACGCTCTGTGAGGGGGGGTTCTGAAAAATGAAATCATATCTCTGCTTTTTATTATTTACTGAACTTGAATGAGATTAAGAAGATTGAGAAAGGCCATCCTTCCGTCAATCAGAATGGAGAGACAAAGTTAGTGAACTTTTTCGTTAAGTCAAGTGAGCAGAAGACAAGTTTACTTGTATTATGCCATGGCGAGAAAAAGTCTAAACTTGCTTGAACTTTTTCGTTAAGTCAACACTTAAAAATCTCATTTTGTCAGTTATGATAATGAGTGTATCTTTGCAGGCATCAATCTACAGGCTGTTCAGGCAAACTTCAATTTATGTTAGAAACGATTGCTAAAGGTTTTATTATCGGCATCCTGACTTCTTCACCGATGGGACCAATAAATATGCTGGTAATTCAACGAACGCTTAACAGAGGAAGTCAGCATGGATTAGTGTCAGGGATGGGGGGGCTGTTTTGTCGGACCTCATATACGCCTTGATCACAGTGGTGGGGGGGTTAAGTTTTGTTTCAGATTTTCTGACTGATAATGAGCGATGGATTCAAATTGCAGGAAGCATTATTCTCATTATTTCGGCTTGTTTGTTTTCGTTCCAACCACTTAAAGGCATATTACTGATATGATTCCGCGGGAGACGCGTTATGTGAAAGATTTTATCTCCTTTTTTTTCTTACGTTTTCAAACCCGGCAATTATACTTGTGCTGATAGGCTTAATGCAAGTTTTTCGTTTAACCCTCTGTCAGACGGGTGGGTTTCTCTCATTGCAGGACTGGTTTCGTTTATTGCTGCTTCAATTTTATGGTGGTTTTTTTTCTTACAGCTTTTGTCTCTATGTTAAGCAGGCATTTTAACCGGAGAGGATTGGTTATGCTAAATCTTACGGTAGGCTTAATATTAATGTTACTGGGTGTGGGGGGGGAATAGTGTTATCTCTGTTCTCAGACCTCTTTTAGCCATGTTCTACTACTGCCTTCCGATCTCTATTACTTCAAGGTCTCTGATGTCGCCGGCGTCCAGCACAAAACGGAGCAGCGTACGTACACGGTGAAAGCCATACTTTCCCGCAGCACCGGGATTCATGTGCAGGCAGTCCAGCTTTTTATCGTACATCACCTTCAGAATGTGCGAATGACCGGAGATAAACAATTTTGGTGGATGAGCAAGGAGCTGTGCACGAATAGCCGGGTCATAACGACCCGGGTAGCCGCCGATGTGGGTCATCAGCACTTCTACCTTTTCTACGGTAAACCGCAGGGTCTGCGGATAGACGACACGGGTTTGTAATCGTCGATATTTCCGTACACCGCCCGAAAAGGCTTCAATGCCTCAAAGCGGTCAGCAAGAGCTGTGGAACCGATGTCGCCCGCATGCCAGATTTCATCACAAGGTGCAAAGTAGGTTTCAAATTTCTCATCCCAATACCCATGAGTGTCGGAAAGCAACCCGATTTTTTTCATTTCTTTATACGTTTGCAGCAAAGATAAAGCTTTTGGCAAAACAATTCTCACAATCATCCGTAACCCAGGACTCAAAAAAAATAGTTTATTCAAACAAACTTTGTATTTTTGAAGATTAAATGTATTAAAGCAAGCCGGTTACAATGGGAAATAATAAATATTCTTACTTTAAGCGCGATATCAGCTGGTTATCGTTCAATTATAGAGTACTCTTGGAGGCAAGGGACGAGCGTTTGCCCGTTTATGAACGCATCAAGTTTCTCTCAATCTACTCTTCTAACCTGGAGGAGTTTTATAAGATTCGTGTTTCGGGTTATCACAGTTCGCTGTTGGGGGGGAGCATCAACCGCGATGAAACTGTTGAAGAGGCATTGAAGACCATTGTGGAGATTAACAGTGAGGTTACTGCGCAGGAGAAGGAGTATAACAATATTTTTAATAATATGATCCTTCCTGAATTGAAAAGGAATGGTATTGTGTTGTATCAGACCGACAAGGTTGAGCATTTTCACCGCGATTATGTGAAGAATTATTTCAATGAGGAGGTATTCCCCTATCTGCAACCGATGATTATCCAAAAGGATGATATTCACTCTTTTATACAGGATGGCCGTATCTACCAGGTTATTAGTCTTACAAGGAAGAAAAAAAAGAGGAATACTAATCAGTTGAGCTATACTTATGCCATTATGAAAATTCCATATAAAGATATACCCCGATTCATTGAGCTGCCGTCCTTCGGGGGGGTAATTATTACATTATGTTTATTGATGACGTGATAAGGGCTAACATGCAGAGTGTATTTCCGGGATATGATATTAGGGATTGTTATAGTATAAAGATTTCACGCGATGCAGATTTCTCACTCGAGGACGAGGATCAGAACGATATTGCAGTAAAGATTCTCCGGAAGGTGCGCAAACGTAAGATAGGGGGGGCAGTTACCCGGTTTCAGTACGACAGGGATATGCCCGGTTATTTCCTGCAATACCTTCGCGAAGCGTATGAAATTGAGGAAGAGGAGCTACTCCCTCGGGGGCGTTACCTTAACTTGTCTGATCTGATGGAACTGCCTAACCCGGTTGGAAATTCCCTCAAGCAGAGTCTGCCCCCCCAACCGCTTCGTGTGCCTGAGTTGGAGACAAACGATTCTATCCTTAGAGTTTTACGAAAGCAGGATGTACTGCTTCATTTTCCATATCAGTCGTTCGACTATCTACTGCGTTTCCTTATGCAGGCAGCTTTTGATCCCAAAGTGTTGGAAATTAAGGTTACACAGTACCGGGTGGCCGAAAATTCTGCTGTTATAAACAGTCTTATCAGTGCGGCCAAGAACGGGAAGAAAGTGACGGTCTTTGTTGAGCTTAAAGCCCGTTTCGATGAGGTAAGCAACTATCTCTCCTCTGAGTTGATGCAACAGGCGGGAGTGAAAATTATTTACAGTCTGCCGGGCCTGAAGGTTCATGCCAAGCTGGCTTATGTGCGTAAGCGAAGTAACGACCCCCCCAAGGAACCGCTCAAGGGTTACGCTTATCTGGGTACAGGTAACTTCAACGAAAAAAAACCGCACGCATATACTCCGACAAGGGATTGCTTACTTCTAATAAAGAATTCATTAAAGATATTGACGAGGTCTTCAGGGTACTGGAGGGGGGGAAACCACATAATCACAGTTTCAAACATCTGCTGGTAACGCAGTTTAATATGCTTCCTGAGATACACAGGATGATAGAGCGGGAGATTGAGCATGTGAGAAATGGAGGTAAAGGTTATATTATCTTAAAGATGAACAGCCTGGAGGATAAAGTGATGATAAGCGAACTTTATCGTGCCAGCGAAGCAGGGGTAAAGATCGACTTGATTATCAGAGGTATCTGCTGTCTGGTGCCAAATCAGCCTTTCAGCAAAAATATCACTGTTACCCGTATTGTTGATGCTTACCTTGAACATGCCAGGGTATGGTATTTCTTTAACGAAGGGGGGGATGATAATATCTTTCTGACTTCAGCCGATTGGATGCAGCGAAACCTGTATCGCCGTATAGAGGTGGCATTCCCTATCTACACAGAGAATATAAAGAGACAGATTATCGATATACTGAAGTATACAGCTTGCCGATAACCAGAGTGCGGTGTGGGTTGACGAGACCTGCAGAACGTGTTTAAACGTGATAGTAATACGCTTGACGCGCACCCCGTACGTGCTCAGCAAGCCATTTACGACTACCTGAAAAAGTCGACCGGGCAGTAAGTTTATGCTCCAGTAACATCTTATTCAGTCTATTATCATAATAAACCATGAAGCCTTTGTAAATTTGAACCCATAAAAAAACCCGTGTCGGATTGCCGGCACGGGTTTAAAAAAAAGTTATCTCTAAGCTATTATTCTTTTACAGCGGCTTCCTGGAACAGGTTGCTTCGCTTGTTGGCACTAAGCTTTTCGAAATCTTCGCGTGAGCCTACCACCAACTTTTCGAATTCGCGCTGGCCGGTTCCGGCAGGAATCAGGTGACCGCATATTACGTTCTCTTTCAATCCTTCCAGCGTGTCGGTCTTGCCATTGATGGCTGCATCGTTTAACACCTTGGTCGTCTCCTGGAAAGAGGCGGCTGACATAAAGCTGGTTGTCTGAAGAGCAGCGCGCGTGATACCCTGCAAAACCTGGTTGGCAGTTGCAGGAACGGCATCGCGTGCTTCCACCGGCTTCAGGTCGCGGCGTTTGAGAGAGCTGTTTTCGTCGCGCAGTTTACGAACGGTAACAATCTGTCCCGGTTCAAACACCTGTGAATCTCCGGCATCAATAATCACCTTCTTACCCCAGATGCGGTCGTTCTCTTCCATCATATCAAGCTTGTCAACAAGCTGTTGTTCAAGGAAGCGTGTGTCACCCGGATCAACACTTCTACCTTGCGCATCATCTGACGGACGATAACCTCAAAATGCTTGTCGTTGATCTTCACACCCTGCAGTCGATAAACATCCTGAACCTCATTCACAATGTATTCCTGAACGGCTGTCGGTCCCATGATTGCCAAAATGTCGGCAGGTGTAATGGCTCCATCGGAAAGAGGCATCCCGGCACGTATATAGTCATTTTCCTGAACCAGTATCTGCTTGGAAAGGGAAACCATATACTTTTTCATCTCCCCAGTCTTTGACGTGACCGATATCTCCTGATTTCCACGCTTAATCTTACCGAATGATATCTCTCCATCTATCTCGGAAACCACTGCCGGATTCGACGGGTTACGTGCTTCAAACAGTTCGGTTACTCGCGGCAGTCCTCCCGTAATATCGCCGGCTTTACCCACAGCGCGCGGTATCTTCACAAGCACATCACCGGCTTTGATATCGTCATTTTCGTTCTTCACTATGTGGGAGCTCAGTGGAAGCGTATATGTACGCAGGATATCGTCGTTCTCATTTACAATGTGTGCCGAGGGGGCTTTGGTCTTGTCACGTGATTCGATGATCACCTTCTCCTTCAGCCCTGTCTGCTCATCAGACTCTACCTTGTAAGTCATGTTTTCGGTGAAGTTCTCGAAACGTATCTTACCGGTAGCTTCAGAAACAATTACAGCATTGAACGGGTCCCATTCGCATATCAGATCGCCCTTCTGTACTTTGTCGCCCTGGTTGAAATAGAGCTTCGAGCCATAGGGAACGTTGTGAGCTAACAGTACGATCTTTGTGTTGGGGGGGTCAACGATACGCATCTCCACTAACCGGCTTACCACTACCTTGTATGGCTTACCCTCGGCATCTGTGGTTTCCACGTAGCGTAGTTCATCGAACTCAATATAGCCATCGTATTTGGTTGTAATGTTGTTTTCAGTTGCAATGTTAGATGCAATACCTCCCACGTGGAAAGTACGCAGTGTAAGCTGAGTACCCGGCTCGCCAATCGATTGGGCCGCAATAACTCCCACCGCTTCGCCCTTTTGAACCATACGTCCCGTGGCAAGGTTTCTGCCGTAGCATTTCGCGCACACACCATGATGCGATTCGCAGGTTAGTACTGAGCGAATCTCACACGTTCTATTGGTGAGTCTTCTATCTTTTTGGCAACATCTTCAGTGATCTCTTCCCCCTGCGTTTACAATGATTTCTCCGGTAGTTGGATGTTGAACGTCGTGAACGGAAACACGTCCAAGTATGCGTTCGTATAGTGAAGCGATAACTTCTTCATTGTTTTTGATAGCAGTAGCTACCAGCCCGCGCAATGTGCCGCAGTCATCTTCGTTGATGATCACATCTTGTGATACGTCAACAAGACGGCGGGTCAGATATCCGGCGTCGGCTGTCTTGAGAGCCGTATCGGCGAGACCTTTACGCGCTCCGTGGGTAGAGATAAAGTACTCCAGCACCGACAGGCCCTCCTTGAAGTTAGCCAAGATGGGGTTCTCGATGATTTGAGCACCTTCAGCACCGCTCTTTTGCGGTTTTGCCATCAATCCGCGCATACCCGACAGCTGGCGAATCTGTTCGCGCGAACCGCGGGCACCCGAATCAAGCATCATATATACAGAGTTGAATCCCTGGTCGTCTTCCGAAAGTTGCTTCATCAGTATGTTCGAAAGCTTGGAATTTATATGTGTCCATGTGTCGATGATCTGGTTGTAACGTTCGTTATAGGTGATGAAACCCATATTGTAGTTGTCCATGATCTGTTCCACTTCGCTATATCCTTCCTGAATAAGAGTCTCTTTCTCTTTGGGTATGATCACGTCTTCAAGGTTGAATGAGAGTCCCCCTTGAATGCCATGTAATAGCCAAGATCTTTTATATCGTCAAGATATTGGGCTGTACGCGCAACTCCACAAGTTTTTATCACCTTGCCAATGATGTCGCGGAGTGATTTTTTTTGAGAGCAGCTCGTTTACATATCCCACCTCTTTCGGGATAGCTTCGTTAGTGATTACACGTCCTACAGTTGTTTCATGCATCTTACGGACAGGGTTACCTTCCTCGTCTATGTCATCTACTATCACTTTCACCAGCGCGTGAATATCTACTGCTCCCTCGTTGTAAGCTATTATGGCTTCCTCTTCGCCGTAGAATGTCATCCCTTCGCCTTTAGCTCCCGGACGTATTTTTGTGATATAGTATAATCCAAGCACCATATCCTGTGAAGGCACTGTGATTGGTGCACCGTTGGCCGGGTTAAGAATGTTGTGGGAAGCAAGCATCAGCAGCTGTGCCTCCAGTATGGCTTCGTTGCCAAGTGGAAGGTGTACAGCCATCTGGTCACCGTCGAAGTCGGCATTGAACGCCGTACATGCCAGCGGGTGCAGCTGAATGGCCTTACCCTCTATCAGCTTGGGCTGAAATGCCTGGATACCCAGGCGGTGAAGGGTAGGGGCACGGTTCAGCAGAACTGGGTGGCCTCTCATCACATATTCCAGAATATCATATACAACCGGTTCTTTTCTGTCTACGATTTTCTTCGCAGACTTAACCGTTTTCACTATACCTCTCTCAATGAGCTTACGGATGATGAACGGTTTATATAGTTCGGCTGCCATATCTTTGGGTAGCCCGCATTCGTGCATCTTAAGTTCGGGACCTACAACAATAACCGAACGGGCAGAATAGTCGACGCGCTTGCCGAGCAGATTCTGACGGAAACGGCCCTGCTTGCCTTTAAGGCTGTCAGAAAGTGATTTTAACGGGCGGTTAGATTCTGTTTTGATGGCGCTCGACTTGCGTGAGTTGTCGAACAGTGAGTCTACAGCTTCCTGCAACATGCGCTTTTCGTTACGCAGAATCACATCCGGTGCCTTGATATCAATCAGTCGTTTCAAACGGTTGTTGCGAATAATCACGCGACGATAGAGATCGTTGAGGTCGGACGTGGCAAAGCGTCCTCCGTCGAGCGGAACCAGTGGCCTCAGATCAGGCGGAATCACGGGAACCACCTTCATTATCATCCATTCCGGCTTATTGATATTTTTCGATCCGCGGAATGCCTCCACCACCTGCAGCTGTTTCAACGCTTCGTTTTACGCTGCTGTGATGTGTCGGTGCTAGCACGGTGGCGCAGCTGATTAGCCAGCTTGTCGAGGTTCAGTCTTTCGAGCAGGTCGAGCACAGCCTCGGCACCCATTTTAGCTATAAATTTATTGGGATCGGTATCTTCCAGTTGCTGGTTCTCTTTCGGGAGCGTCTCCAGCAGGTCAAGATACTCGTCTTCGGTGAGCAGATCTTTTTCTGCCACCTTTTCTTCAAGCACACCTGGCTGTATCACCACATATCTTTCGTAATAGATGATGGAATCCAGTTTTTGGTAGGGATGCCCAACAGATAACCTATTTTGTTGGGTAGCGACCTGAAGTACCAGATGTGTGCCACGGGTACTACCAGATGAATGTGTCCTGTACGTTCACGACGCACTTTTTTTTCTCTGTCACTTCCACACCGCAGCGGTCGCACACGATGCCTTTGTAACGAATACGTTTATATTTGCCACAATGACATTCGTAATCTTTTACCGGCCGAAGATGCGTTCGCAGAACAAGCCATCCCGTTCCGGTTTATAGGTACGGTAGTTGATAGTTTCAGGTTTTAGAACTTCGCCGAAAGAGTTCTCCAGAATTCGTTCCGGCGATGCCAACCCTATAGTAATTTTTGAAAAGTTACTCTTTATTTTGTTCTCTTTTCTAAATGCCATATATATTGTATATAAAAAGAAGTTAAGATGTTGAATAGTATAATAACCTTGAGTACAGTCGTTAATCGAGACTGAGGTTGAGCCCCCCCAGCCCTTTCAGCTCGTGAAGCAGTACGTTCAGTGATTCGGGGATACCTGTCTGAGGCATTGCCTCGCCCTTTACAATTGCTTCATATGCTTTTGAACGGCCTACCACATCGTCTGATTTAACAGTGAGAATTTCCTGAAGTATGTGCGCAGCACCAAATGCCTCGAGTGCCCAGACCTCCATCTCCCCCCCAAAACGCTGGCCTCCAAACTGCGCTTTACCACCCAACGGTTGTTGTGTGATTAACGAGTAAGGCCCAATTGAGCGCGCGTGCATCTTATCTTCCACCATGTGCCCCAGTTTGAGCATATATATAATTCCCACAGTTGCGGGCTGGTCGAAACGCTCTCCGGTACCTCCATCAAAGAGGTAAGTTTTACCGTATGCCGGCACTTTAGCCTTGTCGGTCCATACGCTCAGGTCGTCCAGCGATGCTCCATCGAATATGGGAGTGGAAAATTTTACGCCAAGTTCTTTCCCGGCCCATCCCAGAACAGTCTCGAATATTTGCCCGAGGTTCATACGAGAAGGTACACCCAGCGGGTTAAGTACAATATCCACGGGTGTCCCGTCTGCAAGGAAAGGCATATCTTCCTGACGTACAATTCTAGACACAATACCTTTGTTTCCGTGGCGTCCTGCCATTTTGTCGCCTACCTGTATCTTTCTCTTTTTTGCTACATACACCTTTGCAATCTGCATTATACCCGAGGGGGGAGTTCATCTCCGATGGTGAAATCGAAACGTTTACGTTTCAATTCGGCATCAAGCTCCTTGTAGCGGCGCAGATAGTTGATAACCGTTGTACGTATGAGTTCATTCTTATGTGTGTCGGTTGTCCATTTGTTTAACTGAACAGACTGGAAATCGATGTCTGAAAGCACTTTTACCGTGAATTTTGCACCTTTTGGAACGACATCCATATTGGTGTAATCCTTAACCCCCCCGGCGGAAGTTTTGCCTTCGGTAAGCTTCAGCAGCTTGTCGATAAGAACCTTTCTTAGCTCTTCCATTCTGTTTTCGTACTCCTCTTCAAGCTTTGGAAGAAGGGCCTTATTGGAGAGTTTTGTTTTTCCCTTTTTAGAAGCTTTTGCGAAGAGATTGGTATGTATAACCACCCCATTGAGCGAAGGAGAAGCTTTCAGCGAGGCATCTTTCACGTCGCCTGCCTTGTCGCCGAAGATAGCACGAAGCAGTTTTTCCTCCGGCGACGGGTCCGATTCCCCTTTAGGGGTTATTTTCCCTATCAGTATATCTCCAGGCTTAATTCGCGCACCAACGCGCACGATACCTTTCTCATCGAGATCTTTCGTAGCTTCTTCACTTACGTTAGGTATGTCGGAGGTGAGCTCTTCCATCCCCCGTTTGGTCTCGCGTACTTCCAGAGAGAATTCCTCAACATGAATAGATGTAAATACATCATCAATCACCATTCTTTCACTTAGTACGATAGCATCCTCGAAATTGTAACCCTTCCATGGCATGAAAGCAACTTTAAGGTTTCTGCCTAATGCCAGTTCTCCATTTTGTGTAGCGTAACCTTCTGTAAGGATTTCACCGGGCTTTACCTTTTGCCCCACCTTGCATACAGGACGCAGGTCGATGGTGGTATTTTGGTTGGTTTTACGGAATTTAGGGATGTTATATGTTTTAACTGCATCATCGAAGCTGGTGAATTCCTCCTCTTCTGTGCGTTCGTATTTTATTTTTATAGTGGTTGAATCCACGTAGATGATCTCACCATTGCCTTCCGACATAATCTGTGAGCGGGAGTCTTTAATAAGCTGGTCCTCGATTCCTGTGCCCACAATAGGTGCTTCAGCTCTTATTAGCGGAACAGCCTGGCGCATCATATTGGAACCCATCAGGGCGCGGTTAGCATCATCATGCTCGAGGAACGGGATGAGTGAAGCCGCTATAGATGCAATCTGCATGGGCGATACGTCCATCAGCTCAACTTCATCTGGTGCTACAACAGGATAATCGGCATCCTGCCTTGCTTTCACGCGTGGTTTACGAAGTTGCCCTTGTCATCGAGTGGTGCATTACCCTGTGCAATAATTCTGTCTTCTTCTTCCTCCGCTGCCAGATAGATTACTTCGTCGTTTACAATATTTACCACTCCATCGTCTACCTTGCGATAAGGTGTTTCAATAAATCCTAAGTCATTGATCTTTGCATATACGCAGAGCGACGAGATAAGACCGATATTGGGCCCTTCCGGCGTTTCAATTGGGCAAAGTCGCCCGTAATGAGTGTAGTGCACGTCGCGCACCTCGAAACCTGCACGCTCACGTGAAAGTCCACCAGGACCAAGGGCCGACAGGCGGCGCTTGTGTGTTATCTCAGCCAGAGGGTTGGTCTGATCCATGAACTGCGACAGCGCGTTGGTCCCGAAGAAGGTGTTGATAACCGACGATATAGTCTTTGCATTTATAAGGTCTATGGGTGTGAAAACCTCGTTGTCACGAACGTTCATCCTTTCACGGATAATACGTGCCATGCGGTTCAACCCTATTCCGAACTGAGTATATAATTGTTCTCCTACCGTACGTACGCGTCTGTTACTGAGGTGGTCAATATCATCCACTATTGCCTTGGAGTTGACTAGCTCTATAAGATATTTGATGATCTCTATGATGTCTTCGTTAGTAAGCACACGGATGTTTACATCAATATCGAGATTCAGTTTCTTATTAATTCTGTAACGCCCTACATCGCCCAAATCGTATCTCTTTTCCGAGAAGAAGAGGTTATTGATCACCTCGCGTGCACTGGCATCATCAGCAGGTTCCGCGCTGCGCAGCTGGCGGTAGATATGGCGTATTGCATCGATCTCAGTATTGCTGGGATCTTTCTGTAAAGTGTTGTAAATGATAGAATAATCGGAGGTGTTAGGCGTTTCCTTGTGCAGGAGAATATATGCAACTCCCGATTCAACTATCTCGTCAATATGTTCGGCCTCAAGAATGGTCTCACGTTCAATGATAACCTCGTTTCTTTCGATGGAGGTTACCTCACCGGTATCTTCATCAACAAATCTTCCATCCACGATTTCAGTACGCGGGCGGCAAGCTTCCGGCCCAACACTTTTTTTTAAGGTTTGTCTTGTTTACCTTAACCTCTTCGGCCAGGTCAAAGATTTCGAGGATATCTTTGTCACTCTCAAAACCGATGGCGCGGAGAAGTGTGGTGACCGGTAATTTCTTTTTGCGGTCGATATACGCGTACATCACACTGTTAATGTCTGTAGCGAACTCTATCCATGACCCTTTAAACGGAATGACACGGGCCGAGTATAGAACTGTACCATTAGCATGGAGGCTCTGGCCGAAAATACGCCCGGAGAGCGGTGAAGCTGCGAAACGATTACACGTTCTGCACCGTTTATCACGAATGTTCCCTTTCTGTCATGTAGGGGATTGTCCCAAGGTAAACATCCTGTATAACAGGGGGTAAAGTCTTCGTGATCGGGATCCGTGCAGTACAAATAAAGTTTTGCCTTCAGCGGAACGCTGTAGGTTAGCCCCCCCTGTCTATACACTCTTTAATGGTATAGCGGGGTGGATCAACGTAGTAATCTAAAAATTCAAGTACAAAATTGTTCCGGGTATCAGCGATTGGGAAATTCTCCGTGAAAACCTTATACAATCCTTCATTTTTTTCTACTCTCTGGAGGTGCGTCAAGTTGGATAAAATCCTGAAACGATTTTAATTGTACTTCAAGAAAATCAGGGAAATCGAGTGGATTTTTTTTATCGACGCGAAATTTATTCTTTGATTGGCGTTATTTACAGACATGGATGTGAGTTTTTGAACCTTGTATATATTGACACAAAAGGTTAAGAATCTTCAGGTAGAAGATTCCTAACCGTATTAACCTAAATTAGGTAAATGCTATTTAAGTTCAACTTCTGCTCCAGCCTCTTCAAGTTGTTTTCAAAGCTTCTGCTTCGTCTTTTGTTATACCCTTTTTCAATTCGCTGGGAGCTCCGTCCACTAAATCCTTAGCATCTTTCAATCCGAGACCGGTAAGTTCCTTCACGGCTTTTACTACAGCCAGCTTAGCTGCACCGGCACTCTTGAGAACAACATCGAAAGATGTTTTTTTTCTTCTACGGCGGTTTCAGCGCCGGCAGCAGGTCCTGCAGCAACAGCAACGGCTGCAGCAGCGGGTTCAATACCGTACTCTGTTTTTAAAATTTCAGCCAGTTCGTTAACCTCTTTTACTGTCAAGTTAACCAGGTCTTCAGCAAATTTTTTTTAAGTCTGCCATTTTTGTATTTGTTTAAATTGATTACTAATTCTGTTTGTTGTGTGAAATTAATTTTGAATTCTTCAACATTCTCTTTCAACCGATTAGTGCTAATAAACGTGACTTTGTTTTTTTTACATAGCACCTCATCAATATAAAATCTGATAATGTTTATTTTTTTGATTACCGGTTCTATCAGTTGCTTTCTGTTGTTTTTGTTTAATGAGAATGTTCTTTTTCCGTTAACGTTGTCAATACTCCGTGAAGTATATTACCGCCGGATTGGAGTGCAGAAATAACATTTTGGCAGGAGATTGCAAGAGTGCAATAACGTCTCCTATAAGCTCTGTCTTGCTCTTGATGTTTATAAGGTCTTTCAACGCTTTATCGCCGATGAAGAAACTCTCCTGTACGTACGCGCCTTTAAAAGCGGGCACTTTGTCGGCTTTGTATTTGTCAATAAGCTTTGCAGGAGCATTTGCTACGTTGGAGAACATGATAGCAGTGTTGCCCTTTAAAACGGGATACAACTCCTTATAGTCTCTTTCGAGCGATTCTAATGCTTTTTGCAACAAGGTATTCTTAACCACCAGCAGCTTGATCTCCTGTTTGAACACTCCCTTCTTAAATTGCTTGTCTTTACTGCATTGAGTGTAGCAATATCGGTAAGATAGAAGTTTTCGTACTCTTGGAGATTTGCAGCTATCTGTTCTATTATTTGTTGTTTATCTTCCTTTTTCATTCAATTAAAACTTTTTATTTCTGTTCTTCTAACGATTTAGTGTCCAGTTTTATACCCGGGCTCATCGTGCTGGAAAGATAAATACTCCTAATATAGGTACCTTTTGCCGCGGCAGGTTTTAATTTGATCAACGTTAGGATAAATTCTTTTGCGTTGTCTCGAATCTGTTCGGGCGTGAAAGATACTTTCCCAATAGAGGTGTGAATAATACCGGCTTTGTCTACTTTAAAGTCGATTTTTCCCTGTTTTACCTCCTTTACGGCTTTTGCAACGTCGGGAGTAACTGTACCGCTTTTGGATTAGGCATTAATCCGCGAGGCCCTAATATACGGCCGAGCGCACCAATTTTACCCCATAATCTGCGGCTGTGTGATTATCACATCCACATCAGTCCAACCTCCTTTAATCTTATCGATATATTCGTCGAGTCCTACATAGTCTGCGCCAGCTTCTGTAGCAGCGGCTTCAGCCTCTGGAGAACACAATACAAGAACTCTTACTTGTTTTCCTGTCCCGTGTGGCAGAGACACAACGCCTCTTACCATCTGGTTAGCTTTACGCGGATCTACGCCGAGGCGTACATCGATATCAATAGATGCATCGAATTTGGTTGTGGTAATCTCCTTAACCAAGGCCGATGCCTCTTTCAGTGAATAGGTCCTTCCCTCTTCAATCTTGCTTAAAGCCAACTTTCTATTTTTTTGTCAGTTTACCCATGTCTCAATTGAAGTTTTAATTATTTATAATATCCGGGAAATTCCCTTTTACTGTGATACCCATGCTCCGGGCCGTTCCTGCTACCATTTTCATTGCAGATTTCAGTGTGAAGCAGTTCAGATCGGGCATTTTTTTCTTCGGCGATAGTTTTTACCTGATCCCAGGTTACTTCCGCAACCTTTTTGCGATTGGGTTCTGCCGAACCGCCTTTCTGTTTGCTGGCTTCTAATAACTGAATCGCAACCGGTGGTGTTTTAACAATAAAATCAAAAGACTTGTCGGTATAATAAGTAATTACCACAGGTAAAACTTTACCGCCCTTGTCCTGAGTTCTGGCATTGAATTGCTTGCAAAACTCCATAATGTTTATCCCTTTTGAACCTAATGCAGGTCCTACAGGGGGGGAGATGGATTTGCAGCTCCTCCTTTGATTTGTAATTTTAGTTGTCCGGCAACTTCTTTAGCCATTTTTTTTGATTTAATTAATTACGGTTTTCGAAACACTTTGAAGAATTTACAGAATCTGCGTAACCAAATATCTGACTATTCTTTCTCTACTTGCATATAACTCAACTCCAGGAGTTGTTTCCGTCCGAAAATTTTGACCATCACTTTGAGTTTCTTTCTCTCGTCATTTACCTCTTCAACCACACCGGAGAAACTGCTGAAAGGACCGCCAATCACTTTCACATTTTCACCGACATAGTACTTAGCATCCATCTCGTTTCCAGCTTCCTCCAGCTCATCCATTGTGCCGAGGATACGTTTAACCTCCGAATCCCGTAAAGGCTGGGGGGGATCGGCTGTGTTTGGCAAAAAGCCGGCTACGTAATTGATATTCTTAAGTTCGTGAACCACATCACCGGTCAGCTCAGCCTCAATAAGCACGTATCCGGGAAGATAAGCGCGTTCTTTCATCACTTTCTTTCCGTTGCGTATTGTATAAGTCTTTTCTGTGGGGGGGATGAGAACTTGAGAAACGTACTTTCCTAAATCGGTTTTTTTTCATTTCTGACTCAAGATACTCTTTGACTTTGTTTTCTTTTCCACTAACAGCACGCAAAACGTACCATTTCTTTCTCTCTTCAGTCATTGTCTCTTTTTTTCAGAATTATAAAATACCGTACAGGAGTTTAACTATCCACTCAAATAAAGAGTCTATTCCGAAAACAATCAGGGCAATTATAAGGGAAGCAATCAATACAATTACCGTACTACCGGAAAGCTCTTCTCTGGATGGCCAGGATACTTTGTGAACTAGTTCATTATAAGAATCCTTAAGATATGCAACTATTTTTTTTCATTTAATTCGGATCGTTTTGCACGGGTCGAGAGACTCGAACTCCCGACACCTGGTTTTGGAGACCAGTGCTCTACCGACTGAGCTAGACCCGTATAAACCCTGCCTTTGCTTTTCATTGCGGAAAACATTTATCCGGCAGGGCTTTATTGTTGTCTTCTGACAATCCGGAAGCCGGATGCCAGCAGAGCAGTTGTTATTAATCGATCAGCTCCGTAATCTGTCCTGCACCAACCGTGCGGCCACCTTCGCGTATAGCGAAACGAAGACCAATGTTACATGCAACAGGATAGATGAGATCTACCTCGATGGTTACGTTGTCGCCCGGCATAACCATTTCTACGCCTTCGGGCAACTGAATCTCTCCGGTAACGTCGAGTGTGCGTATATAGAACTGAGGACGGTAATGGTTGTGGAACGGAGTATGACGTCCTCCTTCTTCTTTCTTCAGAATATATACCTCAGCTTTGAATTTAGAGTGAGGTTTAACCTTGCCCGGGTGAGAGAGAACCATACCGCGCTTGATTTCATCTTTTTCGATGCCGCGGAGTAGCAACCCTACGTTGTCACCAGCCTGGCCTTCGTCGAGAATCTTGCGGAACATTTCCACACCTGTAACAACAGATTTCCTGCCTTCTGCTCCAAGACCGATAATCTGAACCTCTTCGCCGGTTTTAATAATACCTGTTTCTATACGGCCTGTAGCAACGGTTCCACGTCCGGTGATAGAAAATACGTCTTCAACCGGCATAAGGAAAGGTTTGTCCACATCGCGCGGAGGCAGTGGAATCCAAGTGTCAACAGCGTTCATTAACTCCATTATCTTTTCTTCCCATTTGGGCTCGCCATTCAAACCGCCAAGAGCTGAACCTCTGATAATGGGCGTGTTGTCTCCGTCGAAGTTGTAGAATGAGAGCAGTTCTCGCATTTCCATTTCAACCAATTCCAGCATCTCCTCGTCGTCAACCAGGTCAACCTTGTTCATAAAAACAACCAGTCTGGGAACGTTTACCTGACGGGCTAAAAGGATGTGCTCACGTGTCTGGGGGGGCATCGGACCGTCAGTTGCTGCAACTACAATTATTGCACCGTCCATCTGGGCAGCACCTGTAACCATGTTCTTCACATAGTCGGCGTGGCCGGGACAGTCAACGTGAGCATAGTGACGATTTTCAGTTTCGTATTCAACGTGTGAAGTATTAATGGTTATACCTCTCTCTTTCTCTTCTGGAGCGTTGTCGATTGAATCGAACGAACGAACCTGCGAGAATCCTTTTTTACCTAATACGGTTGTGATTGCAGCCGTTAAGGTAGTTTTACCGTGGTCAACGTGACCTATTGTACCGATGTTTACATGCGGTTTCGTCCGGTTAAAATGTTCTTTTGCCATAAAATGTACTATTAATTAGTGTAAATAAAAATTGTATTTTCGTCTCTATTGTCGTAAACAGTAAATCTCAAGACACAGGCACACTCCTTTATCTTGACGAAATGCCGATCATTTGTAATTGAGCCGATGGCGGGAGTTGAACCCGCGACCTCTTCCTTACCAAGGAAGTGCTCTACCTCTGAGCTACATAGGCAATAAGAGCGTCACTTCCCAACAAGTGCCGGGATCCCTCCCGACAGGAGGTTTTTACACGCTATAGAGCGGAAGACGGGACTCAAACCCGCGACCCTCAGCTTGGAAGGCTAATGCTCTATCAACTGAGCTACTTCCGCAGTATTAATGTGCAAATTTTTTTAATATGCACATTTGCAAATGATTATTTCTTTTGCATATTGAGCATTTGCTCACACTTACAATTTCGTGGGCAGTGATGGATTCGAACCACCGAAGGCGTAAGCCAGCTGAGTTACAGTCAGCCCCATTTGGCCACTCTGGTAACTGCCCTAAAAAAAACTTGAGCCTCTTGTCGGATTCGAACCAACGACCCCCCCGAGATTACAAATCACGTGCTCTGGCCAACTGAGCTAAAGAGGCTTATTTTCTTGATATTAACCGCTTCCCCCCATTTTTTTAGGAGAGAAACGGTCGCAAAGGTAGTGATATTTTTTTTGATGCCAAAACATTTATCTTAATTTTTTGGCGTCATCTCTCCTTTTTTTCTTTGGTTTTAATTATTTGTTTTTCTATCGCCATAGCGCATAGATCTATGGCTTCTTCAAATGAATCGGCTTTTTTTGTTTGCAAATGCTTCTCTGTGTCTGAGGTTTAATTTCACTGCTGCATCTTTATTATTTGCAGTTTCCGGTTTTACCACCCTGAGGATTACTTCAGCTTGGATAATATCATCGGTGAATCGCTCCAGTTTTTTTTAATTTTTTTTCTCAATGAACGCTTTCAGCTGGTCGGTAGCGTCAAAATTTACAGATTGAATTGTTAGTTCCATACTTTTCCTCCTTCATTTTTTTGCTCTTGGGTGAGCGTTATGATAAGCTTTTTTTTCAATTCTTCAAATGTAACGTGTGTATAGACCTCTGTTGAAGCAAGGCTTGAGTGCCCCAGCAGTTCCTTTACCACATTAATCTCTGCACCGTTATTCAACATTTCGGTGGCAAAAGAGTGCCGTAGCACGTGCGGACTTTTTTTTGATAAAGTGGGGGGGATGTTGCTGAGATGTTCATTAACTATGTTATAAACCAG
>JMBV01000262.1_pt1 | contig 18939 bp, 30 predicted proteins | sample 616531 | NCBI WGS metagenome assembly JMBV01 (sample SAMN02727904, study PRJNA239997) | anaerobic digester metagenome | biome: anaerobic digester; isolation source: mesophilic anaerobic digester inoculated with municipal waste water sludge... | place: Germany: Bielefeld University, CeBiTec ...
ATCGTCCACCGGGGGGGATGTTAAAAGAGAAGAAACCTGGTTTATAACCTCTGACCTTAGCAAGTTTTTGCTCACTAAAGAGTACCCTTATTTCATCAAAAGCTTTTACGTAGGTTGCAGGATTTGAACGGCTTGATCGTCCAATTGGATTCTGGTCAACAAAATTAACTTCCTTAATTTGATTTACTTCTCCTAAGATCTTATCATATTTAGTGGCTTTTCGCTACTATTTCCCAATAAATTGTTTAGTCCGGGATAAATAATCCCTTTCACTAACGATGATTTTCCCGATCCACTTACACCGGTTATCACAGTTAGTATATTTAATGGGATCCGCACATTGATATGTTTCAGGTTATTTTCGCGACAGCCTATGAAGTCAATAAAATCTTTCCATTTCCTCCGTTTATCCGGTATATTGATACTCATTTTTTTACTAAGGTACTTAGCTGTTAAACTCTTGTCATCAGTCAATAATTCGTTTAGGGTACCGGAAAAAAAACGACTTCGCCACCCAGGTTTCCTGCCAGAGGTCCGATATCAATTATCTGATCGGAGGCACGAATGATATCTTCATCATGTTCAACAACGATTACGGTATTTCCTAGTTCTTTCAGTTTTTTTCAGAACTCTGATGAGGCGATGAGTATCCCTGGGATGAAGTCCTATACTGGGCTCATCTAAGATATACATTGAGCCAACAAGGCTGCTCCCTAACGAAATAGCAAGATTAATACGCTGAGATTCACCACCCGATAAACTTGAAGATAAACGGTTAAGGGTAAGATATCCTAACCCAACATCGCAAAGAAATACTAACCTGTTCTCTATTTCGATTATTACGCGATGGACGACCTCTTTTCATATTTACTTAACTCAAGTTGGCGAACGAAGCTTAACAAATCCTCCAAAGGTATCATTACCAAGTCGCTAATAGAACGACCATTTATCTTACATAACTTGCATCCTTACGTAACCGGCTTCCGCGACATTCGGGGGGGCATATCCTCTTGCCACGATAGCGACTTAAAATTATTCTGTATTGGATTTTCTGGTTTGCTGTTCTACATAACGAAAAACTCGTTGATACCTTCGAAATACTCATTTCCAGTCCAAAGCAGTTGTTGTTGCTCTTGCGTTAGTTGATAAAAGGGTTTATGAATTGGAAAATCGAATTTGTGTGCATTTAATACCAATTGCTCTTTCCATAACCCTAATTTTTCGCCTTTCCAAGGGGCAATGGCGCCTTGATAAACCGAAAGACTTCTGTCAGGAATAACCCGGTCTTCATCAATACCTATTACATTCCCAAAACCTTGACATGTTCTACAGGCTCCATAAGGATTATTAAAGCTAAAGAGGTTCTCAGAGGGCTTTTCAAACTCAATCCCATCTGCTTCGAAACGGTTGGAAAACACTTTCGTTTCATATTTATCTGCATTAAATATATGCACAAAGCATTCCCCATGTCCTTCAAAAATGCTGATTGTACCGAATCGGCTAATCGCGATCGTTGGTCTTTATCATTTGCGTCAACAGTAAGTCGGTCAATAACTATCTGAAGTTGGGGGGGTAGATCTTGTGTTTTATGAATTGATTTTTCACAAGTTAAATCTCCAACAGCCTGAATTTGATTTAATAAATCGTCAAGTTTTATTATTTTCCCGTTTTGAAAAAGTCGGGTGAAACCCTGTTGCCTTAATATCTGTAGTTGATCAGAAAGATTCCTACCGGTATTTTGCTCTATTTCACTCCCAATTATTACGGGTATGCCTTCTGGAATACTTTCGATAAAATCAACTACATCAGTAACGGAATGTTGTTTAACCTCTTGTCCCGATATTGGTGAATAAGTCTTTCCTATTCTGGCAAACAGTAATTTAAGGTATTCATAAATCTCAGAAGAAGTGCCAACCGTTGAACGCGGATTGTGGGTATTTACTTTTTGCTCAATGGCAATAGCGGGAGATATACCTTTAATGTAATCTGCTTCGGGCTTTTGCATTCTTCCTAAAACTGACGAGCATAGGAACTAAGGCTCTCTACATATCTACGTTGGCCATCGGCATACAAAGTGTCGAAGGCAAGTGATGATTTCCCTGAACCCGACACCCCGTGATGACAACAAGCTGATTGCGCTGAATAGCAATATCTATATTTTTGAGATTGTGTGTACGCGCACCTTTAATTAAAATAAAATTTTTTTGAGTCAAGATCATCAATCTTCACTAATGACATGATTTATAAGGGAATAGACTTATTTTTGCAAAAATAACAAAAACTTAAAAAAATGTTATTAAAGAAAAAAATTGCAAAAAAATTTGGTAGTATGAATTTATAATGTACATTTGCAACGATTTTAAGATTAAATATCATTACTAATTAAAAATTAAAAGGACAGGCTATCGAAAAAAAATTTTACTCTTTGTTTATAAAAATCAAAAAAAGGAACTTTTATGAAAGCTCAGATTCTTAGTGACAAGGAGTTGATTAATCAATATCTTGAAGGTAATCAATATAGCCTCGAAAAGCTCATCCATCGTCATCAAAGCCGTGTTTATGCTTACATCCTCATGTCAGTAAAAGACAAGCAGTTGGCTGATGACATATTTCAAGATACTTTTATCAAAGTTATCAAACTATCCGTTCAGGCGCTTACAAAGAAGAGGGTAAATTCATTCAGTGGGTGATGCGGATTGCGCACAATTTAATTATTGACTATTTTAGAAAAGCCAAACGTATCCCGCTGATTAATAATGACAACAGTGAGTTTGATATTTTTGACACGATAAAATTTACCGATCCTTCAATTGAAGAACAGATAATCACCGATCAGATACATGAAGATGTAAGAAGTTTGATTGAGTTACTCCCTGCGGAGCAGAAAGAGGTACTTTTTATGCGCCATTATGCTGAGATGAGTTTTAAGGATATTGCCGAGCAAACCGATGTTAGCATTAATACAGCGTTAGGTCGTATGCGTTATGCCCTCATTAATTTGCGAAAACTTATCAAGGAAAAAAATGTGATCCTGACAAAATAAGTTTTCATTTCTTTTCGCAAACGAAATAATTATTTCCTTTCAAGCGTTTGTTGTTTTGTTAAGAATTTTAGTTTATAAACAAAACAGCCTATGCAAAATTTTGACACTCTCAATGACTTGATTTTCTTCGCATATAACGCACCGGGTAATCATGAAACCATGAAATATCACCAACTGATAATAGGTGATAAGAATTTGGCTAGAAAATATCAAGAAATTTTAAAAGCAAAAGCATACTTAAACAATATCCAAATAGGGCCTAGCGAGGTAACAATCAAAAATATTATGGGGTTTTCAAGAGCTTTAGCCATGAGTAACTCAACAACAATTGGTGTATTTGACTTATTGCTTAATTGAAAAAAATTAAAAAAATAATAAAAAGCCACTTAAAGATGAGTGGCTTTTTGTTTTTACACAAATAAAACAGAACCTTTGACTAAAAAGAGAGATACAGGCTTTTTATTGAATATTTTGTAGCTCATCAGCCAGATGTTACAACCGAACTTCGGCATACCAATCCTTATCAGCTTATCGTAGCGGTTATTCTTTCAGCGCAGTGTACGGATAAACGGGTAAACATTATAACTACAGAATTCTACAAGAAATTTCCAGATGTAAATTCCCTTGCTAAAGCTGAATTTAACGAAGTTTACGAATTGATAAAAAGCTGTTCCTATCCAAACAATAAAACTAAGCATTTGATTGGGATGGCTCAAAAACTGATCAGTGATTTTGGAGGTGTGGTGCCGGTAGAGTTGGAAGAATTGCAAAAACTTCCGGGCGTAGGTCGTAAGACTGCAAATGTAATTGCTTCAGTGGCTTTTGGCAAGCCGGCAATGGCTGTTGATACACATGTCTTTAGAGTTTCGGCTAGAATTGGACTGACAACCAACTCAAAAACACCTTTGGAAACTGAAAAACAATTAGTAAAACACATACCTGAAAAATATATTTCAAGCGCACATCATTGGCTTATCCTACATGGCAGATATGTTTGCATTGCCAGACGACCTAAGTGCCGGGAATGTAAAATCTCACACTTCTGTAAATATTATAAAACAGTTTATTTGAAAGAGAGTAGCAAAAATTAGCGTTTCTAATTTGGTTAATTCATTTATAGAAATCTTGTTATTTTAGCAGAAAATGAAATATTCGATTTTATTATGGCAAAATTAAAAATTGGCGACAAAGCCCCCCTGATTTTAAAGGAGTTGATCAGAATAATAACTCTATTAGTCTCTCCGATTTTATCGGAAAAAAAAGGTGATTCTTTATTTTTATCCAAAAGCCAATACACCAGGGTGTACGGCTCAAGCCTGTAATCTGCGGGACAACTATGACGATCTTTTAAAAAAAAGGATTTAAGATTATCGGCGTAAGCGCTGATTCGGTACAAAAGCAGAATAACTTTGCAAGTAAGTATCAGCTTCCTTTTCCACTAATTGCCGATACCGAAAAGAAGTGTTAAAGCTTTATGGCGCTTGGGGAGAAAAAAAGATGTATGGAAGAACTTTCGAGGGGATTATTCGTATGACTTATGTGATTGACGAAAAGGGGATAATAGAGCAAATTTTTAATAAGGTAAAAACAAAAGAGCATTCTGAACAGATTCTCCAGGCAATGAAACAATAACAAAAAAATATATAGTGATGGCAAAAGAAATCAAGAATCAATTGATAAGATTAAAGCAGAAAAATTACAAGCCCTTGAACGGACTTTGGGTAATATTGAAAAACATTTTGGTAAAGGAACGATTATGAAACTTGGAGATGCTCCTGTGGAGAATATACCCTCTATTTCCACTGGTTCTATAGGCCTTGATGCTGCCCTTGGCATTGGTGGTTTACCAAAAGGCAGGGTCGTTGAGATATATGGCCCTGAATCGTCAGGGAAAACAACCCTTGCAATACATGCTGTTGCAGAAGCACAAAAGCTCGGAGGTATTGCAGCATTTATTGATGCCGAACATGCTTTCGATAGATTTTATGCTCAGAAGTTAGGGGGTTGATATCCAGAACCTGCTCGTGTCGCAACCAGATAACGGCGAGCAGGCGCTTGAAATTGCCGAAAACCTTATTCGTTCAGGAGCTATTGACGTCATCGTCATTGACTCGGTGGCTGCCTTAACTCCCAAAAGTGAAATAGAGGGTGAGATGGGCGACTCAAAGGTGGGTTTACAAGCAAGACTGATGTCGCAGGCCTTACGGAAATTAACCTCTACAATTAGCAAAACTGGGACGATATGTATCTTCATAAATCAACTTAGAGAAAAAAATTGGGGTAATGTTTGGTAATCCGGAAACAACGACCGGAGGGAATGCACTGAAATTTTATTCTTCAGTAAGGCTGGATATTAGAAAAATCGGACAGATTAAAGATGCTGAAATATTAGCGGCAACAGAGTAAGGGTCAAAGTTGTCAAAAATAAAGTTGCTCCACCATTTAAGAGCGCTGAATTTGATCTGATTTACGGTGAAGGAATATCCAAACTTGGCGAGATCATTGACTTGGGTGTGGATTTTGAAATCATCAAAAAAAAGCGGCTCATGGTTTAGTTACGGTGATACAAAACTCGGACAAGGAAGAGATACTGTGAAAAAACTACTTGCCGATAATCCCGAGCTGGCAGATGAATTAGAGAGTCAAATCAGAGAGGTTTTGAAATCAAAAGAGTAAAATTTTTCTGTTACTTGCTATGTCGCGTATTATAAGCTAATTCGCACAGAGTTTTTTTTATAGTCTTTTTAGGTCAGATACTCCAGCTTGTTAGACCGCGTTCAGTAAACTCATAACGTTTCACTTGGCCGCCAAAGGCTCTACGGCTTTTATTACCTCCGACCTTGAATTACCCGGGCAATAAAAAAAATCATAAAACCGCCACCACCGGCGCCAGATATTTTGCCTCCCGAAGCGCCAGCCAACATAGCTGATTCATAAATCTTGTCAATTAAAGGATTGGTAATACCTTCAGCCATTTGCTTTTTAAACCTCCAACCATAATCAAGTATTTCACCAATTTCTTCCAATTCTCCTTTAAGAACAGCCTCTTTCATCATCACTGCTTGCTTTTTGAGCTGGTGCATAGCTTCTATTGATTGTTTGTTCTGCGAAAAGACATTTTGACGTTGTGTTTCAATAATTTTAGAAGAGAGCCTGCTGGTGCCTGTAAAATAAAGTATTAGGTTGTGGGATAATTCATTAAGGAATTTACTTCTAATTCGTAAAGGATTGACTATAACTTTTTCATCTTTGTAAAATTCCATAAAATTTACTCCTCCAAATGTTGCTGCATATTGATCTTGTTTTCCGCCAGCCATCTTCAAATCATTGCGCTCAATCTGATAAGCAAGATGCGCAATATCATATTCACCAAGTGGAAGTTTGAGCCATTCTGCAAAAGCGCCTAAAATAGTTACTGCAAGTGTTGACGAAGTTCCCAATCCTGAACCAGGAGGTGCGTCAACGAATGTTGTAAGTTTATATGAAAGATTTTTTTAATCCAAAATCTTTTGTTACACGATTGTGAACGCCTTTGTGCAGACTGAGCTTGCCGTCCAACGAAATCTCATTTGTACTGTTGAATTCGACAAGTTCATTATTATCTATCGAGTTGATAATGATTTTATTGCCATTAAGAGGTTCAATGGTGGCATAGGCATACATGCTGATTGTGGCATTTAATATGGCGCCGCCATAAATGTCGGAATAGGGGGGGCAACATCAGTACCGCCTCCGGCCAGTCCTATTCTTAATGGTGATTTACTACGATATATCATTTGATCAGTTTTTCTAATTAAATGTTCAATTACTTCAACCATTCGTTCCCACGAATATTTTAACTTTTCAACTTTTATCTGCTTAGTAAAACTCTCCTCTTTGTTTTCCTGATAAAACCGCTCGATAGCTTCTGAAATTTCTGCTGTATCAGGATTGACAACAAAACCCACTTTGTCGTCCGGGACGATCTCAGCCAAACCACCGACATTAGTAGTTATCATGGGTTTTTCAAAATGATAAGCTATTTGAGTTACTCCGCTCTGGGTTGCATCTTTGTATGGCTGAACTACAATATCGCAACAGTTAAAATAATCGGCAACCTGGTTATCAGGTATAAATTCATTTGCCATAATCACCTGATCAGCCAATTGATTTTCAGTAATAAGTTGAAAATATGGTTTTGGATCACTATAAAACTCTCCGGCTACTATCAGCTTCAGATTTCGTTTTCTTATCCTTTCATCAGCCATTGCTTTCAGTAGTAAATCGAGGCCTTTATAATCTCTGATAAACCCGAAAAAAAAGTAAATATCTGCTTTCCTGATCAAGCCCTAATCTCTCTTTTGCTATGGTTTGCTTTGTAACTCGCCGAAATGATCATAAAGCGGATGGGGGGGCAGAAAAGCCGCGGTCTCTTTCTATCAAAAATGTCAAGATCGCCCATTACCTCTTTTGACATAGCAATAAAACCATCAACAGACCTGACAAAATATCCTGAAAGCATTTTATCTCCGATCCGCTTTCGTGAGGGATTATGTTATCTAATATTGAAATCACTTTTGTTTTCCTATTTTTTTTCGAGCTATTCGTGCAATTGTTCCTAAACAAGGAGCCATAAAAGGGATCCAATATTTGATGATCAGGATATCTGGGTTTAATCGTTTTATTCTCCTGCCAATTTTTATCCAATTAAGGGGGGATTGACAGAATTTACTGATATCTCAATATCGAAGTTTTCCGGTTTTGGTTCGGTGGAATATTGTGTTTTCCCTGGAAAAAGAAAATTCGGATATTGTAAAGAGAATGTGATTATTTTACATTATAATCTTGTTCAAGAAGCGCTTGAGCTAAACGTTGGTTATAAGCTGCAAGCCCGCCCCGTAATGGATGAGCGGAGCCGAGGATAATCACATTTTTAACGTGTGTTTTTTTCACTCATTGGTAATTCCGGAAGTTTTCTCTATTTCATACTCATTTCGACGTGGTGAATTGCGAGAGATCATTTCAGCAACAAAACCGGCAGAAAAAAACTTGCATTCCCATAATCATCGCTAACAAACCAAAATAAAACAAAGGCCTTTCGGTCATTCTATAACCTTGAAGGAAAAACTTGGCATAGGTAAGATAAATAGCAATGATCAATCCTACGATAAATAAAAGTGAGCCGATTACGCCAAAAAAAATGCATCGGTCGTTTACCGAATTTCGATACAAAGGTTAGGGAAATTAGATCAAGAAAGCCTTTTATCATCCTTTCGGCGCCGAACTTTGAGCTCCCATATTTACGCGGTTTATGCTGCACAACCTTTTCTGTAATTTTTCTGAAACCACCCCCCCATTTGGCAATGACAGGAATATATCGGTGCATCTCGCCATAAATCTCGATACTTTTAATCACATCTTTTCGATAAGCTTTAAGTCCGCAATTAAAATCGTGTAGTGGAAGTTTTGAAATTCTACGTACCGTCCAATTGAAAAATTTTGATGGCCAGCGTTTGCTAATAGGGTCGTAACGCTTTTTTTTCCAGCCCGAAACAATATCAAACCCCCCCTTCTCATTTATCATTTTATAAAGATCGGGTATTTCGTCAGGGCTATCCTGTAAATCGGCATCCATAGTAATCACTACTTCCCCTTTAGCAAGAAAAAAAACCACGGTTTAGAGCAGCCGATTTTCCATAATTCTTTCTGAATCGTACACCCTTGATATTAGGATTTTTATGATTGAGCATTTCAATCACCTCCCCATGAATTATCATTGCTGCCATCGTCAACAAAAATGATTTCATAGGTCAGCCCCCCCATCTTATTAATCACACCTTCAATCCATGTTGAAAGCTCTGGTAACGACTCCTCCTCGTTGTATAATGGGATAACAAGCGATAAATCCATAATTATTTGTTATTCACTAAAAGCAGGTTTTTCCTTTTTGATAAAAAAAAGAGAGAATTGCTCCAAGGATAACCCCTAAAATGATATTTCCAAAAAAAACCGGTTAATGCCATTATTTTAGGACTCACAAACATTTTGCTCCACTTGAGAGCCATCTCAACTTGTTCTTCACTCATATTCGGTTGACTTTTATAAAGATTCTCCTCGGTAGCTTCGATTATCTTTGCAACTTCGCCGGGAGCTATATAATTGTAAAATACAAAAGTCCAGATAGCTGTTAGAATTCCAGTAATTAAAATTACATAAAATCCATGTTTAAAAGCATTTCCATAAGTTATAAACCCGTTATTAAACTTATCTCTCCATTGTTTCATGCTTAAAAACATACCAATAACAATGATTAGATAGGTTAAGTAGTTGAGTGAGCTTTTAGGCCCTGTTCCTGCCACATAAAGAATTAGTGAAAAAAATGATTAACACCAGCCCAAGTAACAGCCCTTGGTTGATAGCAACTCTAAAAGATGAGGGTTTAATTTCTTCCATTATTTTATAATTTAAGGTTTGTTGAAAAAGTAAGGATTTATTGTGATGAAATTTAGTTTTTTTGACCGGCTGAGGCATAAAAAAAATCTACCCCACCTGTTTTTGAACCATTTTGCAAAAGAAAACAAAAAAAATCTTAATGAACTTAATGAGTTTCATCGAAAACATAATGCAAACGCTCCAACTCTCACTACTTTTCGCTGTGTGAATTCGTGCCCTGTTGTAAGCTGTTTTTCTTGTCCAAATTTACCTTCAATATTATTTCCAATTGTCTGCTCTTCTTTTGTTTCGATGACTTCGCAATCATCCCATGGGATGATTTGGGAAAGTTTAACCAAACGATTGTATCTGTATAGATTAATCTCAAAAGGGGTTTTAAACTTCTCAATTGTTAACTGGTCGGCTGATGTGTACTTTATCATAGGTACAAGCTTTATAATATAAAAATACAAACTCCTTGCATTTTATAGTTAAAAATATATCATAAGTTATTAATATTCAGTTGACTAAAGCTTTTCATCAAGCCCTAATTTATTGTTAAACGTAAGCAAAGGTACAAATGATACGACGATTGGAGGTGAAAATTTAGAAATTAAGGTTCATGATAGCATAAATTATTATTTTTGCTGACAGGGTAAGTCCTGTACGACCAGCTCCTGCTGAATTCCCCCCCAGGGTCGGAAGGCAGCAAGGGTAGGCGGTTGTAGCGGTGCGATACAGGTAGCTTACCCTTTTTATCTCCGGTGATCAGTATGAAAAAAATCAAAGATTTTACAATCCCAAATTAGGGATGCGAAATGATATGGGTAATATTCACAAGTTGATCATAACGGGTGCCCTTTGGGCGATAATATACATAAAAGGTATATTCATTGTTGGTTTCATAAAAGCTACCTTCGATAAGAGTAACATCTCCAACTTGTGAATTATTTGGTAGAAAGATATACTGGTAATTATAAAAGCCTTGTTTTAACAAAATTGAAGATTCAAAACCTCTACGTTCAAAATTGTAGGTAAGCTCATTCTCTTTGAGAAACTGCCATTGAGTAAGTCCGCCCATTAGGTATATTTTTCCTTCTACCAAAGGATTGGGATATGGCAGGAAAAATTAACCGTTACATATTCAGCCTGTAAATCACTATTCGGGAAATCTTCCGTTTTGATTAAGAACCTTCCGTTAATGCTTTCCTGGATACGGGAATAAAGATATTTTTTTCTGACTTCATCGTTATGTAAAAAAAACCTGATAACCCCCAATATGATCATATTCAATAGCATTAATGCGCATCGAGTTATATTTCAAGCTTTTAATATCAAAATATCGAAAATCGTTTCCAGCATCGAACACATATCCTCCCACTTCTTTGAACCATAATTGCCCATCACGCATCTCCCATGGTTTTAAATTAGTAATCGCATTGTCCCATCGTCCGTTTTGTCTGATCGTCATTTTAATTTCATTTTGTGGATCATCAATCCTAAGTCCTAAAAGGTTGATACTAAATCGTAACTCATGCCGATAATTGCGCTCGGAAACATTGTAAGGTTGTTTACGGTGGCATCAACTCTGATTGCATGGTCAACAACAAAAAAAACGACGGGTTAAAGAAGGGGGGGCATCAGCCGACCGGCAGGATATACTTTGAGCAGATAGTTACCCGATAACTTCATCCTAATAACGTCATTAGGAAGAGTAAGGCTATAATGAACATAGTCCTGCATTGTGTTGATTGAATACTCAAAATCATTTATGTAATCGTCAGTAAAAGTTTCAAGATATTCGTTAGGCATCAGGTCGGAATTGTTCCAATCAGCATCGCAGTGTATTACAGTGTACTCATACCTTACATAATCCTCAGAAAGATCATCAAACGACAGTACTAACTTATCGTCTGAATTAAGCTCAATTATAGGTTCCGACATTTCAAATCCCATTTTGTAAAGCAATACCGTTCGGATATTAGGCTGATAAACAAAATCTTCATTTCGTAAATATCTCTTTTCATAATAACCTGATTGGGCTTGGAGGAGCGAAAAATGAAAAACTATTATTATAAATATGATGATTTTTTTCACTTAACTTGATGTTTAGTTTGTAAAATAAAAGAATTCAAAAATAGAACAAAATTCTTAGGTTTTTAGTCAAAAGATAACTACGAACGATTTAATTTTTAAATATTTACGAATTCACAATAAAATTTAGTTGGGATTTAATTAAAAATCATTGTTGTCCGATAAAATTAAGGCTCTTAAACCCTGTTATTAAGGCTATATTGATCAAGTTAGCGCAATAATATTATTTATTAAACAATTCAGTTCTTAAATAGAATTTTTATGTTTGTAACCTTTTTTTAAAGTTAGTTGAACAACTTACAACAATTTCAAAAATATTATGTCGGAAACTATTACCATTAAGCAAGGTCTTGATATTAAATTACTTGGCGGCGCTCATCAGGAGATTAGTCATGTAGATTCTGGCTTTTATGCGATCAAGCCTGGCGATTTTATCGGTGTCTTTCCCAAGTTGCTTGTGCAGGAAGGCGATAAGGTGAAAGCCGGGACACAGTTATTTTATGATAAAACATGGGATTTTCTCAGGTTAACCTCTCCGGTAAGCGGTATTGTCAAAGAAATTAGGCGTGGCGCTAAGCGTGTTTTACTTGAAATTATTATTGAGCCGGGCACAGTTCAGGAATATGAAGATTTCGGTAAAAGCGATCCTAACACTTTAACCAAGGAACAGATCATTGAAAATTAGTGCAAAGCGGTGTATGGCCAATGCTTCGTCAACGTCCTTATAACGTTGTTGCTAATCCTAACGATCAGCCGAAAGCGATATTCATTTCAGCTTTCGATACCAGTCCATTAGCTCCTGACTATAATTTTATTGTTAATGGGGGGGAGGCAGAGGCGTTTCAAACAGGAATTGATGCATTGGCAAAACTAACAAGCGGCAAAATTCATCTTAATTTGAAACGTAGCGAATCAATATCTGAATTTTTTTACTAAAACCTCAAAAGTTCAGTTTAATTATTTCGAAGGGCCTCATCCAGCTGGTAATGTAGGAGTACAAATAAATAAAATTGATCCTATAAACAAAGGGGAGGTTGTTTGGCACCTTCGTCCACAAGAAGTGCTTACGATCGGACAGCTATTCCTGAAAGGATATTTTGATGCTGAAAAGATTATTGCCGTAACAGGGTCGGAGGTTATTAAGCCGGCTTATGTAAAAACAAAAATCGGTGCATGTATTCAGGATATTTTAAAAAAATAATCTGAAAGAGGGTAATCTTAGATTTATTTCCGGGAATCCATTGACCGGGACTAAAATTGATCAACAGGGGTTTATTAGTTTTTATGATTCACAAATTACCGTTCTTCCCGAAGGTGATTATTATGAGTTTATCGGTTGGGCTTTACCAGGTTTTTCCAAATTCAGCCATTCCAGAACCTTTTTTTTAGTTGGTTGCACCCTAAAAACAAAAAAAATACAGGCTCGACACCAATCTTCATGGTGGGCATAGGGCGCTGGTAATGACAGGCGAGATGGAAAAAGTATTTCCTTTCGATATTTACCCTTTGCAATTGCTTAAAGCTATCATTGTTGAGGATGTTGAAGCCATGGAAAACCTTGGTATTTACGAGGTGGTTGAAGAGGATTTTGCCTTGGCCGAATACCTTGACACTTCGAAAACGGAGATTCAGGCTCTTGTACGAAAGGGTTTGGATCTGATGAGAAAAGAAATGAGTTAACAATTTTAAAATCAGGATATCAGAATGAATGCTATCAGAAAATATCTGGATAAGATTAAGCCGAATTTTCAGAAAGGGGGTAAATTAGAGTATCTCCATTCTACATTCGATGCATTTGAGACTTTTCTTTTTGTACCTAATAAAACAACATTTAGTGGAAGCCATATTCGTGATTATATGGATATGAAGCGCACCATGAGCATGGTTGTTCTGGCTCTGATACCTATACTGCTTTTGGAATGTGGAACGTTGGTTATCAGCACTTTATTGCTAATAGCGTTGAGTCTGGTTTTTGGGCAAATATGCTCTTTGGCGCCCGTAAGGTTTTACCAATTTTAATAGTTTCCTATGTAGTAGGTTTGGGGATTGAATTTGCCTTTGCTCAAATTAGGGGCCATGAGGTAAATGAAGGATTTCTTGTAACAGGTTTTTTTTGATTCCTCTTATTGTTCCACCCGATATTCCTTTGTGGATGGTTGCACTTGCAACGGCTTTTGCAGTAATATTTGGTAAAGAGGTGTTTGGCGGTACTGGTATGAACATTCTTAATCCCGCATTAACTGCACGTGCATTTTTATTTTTTTTGCCTATCCGCAGGATATGTCAGGAGAAAAAGTTTGGGTTGCTGATGCTCTTTCGGGTGCTACACCACTTGGGAAATTGATGGTCAACGAGCCTCTTGCTTCTTTACCCAGTCCATCCGATATGTTTTGGTTTATCCCTGGATCGGTTGGAGAAACATCCACTTTACTCATTCTTCTTGGCGGCCTATTTTGATTTACACCGGTATAGCAAGCTGGAAGATTATAATATCTGTTTTGCCGGTGGTTATGCGCTTGCATTACTGTTCAATTTTCTTGGGCCAATAATAGCGCCAGAAAATGTTTATATGGCTATGCCGGCATACTATCACCTTATTATTGGCGGATTTGCTTTTGGCGCTGTTTATATGGCTACTGATCCTGTAACAGCAGCTCAAACCAATCGTGGAAAGTGGATTTATGGCCTGTTAATCGGTATTTTGGCCGTTCTTATCAGAGTATTAAACCCCGCCTATCCGGAAGGAATGATGCTGGCTATTTTACTGATGAATGTTTTTGCTCCACTTATTGATTATTATGTGGTTAAAGCAAACATTAACAAAAGGCTTAAGAGATTTCAAAAAAACGCAGTTAGCAACAACATAAAATTTAAATCAAGATGTTTAGCAACCGATACATTTATATTTATGCTTCCGTGATGGTTATTATTGTTGCGGCAGCTTTATCTACAGCATCCGAGCTTCTGAAGCCTTATCAAAATAAAAATATCGAAAATGAAAAATTTCAGGGAATTTTAAGCGCTGCAGAAGTAGATGTTCCACGATCACAAGCAAATGAAGCTTTTGAGGAATATATAGTTGAAGAGTTGGCTATTAATTCCGAAGGTGATGTAGTTTGCCGATACGTTGACGGCAAGTTGATCGAAGGTGATGTGCGCCCTTTTAGCATTGTTTTAAAAGAGGAACTTAAGCTAAAAAAAAGGATTTCAAATATGGTAAGGCGAAACGTAACCCTAAATGGCCCCTTTATATCATGGACATTGGTGGCGAGCTTAAATATGTAGTTCCGTTACAAGGTGTGGGTTTGTGGGGGGGAGCGATTTGGGGGGGAACATAGCTTTCGATAGTGATTTCAACACCGTGGCCGGCACTTCATTTGACCATAAATCCGAAACACCTGGACTTGGCGCTGAAATTAACACAAAAGAATTCCAGAATCAGTTTAAAGGGAAGCAAATTTTTGATCAAAATGGAAATTTTGTTTCCGTTTCTGTAGTTAAAGGTGGTGTAGCCAATAGCGCTATTAATCCCATACATGGCGTTGATGCAGTTTCAGGAGGTACTATTACTAGTAATGGCACTTCTGAAATGTTAAAAGACTGCATTGAAAATTATGTTTCATATATCAAGAAAAATATTAATAACAATGAGTAGTACAAGAGAACCATTATTTTCATCTAAGAATATAAAGCTGCTTACCACGCCTTTGGGTCGTGAAATCCTATTACGGTACAAGTTTTAGGTATCTGTTCGGCCCTTGCAGTTACCGTTAAGATGCAACCGGCATTTGTTATGGCTGTTTCTGTAATAGCAGTACTGGCTGTTGGTAATGTGGTAATATCACTTTTAAGGAAAACCATTGCGCCACGTATCCGTATTATCGTTCAGCTTGTGGTAGCAGCAGCTTTAGTAATCCTTGTTGACCAAATACTTAAAGCTTTTGTTTATGATATCAGCAAACAACTTTCGGTATTTGTGGGATTAATTATTACAAACTGTATCATCATGGGTAGGTTTGAAGCTTTTTCGATGAGCAATAAACCTTGGCCCTCATTTCTTGATGGTATTGGAAATGCGTCGGGATATGGGCTAATACTGATTGTTGTTGCATTTTTCAGAGAACTGCTTGGTTCTGGTACAATCTGGGGATATCCTGTTATACCACAATTTCTGTATGATATAGGTTACAAAGACAATGGATTAATGATCCTTCCGCCGATGGCGCTTATCGTTGTTGGTACTATAATATGGGTACAGCGTGCAAAGGTCAAAGAACTGATCGAAGATTAAATATGATTAAAAAAAATGATGTTCAACCTGAATAAAACATTGAGATAAAATGGAAAACATGATAAGCATTTTCGTTCGGGCAATTTTTGTTGATAATATGATCTTCGCCTATTTTTGGGCATGTGTTCATACCTCGCTGTTTCAAAAACGGTGAAGACTTCAGTCGGACTTGGAATTGCCGTGGTATTTGTACTTGGCATCACCGTCCCTGTTAATTATCTGATTGACAATTATTTGTTAAAAGCTGGCGCTCTAACCTGGATATCAAGCTCATTTGCAGACGTTGATCTGGGGGGGTTTTTGAGTTTTATAACTTTTATTGCTGTTATTGCTTCAATAGTACAGTTGGTTGAAATGGTTGTAGAAAATATGCACCGGCCTTGTACAATTCACTTGGAATTTTTCTTCCTTTAATTGCGGTTAACTGCGCTGTGCTCGGCGGATCGCTTTTTATGCAGGAGCGCGAATACGCAAATATTGGCGAGGCTACCATGTTTGGGCTTGGCTCAGGTGTTGGGTGGCTTTTGGCTATTGTAGGAATTGCGGCTATAAGGGAAAAAAATCAGATATAGTCAGGTGCCGGCGCCACTCAGAGGGCTTGGAATTACATTTATTGTAGCCGGGTTAATGGGTATAGCTTTTATGAGCTTTATGGGAATTAAACTGTAATTGAAAACACTATTAAATTTTAAAAAAAATGGTTTTAGCTACAAGTACTGGAGGAATTATAGTAATAAGTATTGCAATATTTTTTTTGTGGTAATAATATTGTTGGTAGCCTTATTGGTTTTTGCCGGCAAGAAACTTCTTCCACAGGGAAAAGTAAAAATAACTATCAATGACGAGAAGGACCTTGAAGTAGATCCGGGGGGGGCGTTACTCATAACACTGTCAAACGAAGGGATATATCTACCTTCTGCCTGTGGTGGTGGCGGCACTTGTGCCATGTGCAAATGTCAGGTACTCGATGGTGGTGGATCAATATTACCAACAGAAGTAGGCTATTTTACAAGAAAAGAGCAGTTGAACCACTGGAGGCTTGCTTGTCAGGTAAAGGTAAGAGAGGACTTGAAAATCCATGTTGAACCGGAAGTGTTCGGAGTGAAAAATGGGAATGTGAAGTGGTTTCCAATCATAATGTTGCTACATTTATTAAAGAATTTGTGGTTAAACTGCCCGAAGGCGAGAATCTTAATTTCAAATCGGGAGGATATATACAGATTGATGTTCCCCCCCAATTGAAGTGGATTACGGTAGAGATATTTTTGTTGAAGAAGCCTATAGGGATGAGTGGGATAAGTTCAAAATGTGGGATCTGAAAATGAAAAATAGCGAGTCTATTTTCCGAGCCTACTCAATGGCTAATCACCCTGAAGAAGGCAACATCATAATGTTAAATATTCGTATTGCAACACCGCCTTGGGATAGAAAGACTAATTCATTTATGAAAGTAAACCCGGGAATATGTTCATCTTATATCTTTTCACGTAAGCCGGGCGATAAGGTTACTATCTCAGGGCCTTATGGTGAATTTTCATTAAACCTACCGACAAGGAGATGATGTTTATAGGTGGTGGAGCAGGAATGGCACCAATGAGGTCGCATATATTTCACCTGTTCCAAACTAGAAAAACAAAGAGGAAACCACTTTCTGGTATGGTGGCCGTTCAACGAGAGAACTTTTTTTATATGGACGACTTTGAAAAGATCCAAAAAGAGAATCCGAATTTTAAATTTCATGTCGCATTATCGGAACCAAAAACCGAAGATAAATGGACCGGATACACTGGCTTCATACATCAGGTAATACTTGATAATTATCTTAAAACCCATCCTGAACCAGAAGAGATAGAATATTATATTTGTGGCCCGCCAATGATGAATGACGCAGTTTTAAAAATGCTCGACGATTATGGTGTTCCAATAGAAAACATTGCCTATGATGATTTCGGAGGATAAAAAAAACCAATCCGTTAAAAATCCAAATACACCCGATGAAAAAAATAGTTACTCATCGGGTTTTTTTGTTTAATAACTTCTTTCAGGTCAACCATGCGCTATGGCAGAAAAAGCCAGGGAAATGATGATGGGGGGATTTATTTCATGTTTAAAAATGCCATAAATTGCCGTTCCGCTACCACTCATTAAGGCAAAAACAGCTCCAAGCTCATATAGATTCGACTTTATCTCAGAAAGTATAGGGTGTTTTTTTAAACACTACAGTTTCAAAATCATTTACCATTTTTCCTTGCCATTGGCTTACTGGCAACTCACTTAGCTTATATAGGTTAACTTGTGATTTTGAAGGTTTTATGCTTTCGTAAGCCTCCTTGGTACTTATACTAAATGGCGGTTTTATTATCAGTAAAAAGTAACCGGAAAGGTCAATGTTCACATCTTCAAATTCGTTACCTTTTCCTTTTGCAAATCGGGGGGGATGGTTACGAATAAAAAATGGGCAATCGCTTCCAAGGATTCCGGCATAATTCTCCATCTGTTGTTCTGTAAGCCAAGTTCAAAGTACTCGTTCAGCATTTGATCATAAAAGCGCCATCGGACGATCCACCGCCAAGCCCGGCGCCTGGCGGGATATTTTGTGGAGATGGATTTTTAGAGGAGGAATCTCAAATCTTTTTTTCAAAAGGTTCAACGCTTTCATACAAAGATCACTATCGTAATCGGAGGCAACTTCAATCCCCCCCGAACGGGTAAATTTAGTTTTTATGTCCGATGATTTTATCAGCTCGAGTATATCAAACAAAGGCACAGGATAAAAGAGTGTTTCAATATTATGAAATCCATCATCACGACATGCAATAACAGAAAGACCAAGGTTAATTTTAGCGTTTGGGAATGATATCATATTTTTATTAAAATAATAAGCGCAAAGTTAAGCAGAATCAGATTTTCATTTAACTCTTTATCGCAAAAAAAACGATTTTGGATTTACTTAACCCGATGGCTAAGTATTGTCATTTTATATTTTCCACAAAAAAACATCTGGAAAAATGCAATTATTTGAAGCTTTTTATGCATAAATGAGTTCAATTTTTTTTATCAAAGCTTTTTATCTAATAGGGTTTATAACAGGTTTCATAGT
>JMBV01000263.1_pt1 | contig 18937 bp, 22 predicted proteins | sample 616531 | NCBI WGS metagenome assembly JMBV01 (sample SAMN02727904, study PRJNA239997) | anaerobic digester metagenome | biome: anaerobic digester; isolation source: mesophilic anaerobic digester inoculated with municipal waste water sludge... | place: Germany: Bielefeld University, CeBiTec ...
AAAAAAAATTAGAATAATGAGTAAAAAAACAGACTTTAGCCAAGTTTGCAGCAATTTTGCTAATCGCTGTAATGATCGTTGGATGTAACAGCCTTAACAAATGGCCAAGCAATTTAATTCAATCACTTACGAAGTAACTCCGCAAGTTCTTGAATCAAAGGGTGGTATTGTTACTTTTACAGTAAAAGCCAATCTTCCAGCCAAGTTTTTCAACAAAAAAAGCCGGTGTTGTAATTCAACCTACAATTGAATATGAAGGCGGGAAAGTGTTATTACGGCCAATAGTTTTAAAAGGTGAAAACGTTTCGGGCGAAGGTACTACCATTACCTATAATAATGGCGGCTCCTTTACCTATACCGAAACTTTCGGTTTTACGGATGAAATGAAAGAAGCAGAACTGGTGATAAATAGCATTGCATTTTTACCAAAAAAAACCGATTGAAGCAGGAATTACTCTTGAGGACGCACGCATGATGAAGAAATCTTTCATTTTTGATGAAAAGAAACTTGCCGATGGGATTATCCACACCTCGCATCGTATTAATGTAGAAAATGAAGTACGTGAAATGGTTGAGGTAGGTGATGAAACCCAATACTCGATGCCAATGGTAATATTGACCTGAAAGCATATCAGGTAAAAGATGGTCAAAAGGTTGAAATGCTTCGTCTTGCCCCTCACGGGTACGAAAAAGTTACCCTCGCCAGCGAAAACGCAACAATCTATTTTGCTAAAAATCTTCACGACTGGAATGCAAACCTTGAATGGAATAAGAAAGAAGATGTAAAAGCACAATTAGATAAGGTTTACAATTTCGTACGTCAAGGGTGGGAAATAAAAGATATAGTGATCAATGGATGGGCATCGCCAGAAGGTGAAGAGACCTTTAATGATGGATTGTCAGAAAAACGTGCTAAAACCGCTGAGGGTATCCTAAAAAGAAGTTTTGACAATGTTGCTAAAGAAAAAGAAACCAAAGTAAATTTCAAATCTTCGACAGAGATAAACTTTAAAAATATTGGAAATGGACCTGATTGGAATGGTTTTACAAAGAGAGTTGAGGCTTCTGAAGTAAAAGACAAACAGCAGATTCTTAACGTTACAAAATCCTCAAAGCCAGAACAGCGCGAAGAGGAGATCAGGAATATGATTCTCATTTTCCCCCGAACTGGAAAAGAGCATCTTACCAGCTCAACGCCGTGCAGAAATCGTGGTTACCTGTTACGAACCAAAGAAAACCGATGAAGAAATTGCACGTCTTGCAACTACTGATCCATCAGAACTTACACAGGCTGAATTACTTTATGCAGGAACACTCACAACAGAATGGGAAACCATTTACAATATTTATAAATCTGCCGCTAATATGTTCTCAAATAGCTGGGAAGCACAAAACAATGCCGGATACATCGCATTGAAAATGGGTAAAGTGGAAGAGGCAAAAGATTTTTTTTCCAAAAAGCAGAAAAACTAAATGCTAACAATGGAATAATAACCAATAACCTTGGTGTGATATATGCCTATCAGGGTAACTTTAAACAAGCAGAGACATACTTCAACGAAGCTAACAAAATGGGTATTGACAACAACTACAACCTTGGCATTATTGATATTTCAAAAGCTGACTACAAAGGCGCTATCAGTAAATTTGCCGGTGTAAGCTGTAACTATAATGTGGCTTTAGCCAATATGATTGATGGCAACAACGGAGCTGCTACAACCAATCTTGATTGTGCCAGGAAAAATGCTGCAACATATTATTTGATGGCAATTGCAGGAGCACGTACTGATAATCAGGAAATGATGTTGAGCAACCTGAAGAAAGCTATTAAAGCCAATAAAAAGTTTAAAGAGGAAGCCAAAATTGATAGGGAGTTTATCAAATACTTTAATAATGCCGAATTTAAAGATATTGTAAAGTAAAAACTTAACCTTTAAGAAAAACCCGGGATTTCTCCTGGGTTTTTATCCTACATATCTCACAAATTTAAAGCAAATCCAAAAATAATCAATAATTCGGGTTAAGCCTGAATATTGAAAAAAAACCTTAATAAGCACATCTACTTTCCAGTGAACAAAATGGGTTATCCGATTTTTGAATGGAATCAATTTGCATTTAAATACATAATCACCGGCCGGTAACAAATACTGAGGATGGGGGGGCATCGCCCCCCCAGCTATTGTCGCCACCAACACCCATCTGCATCAGATCAACAGTAACAAAAACTTTGTCTCTTGAAATAATATCGTTTGTATGTCTGTAATTCTCTTTCTTTCCTTGATCAAAATCTTCAATAGGGTTGTTTAAAGCCGAGAAAGAAAAAAAAGAGGTGCGCCACTTATCAATAAGCCATTTCCTGTTTCATCAGTAAGCGTCAACCAGCGGCTATCAGTTTATAACCGTTTTCCTGCGGGCGTATGTAAGGAAAATATTGATCTTCAACTTTACTTTGATATAGATCAACAAAGGCCGATGAATTACGGTCGCAATAATTTTCGTGAGGGCCTCTGCCAAACCACTTTAAATTTTCATAATTTGCAGGCATCGCAAATCTTATCCCAAAACGCGGCATCTCAGGCCTAACAGATCTTAAATCATTGTAGGTAAGTATCATTTTCTTACCAACTTTGGCTTTAATCTGATTGCCGACCATCTCATTGAAATTGAAATAGAGCAATAACCCATCTTTGATTTCCGAAAGTTCGGATAAATAGCCATTTCTAATCTCCTCTAAAGTAAGTTTACGATTCCAAAGCCGGAATTCGTCCATACGACCATGAAACAATCTTTCACCATAAGGGTTGCCTCCTAAGTAACTATCTCCAGATATATTTACAGTCATGGCATGATCCAATTCTATAGACTCAACCGGCTCTCCATTCACATACAAATCAAGTTTTTTTGTCGAAACTACTATAGACCAACGAAATCATATACCAATGATGTGTTTAAAAGGATAGCCGAACGCCTTATTGATATTACCGCCAATAAATGCGTATAGTTTACCATTTTCACGAAATTCATAATGTAGCTTACCTCGGCTCCAGTTTTTATTTGTCCAAATCATATTCATCTCGCTAAATGATGTTGGATAAATAAGGGTTTCAAGGGTAAATTCAGGCAATTCAATAAAACCAGGGTCATTAAGTTGAAGATGCGCAGTCATAGCATTAAAATCTATGGCCTTTTCAAATTCCGTCTTTGAATTAACCAACACTTCCACATCGGGGGGGCGGGGGGGAGGGTTAATCATTGTAAGCGATGTTGAAAGGGCAATCTCTCCTAACCCGTTAATATTATATTCCATTTTAAGTTGTGCATTAACCGAAGGTAGAATGCAGTTCGTCGAAAATATCGCTTCTGATTTATTCAATATTTTGAAGCGTGATGTCATATCTTGCGAAAACTCTGAAGCCTCTTTCCATGGTGCGCATCTTTTATCCATGCCATTTCCAAAGTCATTATCTGTAGGTGCTCGCCAGAAGTTGGCTTTCAGTGGTTCATTAATTACTGCTTTTCCGTCAATAAGCCAATTGGAGAGTTCTCCGCTCTCTCTGTCAAAGAAATCTGAAAGTTTCTTCCCTCAAACACTAAAGATTAGATGACTCATTAACTTTAAGTTCGGGTATATTTCTTATCGGACGGTCGAGTGAGGGTTCGTAATTTGGTATCTCAATTTGCTCGGCAGCAACTTCAAAATTGGCTGGAATGATTTCGTCAGAAGCTTTAGTTAAAAAAACTAAAATGGATAAAATATTCTTTTTCGGGTTTAAAACTCAAAGAAGAGAAGTCCAGATTTAGAGTAAAACTCTCATGTGCACCTACTGGCAGGCGATCAACCACTCCGTTTAAGATTTGTTTTCCTTCGGATTTAATTTCCCAAATGAGGTAGCAGTGTTTAAGGCTTGTAAAATCGTATTTGTTGATGATATGAAATTTTCCGGCTAACGGATTAATTGTTTTTACATCAATATTTTGATAAACTTTTTTTTCACCTCAAAAAGGCCTGGGTGCGGTGTACGGTCGGGTGAAACCAATCCGTTAATACAGAAATTGCCATCGCTTGGTGTTCCCTCAGGTCCAAAATCGCCGCCGTATGCATAAAACTGTGAGCCATCTGATGCTTTTGTCAATAACCCCCCTGATCTACCCAATCCCACACAAATCCGCCTTGTAGTTGATTATATCTATCAATAAGTTCCCAATACTCTTTCAGGTTGCCACTGCTATTTCCCATTGCATGTGCATATTCACACATTATCAACGGCCTGTCCTGATGTTTTCGAACATAATCTTCGATATGTTCAACACTTGCATACATTGGACAATAAATATCAGTATTAGGGCCTAATAATGCCCGTTCGTACTGTACAGGACGTGAGGGATCTCTAAACTTTACCCATTGATAACAAGCAGAAAAATTAACTCCATCACCTGCTTCATTCCCAAGTGACCAAATGATAATTGAGGGATGGTTTTTGTCTCTTTCAACCATTCTTTTCACCCGATCTAAATGTGCTGTTCCCCCCCAGAGAGGATCTTTAGCCAAACTTCGATCACCATAACCCATCCCATGCGATTCTATATTTGCCTCGTCCACAACATAAAGCCCATACCGATCGCATAGGTCATACCATCGTGGATCGTTAGGATAATGAGCGGTACGAACAGCATTAATATTATTTTTCTTCATCAAAAGATATCCTCTTTCATCATCTCTTCCGAAATAACATGCCCGGTTAGTGGATCATGTTCGTGGCGGTTTACTCCTTTCAGGGTAACCGCTGTGCCGTTTATGAGTAATTGCCCGTTCTTAATTTCCGAAGTTCGAAAACCAACATTTGAAGAGAATGCTTGTAATATGTTACCCTTTTTATCAGAAAGAGTTATGACTAATTTATAAAGTTCAGGGTTTTCGGCGCTCCATTTTCTGGGATTTTGAATAAAAACGTTAAATTTAATTTCGCCGCTCTCTTTTGCGGCAAGTTTAATCGTTTTACTTTCCTGATAAATAACAGCATCGGCTGAGCTACCAAAAAGATGAATAGTGGAATTTAGTTTCGGTGTTTTTTTTCTTATTGTCATTATCTATTTTCAACAACACACTTAACTGGCCATCTCGATATTCATTAACCAACCCTGCATTTACCTCAAAATCGCTGATATTAACCAAAGGCACGCTGTAAAGAAAAACATCCCTTTGTATCCCGCTAATCCTCCAAAAGTCCTGACATTCTAAATAGGATCCGTCGCTCCAACGAATAACCTGCGCTGCAAGTTTATTTTTACCTTTACGTATATATGGAGTTATGTCAAATTCAGCCGGTAGCTTGCCATCCTGACTATATCCCACCTCTTCGCCGTTGATCCAAACATATAAAGCCGATTTCGCACCACCAAAATGAAGGATTATCTTACCTCCCAACCAGTTTTCGGGAACTTCGAAAAAGTGATGTACGACCCGGAAGGATTCTCAATATGAGGTATTGTAGGTGGTTGTGGGTCGTAAGTCCATTCATAAGGTTGATTTACATAAATCGGAATACCGTATCCTTGAATTTCCCAGTTAGAGGGAACAGAAATTTCGTCCCAATCACTGAAGTCATATTCCGTAAGATAAAATCCATCAGGTCGTTGATCGAGCCTGTCAGAATACTTAAACTTCCATTTTCCATTTAACGACATGAAATAAGGCGAACTATCCCAAATATTATCAATTGCCTGATTTACCGAAGAATAAGGAATTGCAAAAGACCTAGCAGGAAGCTTATTCCTGCTAACTACCTCCGGGTTTTCAATATCATTAAATATATTGTTATGTTGAGTAAAGGCCGGAACAGCGAAAAAAAAGAGAAAGTAAAAAAAAGAGAAGTAGTAAATATTTCATAGCCTAAGTGAATTAATTTTGTTTTTTATTACTAAAAACTGTGCACAAATTTAATCGGAAATCCCTTCACAAAAAAAATTTGTTCAATATTATTTGGATTGGATAATTAATCGGTATCCTACATTGTGGATATTCTCAATTTTTACTTTGGGATCTTCTCTAAGATATTTCCGTAATCTTGAAACAAAAACATCGAGGCTGCGGCTCGCAAAATAATGGTCATCACCCCCCCAAACTTTCATCAGAAGATCATCTCTTTTTACAATCGTATCCCTATTTTCACAAAACATACATAAAAGTTCACTCTCACGCTGGGTAAGCTCTTTTATTTTATTATTAAAAGTAAGACGCTGATTTTTAACACTAAATGTATATTCTCCAATATTATGTACCTCTATAGACTCCAATCGGGGCTGTCCGCTTCTTTTCAGGAATACTTCTATTTTAAGAATTAGCTCTTCAATACTAAAGGGCTTGGTTATATAATCATCGCCACCTAACCTTAATCCGTGTATCTTATCTTCTTTAGTTGATTTGGCAGTAAGAAAAATTATCGGGATATCAACATCTTTCTCCCTTATGCTGGCAGCCACTTCAAAACCGTCCATCTTTGGTAACATTACATCGAGGATACAGAGATCGTAATGATTGGCATTATAAAGTTTCAATGCCTGCTCGCCATCTTCGCAAAATCTATTGCATAACCATGCGATTCAAGATTGTCGCGGGTTACGAATGACAATGTTTGATCATCCTCAACATATAATATTTTAGCTTTAGTCATAATTAAATCATTTCGATTATAAAATCAGACCCCCCCTTCCCGACTTCACTCTCCAAATAAAGCTTCCATCCGTGCGCTTCACACACTTTAAGCACATAATAAAGCCCCCCAGACCAAAACCTTTTACATTGTGTACATTACCTGTCGGGATACGGAAAACTTTTGGAAAATTTTCTTTTGATATTCAGTGTCTATTCCCGGTCCGTTATCTGAAACAATAAGTCGAATTTTATCTCTGTTCATACTTGTTGTAACAGTAACTTGTGGAACAACACCCGAATACTTTACTGCATTATCCAACAGGTTATAAATAATATTTGTAAGATGAAGCTTATCAGCCAAAACCTCTTTTATTTCTGGGCTCAATTGGACAGTGAAAGTAATGGATCTCCCATTTGCACACTGTCTTTGGTGGTTCTCTACTACTTCAGTTATCAAATTATTAAGTTGTATCGCTTCCTTTTTCAATTCATAGCCGCCTTTTCGATATGCGCAATTTGCAAAACCTTTTCCACAAGATTATTTAACCGTTGATTTTCTTGTTTAATAATAGCGCTGTAACTTTTCAAACGTTGCGGCTGTTCAATAATATTGGGCGAAGCAAGTACATCAGCAGAAATATTTATGCTCGAGATGGGTGTTTTAAATTCATGGGTCATATTATTAATAAAATCTTTCTGAAGTTCCGAATATCTTTTTGCTGTAAAATGATAAATATAGAATAGACGAAAAATATGACCGATACGAATAATATTGCCGTAAAGATAAACCAGAGGGTCATATCTGCACCAAGATAATTCCGCATAGAGGGGAAATTAATTCCAAAGTAATAGATGTAATCACTGTACTTGGGCAGGTCAACTGACATGTTGATCGGTTTGTTCTCGCCTTTGGCAGAAACATATTTTCCATACACCATCTTATCGTCATGGCAATCGTAAATGGCATACTCATAATCAGTTATAATATTATGAATTGAAAATTCGGTTTTCAGATAATATTCAAGGATATTTGCATCAATTACACTGTTCAGATTAACCACAAAATAGCTTGCCGACAACTGGTTTACCGGGTTGGTGGCAGGTAAGACGGATTGATTGTACCGGCTCATCTTTTCGGCTACCTCAAACAGCGCAATATGAACCGTTTGGCTAAACTGTTTTTCTTTGATATTCCATGTATTGCGCAACCAGTACACCTGTACTACTATTATACTTGTAATTGCAAATGCTCCTAAAATAACAATGAATCGAATTTATTGCGTGTCATGTTACAAGTCGGTAATTATTTGGAATTGCTAAAGTAAACGAAATGAAATTGATTAATCATATATTTACATTTCATTAACAAAGTTTTGAGTTTCATTAACATACTGTTCCATTTGTATAACATACTTTTGCTTCATCAATTTATTGTTTTTACAAACTTAAAACTAGATTAAAATGAAAAAGTCAATTTTCTTGATGATGCTGACGATAATGTCTGTTACAATCATTTTTGCACAAAGCCCTGTAAAGACGACAAAATCAGAAGAGTCGAAAACTGTTAGTACAGATACTGAGGTTGAAATAGGGCCAAAGGCCGAATGGGCGGCTACAATCATTGATCTTGGAGAGGTACAGTTTATGGTAAAAAAGGATGCCTCTTTTACTCTCACCAATACCGGAAATCATCCCTTGTTGATAACCAGCGCCAGAGCTTCATGTGGATGTACTAATCTAAAATACTCACAAGAGCCTATTCTTCCAGGGAAATCAACAGAATTATCGGTAACCTTTAATGGCAGTGGCAATGGTGCGTTTAGAAAATCTATCACAGTACAAACTAACGCTTCGGAAAACCCCACCATACTGCAAATTACAGGTAAGGTAGTGAAAAACAATTAATAATATATTTTCATTTTTGACCATAAGCCCTAATAACAAATGCTATTGGGGGGGCTTTTCCTGAATTAATTCATAGACAGCCCTTTTGGTTAAACTGTTTATTTTATGAAGCCAATGCTGATTTTGTGTCTGTCCAATACACTTGTTATTGTATCAGGGTTTATTTCATTATTTTTGAAAAAAAGATAAATCATGAATTCCATAAAGTCCACTGAAATTTTTAGCAATGGTAAAATTTCCCAAATTATTACCGGTGATAAAATTTCAAACCTCTCAAGATATCTTCCCCGAAACCGTAGTTATTACCGATGTCAATGTAAATCATTTATACGGAGGGTACTGGAGCAACTGGCCAAACATTGCAATAGGAGTTGGTGAAAAAAACAAAACTCTTGACACCGTAAATGAGATTTATCGTCGGTTGCTTGAGTATGAAGTTGATCGGAGTGGCTTTATTGTGGGAGTGGGAGGTGGCATTGTATGCGACATTGCAGGTTTTGTAGCATCTACTTATCTCAGAGGTATTCGTTTCGGGTTTGTTCCTACAACACTGCTTGCACAAGTAGATGCAGCAATAGGTGGTAAAAATGGAATAAATTACAACGGCTTTAAAAATCAAATAGGTACTATCAACCAACCCGACTTCGTGCTTTGCGATCCTGTCGTTTTACAAACCCTCCCTAAAGAGTTGCTCACAGATGGGATTTCTGAAGTTATCAAACATGCTTTAATCGCCGAAGAAAAACTGCTTGATTTATTGAAAACAATTATAACGCAATCCTTTCTCTTGATTTGCAAACAATAGGCGAACTAATCCATCATTCTGTAAAAATTAAAACTGAAATAGTAAACCAAGATGAAAAAGAAAATGGCGAACGTAGAAAGCTTAATTTTGGACACACTTTAGGTCATGCCATCGAAAAAGTTACCGGTATAAACCATGGGAAAGCCGTAAGTATTGGAATGTTAACAGCAGCCGAAATATCAACTAAAAAAAGGGTTGATCTGTTCCGATGATCTTGCCAGAATTCAATCATTATTGAAGTTGATGAATCTCCCTGTCAACTGTCCATCAAATCGCTTGGAAATTATTGATGCCGTAGCAAAAGATAAAAAGCGGCAAGCAGGTCAGATTTATTTATACTGCTTGCGAAATTAGGGAAAGCAATAATTCAAGAAATTGGCTTTGCCGATCTGGCTGAATATATTAAAGAGAGTAAATTTTTAGGGAGTTAATCGCCTATTATGGATGCTCTTGTATATCCATCATTTGTCAAAGGTGAAGTTAATGCTCCTCCTCCAAAAGCTACACCATTAGGGCAATTGCTGCAGCAATGCTAGCGGCGGGAAAATCAACAATAATTAATCCTTCAAGCTGCGACGATGCATTGGCGATGCTTAACATAGCCCATTCTTTCAGCGCTGAAATCAAGTTTAATAATCAAAATCTCGAAATTCAGGGAGGATTAAAATCGAATCCCGAAATAATCTATTGTAATGAGTCAGCGCTTACGGCAAGGCTCATGATTGCTATAGCAGCGCTTTCAGAAAATAAAATTACAATCACTGGATCCGGCACTTTGCTCAAGCGTCATTTAGGAAATGTAAACGACCCTTTGGAAGCTAACGGCGTTAAGTTTACATCTAATAATGGTTTTTTTTACCAGTATCTGTTCAAGGCCGATTAAAACCGGGCTATTATTTGGTAGATGGATCGGAAAGCTCACAGTTCATCTCCGGCTTACTCATGGCTTTGCCATTATTAAACAATGATTCACAGCTTATTGTTAATAATCTAAAAAGTGCGCCTTATCTAAAAATGACATTAGAGGTATTAAGAGCTTTTAATGTAAATATCGAAACAAAGGGGACGGATGTCTATCTCATCTCCGGTAATCAAGCATACTGCCCTCAAAATTTCATAATCGAAGGCGACTGGAGTGGAGCGGCATTTCCTATTATAGCCGCTTTGCTGAATGGAGAAATTGATATTACCGGACTCCTGCCACACTCATTGCAGGCAGATAAGAAATTGCACACTATTTTAGAAGATATCGGCATCAAAACCGTGTGTGCAAATAACAAGCTTCATCTGAAAAAGAGTGAAATACCTGCATTTGTTGCCGATTGTACTCACACACCCGATCTTGTTCCTGCTCTCGTTATTCTTGCCAGCCAATCTGCAGGAAAATGCAGAATTACAGGCGCTTCACGGCTCTTTTATAAAGAGAGTAACCGTGCTTTAGCTCTAAAATTGGAAATGTCAAAACTTGGGATTGAGATTATCATCAATGGAAACGAAATAATTATCTATCCAGGCAAAATACAACCAGGCGAGGTCTCATCGCATAACGACCATCGTATTGCGATGGCAATGATGATCGCAGGACTTATTGCTGAAGGCCCTTGTTAGTTAAAGATGTTGGCTGTATTTCAAAATCGTATCCTCAATTTATTGATTCTATGCAAAATGTGGCGCTCGAATCGAAACTATTTTGTCGGATTAGATGTTATCTATTATAAAGTATCACTTATAACAAACACAAACTCTGTTGAAACAATTCTCATCATTCAAAATTATTGGAGGCAATGGCCATAACAAGCTTGTTTTCCAGTTACCTTCGACATTAAAATAATTATCGAATCCATACATCCCATTGAGCAGTCAAATGCCTATTTGCGAGCCATATTTTCGCAGCTCCGTATTCCCAATTCTAATTGGCGAACGATGCATAGCGCCGAGGGAAAATATGTTAGCTTTACAATCCAGGTTGATTTAAAAGATAACGATCTAATGCAAAAGCTATATTCCGAATTGAAAACAATCCCCCGGTATCAAACTCGCTCTTTAAACCCTGATTGAGTGTGAATAATCAAGGAGAGTAAAAATCATACTAAATAAACACTAAATCAGTATCGGCTTTCTAAAATCAATAATCTAACCCAAAAAAAAGTTTTTTTTAGTGATTTATTCAAATTTAAAGATCAGGCCTTTATCATTTTACCATTGGTAAATTCAAAATTTTAACCCAACGGCATGTTTTAAAAAGTTAAAACAGATGTCAATTACTTTAAAATATTTAATACTTAAATTAAAAAAATTACTTTTGCCGAAATGAAAACCCTATGGTAAATAATCTTGGAAAAGGAAATTCGCTGCTCAACCAGTATATTTCCGAATTAAGGGATGTTGAAATCCAAAAAGATACGATGCGTTTCAGAAAATCTCAGTCGTATCGGTTCAATTTTGCCTATGAAATCAGCAAGAAACTTGAATACAAGTCCCGTGAAATTATTACTCCACTTGGGACTTCTGAGATGAAGGTGTTAAAAACTATCCGGTAGTAGCCTCAATAATTCGGGCTGGATTACCCGTTCATCAAGGTTTTCTTGATTTTTTTGACAGATCGGAAAATGCATTCATTTCGTCTTATCGTAAGTATTACAAAGATGGCAACTTCGATGTACATGTGCAATACGTTTCCAAGCCTTCAGTTCAAGACAAAGATTTAATCCTGGTTGATTCTATGTTAGCAACTGGTGTTTCTATGGCTTTAACCTATCGTGAGTTAATCAGCGATGAAAAGCCGAGACACTCTCACCTTATTGCTGTAGTTGCGAGTGTTGAAGGAGTAAATTATATAAAACGAAATTTATCGAGCAAAAATGTTACTATTTGGGTTGGCGCCATTGATGATGAACTTACAGCAGAAGCTTATATAGTACCTGGGCTTGGGATGCCGGCGATCTGGCTTTTGGTGTCAAACCATAGTACTTACCAATAATGAAAATTGTTGGGTTTTATATCGCTTTTGTACTGATATGGCTATTAACCCTACTGCCTCTCAGAATCCTTTATCTTTTTTTTCCAATCTGTTTTATTTTATCATCTATTATATCATCGGTTATCGGAAAAAGGTTGTAATAGATAATTTGCAACACGCTTTTCCGGAAAAATCGAAAAGTGAAGTTATCACCCTTTCAAAACTTTTTTTTCGTCATTTCTGCGATATCCTTGTCGAGTCAGCTAAAACAATTCACATGAGTCCACAGGAGATAGAACGACGAGTAACATATCCTAATCCGGAAATTTTGCATAAATATTTTGATAGAGGGCAAAGCGTTGTATTAGTATCAGGGCATTACGGTAATTGGGAATGGATGTCAAACACGCCCAGAATACTTAAACATAAAGCCCTTGCTATTTATAAGCCATTACAAAACGAGCAATTTAACAAGTTAATATTAAAGATCAGAAAAGATATGCTCCTCAAATTGAATTGATAGTGATGAACGAGGTGGTAAGAGTAATTATCCAGCAGCTAAAAAAAACAAACAGGTGATCCTTACCTGGTTTCTCACTGATCAGACACCACCGCGAAATTATCCTTTCCGGACAGAGTTTTACATCGCGAAGTTCCATTCTATACCGGATTTGAAAAGATTGCTAAAAAGTTTCGCCATGCTGTAGTATATTCACAAATGACCAAAATAAAAAAGAGGTCATTATAAAGTTGAATTCATTCCACTTTTTGATGATCCCGCAGCAACGCAGGAGTATGAAATCACGAAGAAAGTGGTTTCAACGTTGGAAAATACTATAAAGCAACAACCCGAATACTGGTTGTGGTCTCATCGAAGATGGAAACATTCAAAAGAAAAGCCATAGAGCCACCAACAAATAGCGCTTTCTTTCGTTATCAGTTGGTTATAACCGCTTCATAATAAGTGTTAAACAACATGCAATTTCAGATATTCATTGAAAATATCAAGATTTCTTTGGAAGCTATCCGCAGTCATATACTGCGCACTATCCTGACGGTGCTGATCATCGCTTTCGGAATCATGGCACTTGTCGGTATATCAACCGCAATAAACGCCCTTGAAAGTAGCCTTGCTGAAAATCTGCAAATGATGGGATCCAACACTTTTACTATCAGAAACCGATCCATGCAAATACAGGTTGGCGCTAATATCCATAAAGCAAAATATTATGAACCCATCAGGTACCGTCAGGCAATGGATTTCAGCAAATCGTATGAATATCCGGCCACAGTATCGGTATTTACATATGCGACCTGGGGGGGAGCTACTATCCGAAATCGTTCATTAGCCACAAATCCGAATATAGCTGTTATTGGCACAGACGAAAATTATTTCGCCACCTCGGGCCTTGAGTTACAAAAGGGAAGGGCATTTAGCAACCATGAAATGGCGATGGGAACTAACGTAGTAGTAATTGGTTTTGAAGTGGCAAAAAAAATCTGTTTGTCAATAAGGAGAACCCATTAGATAAGTTCATCACTGTAGGGCCTGGCAGATATCGCGTTATAGGTGTTATAAAAGAAAAAGGAACAGGCATGGGATTTACCCCCCCCGATCGTCAAGCATTTATCCCCATTACAAATGCAAGGCACTTTTTTTCTCGACCTAACATGACTTACAACATAAATGTAATGCCGGCAGAAATAACTAATATTGATGATGCTATAGGCGAAGCTACCGGCCTTTTTAGGATAATAAGACAAAACAAACTTTACGAAGAGAATGACTTTGACATTTCTAAAAGCGATCAGTTACTGCAAATGCTTAATGAGAATACTAAAAACATTAAAGTTGCTGCATTAATCATTGGATTGATAACTCTTTAGGGGGGCTGCCATTGGTTTGATGAACATTATGTTGGTTTCTGTTACCGAGCGTACACGCGAAATCGGGATAAGAAAGTCGTTGGGTGCCACACGGTTAAACATTAGAAATCAATTTCTTGTTGAATCTATTTTGATAGGACAAATGGGGGGGGAATTTTGGGAATCATATTTGGAATCCTTGCCGGCAATTTGGTAACAATATTTACTGAAAGTAGCTTTATTATTCCATGGGCATGGATATTAATTGGTATTTCGCTTTGCTTTGGCGTTGCTTTACTTTCCGGTATCATTCCAGCTATTAAAGCTGCAAACCTCGATCCTATTGAATCACTCAGGTATGAATAAATACTTTTTACTCATACATCAATGACACAGCCACAACATCTGGGCCTGTGTGTACACCTAACACCGGCGAACCATCCTGTATAAAACAAGGTTTTAAACCTATAATTTTTTTTCTATCTCTCTGGCATACCAATCGGCCGTAGATGGGTTATTTGCATGAGTAATGGAATATCCCCCCCATAGCTTTCTACTCTTAATTTTCTTTTCTATAGTGCGAACAACCATTTTCCTGCTTGATTTTTCTGTTAATGGTTTCCCAAACAACTCTGGAATACCCTTATTATTAACAGTTACAATAGGCTTAACTCTAAGCAACTTACCTATAAACCCTTTCATAGCATTTAATCTACCACTTTTAACCATATATTTTATGGTTTTGGTAGTAACAAAAATATCAGTTTTATTACACCATTGTTCAATTTGTGCCACCAATTCATCGTGGGTAATAGATTTATCCTGCAAAGCATCAACAGCACGCATAAGTATTAAGCCTAAAGCGCCAGACAACTTTTTGGAATTAATAACGCTAATAGGTTTTTTGTAAAATTACTTATTGTCTTTGCAGCTTTGCGACTATTGGAATAGGTGCCACTCATAGTTTCGCTGAGATGAATACCTATGATAGAATTAAAATGAGTGCTCAAATAATTATAAGTGTTGACTAAAATCCTTAAAAGAGGGTTGAGCTGTACTTGGATAAACAGGAAATGTATTAAGTAATTCGAAAAACTTTTTCGATTTCATTGTCAATCGGTCAAGATAATAAGTATCTCCCACATGTATAGCTAAAGGAACTATAATGATTTGATGTTTTTCGACAAACTCCTGAGGAAGATCGCAGGTGGAATCAGTTACCAGAGCAATTGGATATTTACGATTTTCAGCTATATCCATTTGCATAATCATATTCATCCACTTTTTGAAAAGTGATATTGCCAAAATTGTTAATAATCGAAAAAGGACGTCCGGCGTATCAGTATGAATATGAATACGCATTTTCTTAGGCGACCCGGCAATGACCAATGAGTCGCCAAGGTTGTCAATTTTGCTACGGAGTATCTCTCGATCAATATCATCTCCCACCAGCATGGCTTCGGTACAATAACGATAAGTGATATTTTCGTGATCATGTGCACCTTCAAGAGCCGTTGTTTTTACTAAATTACGTGCACCGATTATTTTTTTTCAATTCGCCATGCCTAAAAAAAGTCAATCATCCCTTCAAGAAAAACAACAAAACCCTTTGCTCCTGCATCCACAACTTTAGCTTTAGCAAGTACTTCAAGTTTTTCCTGAGTCTCGATTAATGATTGTTTGGCCTGGTTATAAGATTCGGTGATCAACTGATTGAAGTTGTTGAATTTATCTTTTATCTTTTGAATATATTCTGCCCATTCTCTAATAACTGTTATCATAGTGCCTTCCACAGGGTTTGAAATAGCTTCGTAAGAATGGCGTACACCACGATTGATAGCCGTAGAGAATGCAGTAATGTCAATTGTCTGTTCATCCTTGAATTCGCTGCTGAATCCATAAAGAAACTGGGCAAAATAATACCTGAGTTCCCTCTTGCACCTACCAAAGCTGCATCAGCTACAGCATTTACTGTAACAGCAAAATTTTCAGAGGGGGGGATAATGGAATCAATGATTGAACGTACGGTAGAAACAAGGTTAGTTCCAGTATCAGCATCTTTAACCGGAAAACATTGATTTTATTGAGCAAAACCTGATTGTCGAATAACCGCTGCGAACCAGCTAAAAGCTATAATAAAACGCTTTCCATCAAGAATGCTATAATCTATATCTTTTTTTTATCACCGTTTTACAAATGTTTAATGAAAATTGGAAAACGAACAGTTGACAAAAATAACATTTAGAACAAAACAATTTCTTCGTATTAAAGCTCCCAACAACAAGGCAAAAGATCCACAAAGAGTAAAAAATACACCATAAAACACACATTATTAATTAATTACCAAGGACTATGAAAATAATTTGGTTAAGTGTTTAAAATATTTTATATACTTTGCAGATTACAATTCAGTTACATTATGATTCCGAAAGCAGAAAAGATAAAAGTTCTCTATGTAATGCAAGAAATTACTCCTTACCTTGACGAAAGCCCCTTAAGCAATATCGGGCGATATTTGCCTCAAGGTACACAGGAGAGCGGTAAGGAGATCAGAACTTTTATGCCTAAGTATGGCCAGGTAAATGAGCGCCGCAATCAGTTACACGAAGTGATAAGACTATCAGGAATGAACCTGATTATTGACGATGCCGACCACCCACTAATAATAAAAGTAGCATCAATACAACAAGCCAGAATGCAGGTTTATTTCATTGATAACGAAGATTACTTTCAACGCAAAGGAATATTTCATGATAAAAACGGGCAGTTTTTGAAGATAATGACGAAAGACTGATATTTTATGCCCGAGGTGTTATTGAAACAGTAAGAAAACTCGGCTGGCCACCTGATATTATCCACTGTCATGGTTGGTTTTCCTCGTTAGTGCCACTTTATATAAAAAGAGTATTTAAAGACAACCCGCTTTTTTTTCCTCCTCAACGGTAATATATTCGTTGTACGACGATTTTTCGAAGATATGCTTAACCATACTTTAGTAAAAAAAACTAAAATTTGATAAAATTAAAGAGGTTGACCTTAAAAATTATAGAAACCCTGATTATATCAAAATTTCAAAAGCAGCTATTAAATATTCTGATGCTTTAATTTTTGGAAGTGAAAAAAAATAAATCCTGAGCTAGAGGAGTTAGTCAGGAGCACAGAAAAGCCGTTACTCGAATTTCTGGGCGATGATAATTATATTACTGTTTACAACGATTTTTACGAGAAACTTCTTAAACACAAAAGAAATTGATTGAATTTTAAATTCAACTCAGGATCAACATCTTCTAATCGTAACAACCATTTTTTTCCTTTTAGTTTCCATTTTCAGCATTATAGTAATTGTTTTTACAAATTGTAAGAACGACTTCGATAAAGTAGGAATAGGTTTAATTCCGGGGAGCGAAATATTAGAACTCTTTTCAAGTGATACAACTACCGTACTCGTACATTCTGTTTTTGCCGATAGCGTAAAAAACTGATAATACTGCTACCTGTATGCTTGGAAGTTATTTGGATCCTATTTTGGATTAAACACAATAAGCATAGCTACACAAGTAAGGCTTTCGACGGTTAATATGAATTTTGGGGAAAACCCGGAACTCGACTCCATAGTCCTTGTTATGCAGTATTCGTTTTATTCCTTACCTAATTTTCAGCCGGTTTATTACTATGGCGATACAGCTACAACACAAACAATCAAAGTGTTTGAACTTGACGAATCATTGTATTACGATTCAACCTACTATTCTAACTCTCTTGTAGCAACAAAATCCACCGAACTTGCCAGCATGGATATTAATTTTAGCCCACGCGACAGCATAATGATTGACTCCGTAAAAGTTAAGCCTCAGTTGCGTATAAGGTTAAATGACGAATTTGGAAACAACATACTCAATGCACCGGCTTCAGTAAAAGAGTCAAATGAAAATTTTCAGGATTTTATGAAAGGGCTCTATATAAAACCTGAACCGGTAGCCAATAATGGAGTTATTGCCTTTTTCGATCTTCTTGACATTAACTCATGCCTTAACCTCTATTATAAAATGATGAAGGCGACGCTAAAATGTACTCTTTTTTTGATAAATGCTGCTTGTGCCCGTTATATGAACTTTACCCACGATTATTCCATGGGCGATCCTGACTTTGTAGCTCAACTAAACGGAAATCATGATTTAGGCAAAGAGAAAGTGTATCTACAATCGTTGGGGGGGGAGTGGAGACCCGAATTTCATTTCCCTATATAAAAGATTGGTTCAAAGATCAAAAAAAATAGTAATCAACGAGGCTAAATTAGTTTTTCATAATGTTGATACCAATAGTATTTACAAGCCTCCTCACGAGTTGGTTTACTATTTCGTAAAAGATGATGGCACCCTTGGTTTTATTGAAGATCAATTTGAGGGGGTAAGTTATTTCGGTGGTCAGTATGATAAGAAAAAAAAGGAGAATACTTTTTCCGATTATCACAAAACCTTCAAAAAAAATTATGCTCGGCGAAAAGGAGAATACCGTTTTCACTATGGGTATTTCCGGCGCATCATTAAGCCCAACGCGAGTCGCTTTTCATGGCACTTGGCCGAACGATGAAAATTTGATGAACAAACGTATTAAACTTCAAATAAAATACACCAAATTAACCAATTAACATTTTAAGTTATGTGTGAAATTGTTGGATATGTTTGAAAAACAAGCCTATCCATTTCTTATTAAATGCCCTAAACAGATAGAATACAGGGGGGGATATTAT
>JMBV01000264.1_pt1 | contig 18893 bp, 24 predicted proteins | sample 616531 | NCBI WGS metagenome assembly JMBV01 (sample SAMN02727904, study PRJNA239997) | anaerobic digester metagenome | biome: anaerobic digester; isolation source: mesophilic anaerobic digester inoculated with municipal waste water sludge... | place: Germany: Bielefeld University, CeBiTec ...
AACAATTAACAATTAACAATGAGCAATTAATAATTGGAACAAATATGGAAACAATGATTCAACTCAACCAGGTACATAAGATATACCGTACCGAAGAAATTGAAACCGTGGCGTTGGAAAACGTGAACTTAGAAGTGAAGAAAGGCGAGTTTCTTGCCGTAATGGGGGGGCCGTCGGGATGCGGAAAATCCACCCTGCTCAATGTGATGGGGCTGTTGGATTCGCCCACCAGCGGAAATGTGATTATCGCCGGGAAAGAGACGGCAACGATGAAAGACAAGGCGCTGGCCAAATTCCGGAACGAAAACTTGGGGGGGTTCGTGTTCCAGAGCTTTCACCTGATCAACTCGCTCAACGTGTTGGACAACGTGGAACTGCCGCTGCTATACCGTCAGGTGGGCGCCCGCGAGCGGCGCCGGCTGGCCGAAACGGTGCTGGAAAAGGTGGGCCTTTCGCACCGGATGCGCCATTTTCCCACCCAGCTGTCGGGCGGACAGTGCCAGCGCGTGGCCATAGCCCGCGCCGTGATCGGCAATCCGCACATCATTCTTGCCGACGAGCCGACCGGAAACTTAGACTCGAAAATGGGTGCCGAGGTGATGGAGTTGCTGCACCGGCTCAACCGCGAAGAGGGGGGGCGCACCATCGTGATGGTTACCCACGACGAGAGTAAAGCCAAGGAGACCGGCCGCACCATACGGTTCTTGGACGGAAGGCAGATATCTTGATAAGTTTCGGGTTGCGAGTTTTGGCGTGAATATGATTTCCGCTCAACTTCAAACCCTGAACTTTGAACCTTAAACTTTAAATATTAAACATTTACAAATATGAGAACAAAAATATTTCTTACATTATTAATTATTGCAACAACAATTGCAGGCACATCGGCACAAAGCAACAGAGTTGTAAAACAAAACCGTCGGGTGGCGGCATTTTCGTCCATCAGCGCAACCGGCGGATGGGATATAATCATCCGGCAAGGCAACCGCCAATCGGTAACTACCGAAGTGAGCCGAGAAATATTAGACCGTGCGGTTATCGAAGTGAAAAACGGCACGTTACACATCTACAATAAAAGCCAAAACCATGTATTCTCGTTTCGCAATATGCGCAACATAACACAAAAAGCTTACGTAACCGTTACCGATTTGAAGAAAATAACCGCGTCGGGCGGCGTGGATATTCGTTTTGAAACGCCGTTGGAGACAAACGATTTTGATTTATCCATGAGCGGAGGGACAGATTTGGAAAACCTTACGCTAAGTTGCGACAATTTTACCGGAAACTTTTCGGGCGGCAGCGATGCCGAAATCGTTTTTCATCGCCAATGCAAAACCTGAAAGCCGATATGAGCGGCGGCAGTGATGTGGACTTCACAAACATAAATGCACAAAAATGCCGGGTTGTTTCGAATGGTGGCAGCGATGTTACGCTGACGGGAAAAACCGCAGAACTTAACATCAGTGCCGGTGGCGGAAGCGATGTGTCGGCAGCCGAGTTTAACGCGCAGAATTGTACAGCCGATTTTTCGGGAGCGGCTGATGGCAATATTCGCGTCACAAACAGTCTCGAGGTATCGGTAAGCGGCGGAAGCGATGTGGTTGTGTATGGGAATCCGAAAAATGTTACCAAAACGGTTCATAGAAGCAGTTCGCTGAAAATAAAATAAGTTGCTGCGCCAAAAATTATATTTTGTTGCTTAAAAACGTGCGCAAATGAACTTGATGAATACCCTTATAACTCGACTGCATTGGCAGCGAATCCATTGTTACCACATATTTGGGATAATGGTCCGCTATTTCCATCAAGTTGCCAAATTCGCGCCTGACGGCGGCATCATCATACAACATATAAGCAACCTGAATGTAAATGCGCTCATTGCCGCGTTGCGCCACGAAATCAATCTCCTTGCCATGGGTATTCCCCACGTAAACAGAATAATCATGGTGCAAAAGATGCAGAAAACGGCGTTTTCCATCAACTTGTTAATTTCGTTTTGCATATTAAAGCCGCGAATGGCGTTTCGCAGGCCCAAATCTTCAAAATAGTATTTCTCACCAATCTCAAACACTTTCAATCCGTTAATATCTATCCGCCGGGTGGGGGGGTACACAAAAAAAAGCGTTGCTCAGGGCCCGCAGGTAATTGAGTACGGTTTGTGTGGGCATATTTATTTTTTTTGCGATTTGAGATATTTGCTGATATTGGCTGCCGAAAACAGATTACCCACGTTGTCAATGAGGTAAATTACCAAGTTTTCGAGAAAAGCGACATTGCGGATATTTTCGCGCGCTACAACGTCTTTCAGCAAAATGGAAGAATACACGTTCTTTAGGTATTCAAACGATGGTTGTTGTTGCAAGTCAAAATTGTCCAGAAAAGGCATTCCGCCCAAGGTGAGAAAATGGGTAAGACTTTCATCGCTATTCTCTATGTTGTTGAATTTGAGAAATTCTGTATAGCCCAGCGAGTGTATTTTAAATTCTATGTACCGTCCGGACAGGAGAGTTGCCAGCTCGCCCGAAAGCAGGTTTGCGTTGCTCCCGGTGCAATATATATCGCATCGCTCTTCATTGAGCAGGCTTCGCAAACAACGCTCAAAAGAGCTTATTTCTTGAATTTCGTCAACAAACAAGTAATTGTCCTTTTGCGGATTCAGTTGAGACAAAACGTAGTTATATAGTTCTTTGTCGTTATTAATCGGGGAAAATCCCTCAAGCTCTTTGTCAATATAAATGATATGCGAGTTTTCATTCCGCACTTCGTCCATAAGCTGCAGCAGCATATAGCTTTTCCCTGTTCTGCGTTGCCCCACAAGAACTTTTATAAGGGATTTATTGACGAAGGGACGGATTTTCTCTAAATATAAAGGACGTGAAATATATCTCTTTGTCATTTTTGTAATTTATAACAGAAACTTTCGGCAAATATACCAAAAGTTTCAATTATAACAGAAGCTTTTGGCAAAAAAAAGACTTTTCGGAGGGGGGGACTCAAAATATGAATATAAAACATTTTCGGGCCCGCAAATGAATGACGAGAAGCGGCGATTTAACTACGTTGACTTCAATTCCCTATCGCCGTATCATGAAGTGAGAAATAAAATACGAACAATAAAAAGGCGAATCGGAATTGGCTAAGGCCGAACGGTATTTCGCATCACCCAAAATTAACGCGATTTGGAAATCGCATCACCCGATATGATAAAACAATATTTCAAACAAATTATCCAACTCTGGAAATCCAATCCGCTTTTCAGCCTTATTTCGGTATTGGCAACGGCGTTCACCATCGCTTTCGTGATGACGCTGTATATGGTCTATGCTTTTCGCACGGCGGATATGGCACCTGAAATCAACCGCAGCCGCACATTCTATTCGGGCGACGGTTATTCTTATCTGACCAAAGACCGTTCGAACGCCAATAGGGGGGGAATGTCGAAAAGCGTGGCGGAAAAGATTTTGGTAATCTGAAAAATGCCGAAACCGTGAGCTATATCGTCAACAAGGGCGAAGGTGTCGGTTTTGTGGGCACAAGCCCCCCCGCCAATCGCGAAAAGCGCATCGTCAGTCCGGTGGACCCTGACTATTTCCGGATTTTCAGGTTCGACTTCCTGGCGGGAAATCCGTTGACGGACGAGCAATTCGACGCCCAATCGAAAGTGGCCGTCATAACCGATAAGCTCGCTCTGGGTTTATTCGGCGGCGTGGACGAGGCGATGGGTAAAACCATCACCATCGGCTTTAACGACCATCGTGTGGTGGGCGTGGTAAAATCCGTCAGCTCGCTGTTCAACAAGGCATACAGCGACGTGTGGATTGTGGCCGACAAGCTTTCCATGGACTGGGGGACAGGAATACTCCGAAGGGCTGCGCGGGATGTGCCGGGTGGTGGTTCTTGCCAAAAAGGGGGTGTCACCCGGCAAACTGCGGGCGGAGATAGAGGAAAACATCAAGAAACTGAACGACGGCTTGCGCGACTTCACTTTCGAGTTGAAAATGAGTTCCCATCCGCAAGCCAGTTTTTCGGCGACAATATAGCCCATCCGGCAAGAATCATCGTGATTCTCATCCTTATCCTGCTCGTTGTCCCGGCGATCAACATGTCGGGCTTGCTCTCCACGCAAATGAAAAAGCGGAACGAAGAGATCGGTGTCCGCAAAGCGTACGGTGCAAGCAATGGGCAGGTGGGCAGGCAGTTACTGTTCGAGAACCTGATGCTCACGCTCGTTGGCGGCGTGGCCGGCCTGCTGCTCTCCTTCGCCGCGGTAGCGCTGTTCAAAACAGGTTACTGGCAGATCTGATGACAGTAAACGCCTCGGAAAGTTTCAGCCTGCCCGCGTCGGCTTTTTCAACCCGTGGCTGTTTGTGCTGATGCTGCTGTTCTGTCTGTTCATCAATCTGTTGTCGGCCATTGTTCCCGTGTGGAACGCATCGCGGACAACCATCATCGAAACCATAAAAGGAGCATAATCGTATGTGGAAATCAGCATTCAAACAAATCTGGAAAAACCGGAAATCAAATTTCTGGATATTCGTCGAAATATGGGTTGTATCGGTTTTGTTGTGGTACTGCGTGGATTTTATGTACGTGGTTATCCGCAAAAACCTGGAGCCGATGGGTGTCAACACCGAACACGTCTATCGGCTGAACTTAGGGGGGGCGCACCAGACAAGGCAGTTCGACAGAAACAATACCGACAGCATCGATTATTACTGGATAGACCCTTTCCTGCAAGTGAGAAAGCTGGTGGAAGCCTATCCGGGCGTGGAGGCAACGGCTTATTATACCGGCACAAGTATTTTCAGTCAAAACGCCATATTCCAGGGTTATACGGCGGACGAAAAAAAACGCTTACGGAGCCAAAATCAGGTACGTGAGCGAGGGCTACGACAAGGTTTTTAAAGTAAAGATGCGCGACGGCGGTTTTACCGGTTGGAATATCGCCACCTCGCCGCAAGGAGCGGTGGTCTCGCCCGAGTTGGCGGACTCGCTGTTTCATTCGCCATCGGTGATCGGCAAAACGTTCCGCGATTATTACGAACCCGATTTGACCTATCGGGCAACCGGCGTATCGGCGCCGATGAAATACGACAGGTACGGACGTTACGAACCGCTCATTTACACCCCCCCGCTCAATTACAAAGGTTTGCCTACTCCGTTCCGGCCATCGCCGTTCGGGTGAGCCCCCCCGCAGCCGATGTTCCCGGATTTGCCCGGCAGTTTACGGACGATATGAAAAGCAAACTCAATATCGGTCCTTACTACCTTTTCGGCTTCATGTCCTACGATTTCCGTTCCGAAGTGGCAGATATCCATAGCGGGATCAGCAGCTACGTACGCATCATTACCGGCTTGCTCGTTTTCTTTTTGTTTATCGTCTTTCTGGGAATGTTGGGGGGGACGTTCTGGTTCCGGATGGAATCGCGGCGCGCCGAAATCGGGCTGCGCATGGCGTTGGGAGCAAGCCGCAAAGGGGGGGTGTTGAACTACATCCTGTTGGAGAGCATGATTGTATTCGCGTCGGCATTTATTCCCGCGTTTATCGTGTGCGCCAATCTCGCTTTCTGGGATGTGACCTACACGTTCAACGATGCCATGGACTACACCCGAAGCCGGTTTTGGATCACCCAGCTTTTACCGCCGCAATCATGGCCGGGATCATCCTGCTGGGTGTCCTGATTCCCGCCCGCCGGGCATCGCGGGTGCATCCGGTGGAGGCGTTGAGGGAGGAGTAATATACGACGTGGAGACTGGGCAACTTGGAGAGAGCATCAACCGAATGTTACAACATTCACAGTCCGCAATTTCCGCAGAGTTGTTACAACGTCTTAACGTCCTTATATGATACAAAGTAAAAATAAAATTTATGCGATTTAGAATTCGCATCACCCGATATGAACAACTTATACCACATTCTAAAAAGTATCTTCCAAAAGCGATTTTTGGTAATTGCCTACATTGTGCTCATAGCACTTACCGTAATGTTTGTGGCGCAGCAACAACTTCGGATAGACAGCATTGGCGCCAACAACCCGAATGAACCGTTTGTGAATCGCAGTTTATATCTTGCGAGCGTAGAAATAATGTATCCCGATAACCGCACGCAAACGATTTTTGCCGGATTAAAACTCTGTAAAAGGATGAAAGCGATGAAATCGCCCGAAAAGGTATCTTTTTTCACGTGGGTGCGTTATTGGGAGGTGTTTGAGAACGGAAGAATAAACCGGATTCCGTTTCGCGCTACCGATGGCGTTTATTGGGACGTTATGAAGTTTCGTTTCGTGGAAGGGTTGCCTTATTCCGAGAAAGACGTTGCCGAAAATAAGCCGTTGGTGGTTATTTCCGAAACATCGCGAAAACGGTTCTTTGGTAATGAGACACAGGTTGTTGGAAGGCAGATTGAAATAGAAGGACTTCGGCTTACCGTTTGCGGTGTAGTAGAAAATGTACCCTATTCGTCCACGTATGCCTTTGGCGAATTTTGGATGCCTTACACGGCGTGGGGCGGAAAAATTCACGGCGACAGTTCGGCGTACGACGAAAATGCAGTACAAGGCTTGTATCTCGTTCAAACGCTTGCCCGCAAACGGTCGGATTTTGCCCAAATTCATCGGGAGTACAACTCTCTCATTGCCGGACTAAACAAGGAAATGGAGCCCGAAATGAAAATAACACGGGCGATGATAAGTACCCGGATGAACGATTTTTTTTCGGGAAAAACAAAACCGGGACAAATATCAATTTTCGGCAGCCGATATCTGGCGAAACTACCTGTCCACTTTGGGGGGGTTGTTACTGGTTCCGCTACTGGCACTGATGTGCCTGAATTTTGCGCGTGCCAACGAAAGCAGCACCGAGATAGGTATCCGCCGGATGGTAGGTGCGGGAAGACTTGAAATTAACGGCGAACTGATTATCGAAAACGCGGTCATTATCTCAATCGGGATTGTGTTGGGTGTTTTTCTGGCTTACTTGACCGTGTATCTCTATCCGGTAGTCTTTATCAGCGGAGCCGATGCCGGTAATTTTGAAGGCGGCGCGTGGCTCTCATTCACTTGGCGTATGCTGTCGCACTTGCTGCTCACGCTCGTGGTATTTTTAGCCGCCAGTGTGGCACTGCCCATCGTACGCGTCAATCGTCAATCTGTTTTAAACCTATTGAAAGGAGACGAATTATGATTTCACACATCCTGCGAATTATCAGCCGCAACAAAGTAACAACTCTTTTGTCGTTTCTACTGCTTTCGGCAGCCGTATTGGTAAACATCCTGTCAATCGGCGGAATGATGCAGCGGCTGCAGTATTACTTCCTGCCCCCCCGCGGGTATGAACTAGACAACATCGGTATTCTATATGCCGGAACCAAAAATAAAGATCAGGCAACAGATAGTATCCGGGACGTGGAGTTGTATAATCGGTTGAAAGCATCACCTTACGTGGAAAAAGTGTCTTTCGGAACACCCAATTTAATTTACAATTACAACAGAATCAGCATAAAAGGACACAGCGACACCATTTTCTCGGCATATCCGCGACGTGGCGATGAAGAAATGGCAGACTTGATGGGGATCAGGATGTTACACGGTCGTTGGTTGCGGCCGTCCGACCATATTTCTAATGGTATAGTGGTTACACCCGAAATGGCGAAACTTCTTTTCCACGAAGAAAATGTGACAGGGAAATCATTTGAATATGAAGATAATAAATATGCTATTGTGGGAGTATGCAACTCTATCCGGCAAAGTAAGCAAAGTAATTTTTCGCCGTCTTTCTTCTATTACGAAAAGCCAGACGGTGCTTTTACCATTCGCACAAAAACAGGAGAGGAACCGGCTTTTTCCCGTTCGCTCGAAAATCTGTTGGCATCGGCTTACGGCATCAACAATTATATTATTTCTTATGAAACCATTTCCGATAAAGAATTAGCCGTAAACCTCTATGCATATATGTTTCTGCTTCAGTTTCTATTATCGCGCGTGTTTATGCTTTTGGTCGCGTTGCTTTCGTTTGTGGCCGTTATTTGGTTTACCTCCGAACGCCGAAAACAGGAATGGAGTATTCGATACGCCTTAGGGCGTTCGAAACCGCAGCTAATCGGTTACATTTTTCTCGAAAACTTGGTGATATTGATGGGAGCTTTTGTTTTTGCCCTTGTGGTATTTTTTGCCATTCGTTATTTTGGAGTAGAAACATTTACCGCCAAACTCACTTTGCCTGCTATTGCAGTAACCGCATTTCTGATGCTGATTTTCCTTTGGATCGGAATATGGATTCCTTCACGCAAAATCAAACAGTTGGATATTTCTGAATTATTGAAATCAGAATAGTAGTGATGTGCTAAATCTCTACAATACCAAATAAAAAAAATAAAAAAAATAAAAAAGATAAATTATGCACTCAACAATTATTCATAGTACTCAAAAGATATTTCAGATTTTTGGATTTAGGGAAAATACCAAATTCCAGATAGCAAATCCCAAATACTTAATAACTCTACTTTTTGTGTTCATCATGGCAACGGGAGCATCGGCGCAACAAACGCTGACGCTTCCCGAAGCCATTGAACTGGCGCGTTTGCAATCGGTAGATGCTGCCGTGGCGCTCAATCAGCTTAAAACATCGTATTGGGAATACCGCACGTATCGTGCCGACCTGCTGCCTGAAGTTAATTTTAGCGCCACGTTGCCCGATTATCGAAAAAGCTACAACTTATATCAATCCGAAGACGGGACATACAAATACGTACGAAACAACTCGTTACGAGTAACAGGTAATGTTTCTATCGACCAAAACATCTGGTTTACGGGCGGGAAATTATCGGTAAACACATCGATGCAATTTGTCGATCCGCTCAACACGGCTGGTGCAAACCGTTATTATATGACCGTTCCGGTAGGTGTAACACTCTCACAGCCGATATTTGCCGTCAACAACATGAAATGGAAACGACGTATCGAACCCATTCGATACAAGGAAGCGCAAGCAGCTTACCTGGAAAATGTAGAGACGGTAACACTCAGAGCTATTATGTATTACTTTCAGTTACTGCTGGCTAAAGAAAACTTGAACATTGCTATGCAAAACAAGGAGAATGCCGACCGCATTTTTGAAATCGCACAAGCACGGCGGCAAATGGGGGCAAATATCGGAAAACGAATTGCTACAATTGAAACTATCGGCACTGAAAGCTGCATCGAACCTTACCAAGGAACAATCGTCACTCAACGGTGCGATGTTCCGTCTGCGCTCGTTTTTGGGATTAAGCGAATCGGACAGTATCGATCCAATAATTCCCGAAATGCTTAATTATCCCGTTATAAATTACCAGGATGTACTTGCTAAAGCACAGGAAAACAACCCATTCGCTCAAAATATCCGTCATCGTCAACTGGAAGCCGACTATGAAGTGGCACAAGCAAAAGGCGCACAACGCGAAATAGACCTTTTCGCATCGGTTGGCTATACCGGACAAGAACAGTATTTTAAATCGGCATACCAAATTCTGATGGACTACCAGATAGTGCAGGTGGGCGTAAAAATCCCCATTCTCGACTGGGGGGGAAAGCGGCGGGGGGGACGCGTGAAAGTGGCGGAATCCAACCGGGAAGTGATTGCCAGCCGGTTGAAACAGGAGCAGATGAATTTCAATCAAGATATTTTCCTGTTGGTGGAGCAATACAACAACCAGACGGAACAGTTGCGCATCGCCCGCGAGGCCGACGAAATAGCGCAACAGCGGTACAAGACTTCGGTAGAATCGTTTATGATCGGTAAAATCAATACCCTCGATCTCAACGACGCGCAGCTCTCAAAGGACAATGCCCGGGCAAATATGTTTCGGAAATGCATTTGTACTGGTACTATCTCTATCAGTTGCGCAGCCTTACGTTGTACGATTTTGAAAAGAAACGGACTTGGATGCCGAGTTCGAAAATTGGTAAATCGTTAAGAATGTTATGTATGGATAAAATATCCCTATTCTTTGCTTATTTTGAATTTACAAATATCTTCGCTAACGCGACACACATTACCGTAATGACTGTTGCGTTAAATAAGACTGAAATGAAATTTTACGATAGAACATCTGACGTTGCGATATTACCACAAATATCCGTCACTTCTTCAATTATCTGTTTGCAGACCGAAACGCTCAAATCCACCTCTTTTCCGGCAACCAGCATATCGTCGGCCGTAGGCAAACCGTTGCCGTTTACGGTTGTGGTATGAAAACCGTTAAATCCGTCAGATGGCAGTAAATCATAAGCGGGCGATAACTTCCAACGGTTGTCTGAATATACAAAGGCGAAGTTTTTTTTGCGTGATCGTCCTTGTTTTCGATTACAACATTGAAAACCATTTGGCGAAATAACTTTTTCACCTCTTCCATATCGGAAGTGATGTAGCGGCAAAGTTTGAGCAAATCGATATAATCCAGACTCGGAATGCGGTAATCGGCGTGAAGCATTCCGGCATCACTATGAACGTGAATTTTTTTGACCCGCAAGTGTGCGGTCGAATCGTTCTACGCCAAAGTATTTGTTTTCAAAGAGACGTGTTTCGGGCATCTCGATACCGCATTTTCTCGCCAAAAGCGAATAGCGGTATTCTGTTTCTACCATATTTGCAGGGTCATTACTTGCCCGAAATTTCACGAGCCACTCCTTTCCGTCGTGACAATAGAAGATTTTTGGGCGGGCGCCACCGGGTGAACCGCCACGAACATAAAGCTCCTCAAGACTGTTTTTGTCGTCGTTGCCGGAAAGCATTTCTCGTATTTCTTTAGAAATTACGTGTAAATCCGAATCTGGATATTCGGCAAAAACCGATTTGTCGGGCACGTATTCCAATGCTCCACGCCCGTTGGAACCCACGAGCGATAAACGCTGCAAGAGGGTCAATCGGCGTACATCAACACCTACTGAATGCAGGTAGCGGTCAAGAAGTAATTGTCCCCCCCAACCATCGGGAAGACTGTCGTCGAACACGCCGAATCCGCCGGGAAGGGAGTTACTTTAGCGAGAAACAATTCTTGACGCAACGGCAAAAAAATGGCGATATGGACGTTCCCTTCGAAACAAATGCTGGATTGTATTCAAAAGCGCAGCGTCCTTCGGGTGTCAGTGCCAATTGTCCGACCAAGCGTTGATTCCAGAAGACGGATACGATTGATGAGGTATTATTCATTTCTTTTGCCTCTTTTTCGGGTGGAAATTATATTGCGTTCGCTTAAATCACTGATACTTCGGTAGGTAGGCTCGGGAAAGAGTTTGTCGAAATCGTCAACAGAGTTTAGCGCCATCGCCACCATAACAAGATTTCGTAACGATATGTCACCCGAAGTTTCAAAACGACGATACGTACCGTAGCTGATGCCCGCACGTGAAGCAAGTCCTTCTTGCGTAAGGTTCATTTCCAACCTTCTGACTTTCACTTTTGCCGATATGTTTTTTTTAATATTGTGTCGGCATTTCGGTCAATAACTGATAATATATTATCAAAACTACGCATAAATAAGCACTAAGTGATATTATATGAATAATTATAAAGATAGGTATTTTTGAATGACAAACCATACTTTTTTTTCGATTATTATTTGTAATTTTGACACTTACTTTTAGGTATTGTTTGGCAACCCCCCCTTACAAGCCACCCCCCCCTGTTTGCCGAAAGTCAGGCACAAGATAGGGAGCGGACTATGTTAAAAGTGTATCATCCCATTTTTGAACGCAAAGTCGTTTCGGAATACTTGACGCTAAAAAAACAACTATGATTCTCATTATTGATGACGATGCTGCCGTCCGATCTTCGCTTTCGCTTTTGCTGAAACGTGCGGGACACGAATTCCATTGTGTGGTCTCACCTGAAGCCGCTCTGGCTTTCGTACGCCATACCACGCCCGATGTGATGCTGATGGATATGAACTTTTCACTGACCACCAAAGGCGATGAAGGATTGGATTTGCTGCAGAAAATGCAGGTTTTTTTTGTCCCGGTATTCCCGTTATACTTATCACGGCGTGGGGCTCCATAGCATTGGCTGTGAAAGGGATGCAGCTGGGAGCGTTCGATTTTATGACGAAACCATGGAACAACCGCCAACTGCTGAAATCGGTAGAAACCGCGCTCGATTTGGGATGCAAGAAATCGGTGCTTGACGATGTGCCTAAAACACGTAAAGAACTTGACTCTATGTACGATTTTCAGCAATTATCGGCAAATCCGATTCAATGCTGAACGTGCTTTCCACCGTTGCCCGGATTGCCGATACAAACGCTTCGGTGCTAATCACGGGCGAAACCGGAACAGGAAAAGAACTTATTGCGGAGGCTATTCACAAAAACAGCGCACGCCGAAGCAGTCGTTTCGTGAAAGTAAATTTGGGCGGCGTATCGCAAAGTTTGTTTGAAAGTGAAATGTTCGGACATAAAAAAAGGCGCTTTCACTGATGCTCATACCGACCGCACCGGACGTTTTGAATTGGCCGATAACGGCACCATTTTTCTCGATGAGATTGGCGAATTGGACAAGGCTTGTCAAGTGAAACTGTTGCGCGTGTTACAAGACCAAACCTTCGAGGTGTTGGGTGATAGCCTTCCGCGCAAGGTTGATGTGCGTGTGTTAAGCGCCACCAATGCCGATTTAGCGAAAATGGTTCATGAAAAAAAACGTTTCGCGAAGACCTCTTTTACCGCATCAATCTCATCCAGATACATTTGCCGGCGCTTCGCGAGCGAACCGAAGATATTCCGCTCTTGGCGCAATTTTTGCCGACCGGCAGTCGTTGCAAAATCGTCTGTCAAAAGTCGAGTTCACGTCGGCAGCTTTCGAATTGCTGGAGAAAATGCCTTTTCGGGGGGGCAATATCCGCGAGTTAAAGAATCTTATAGACCGTACTATCCTCGTAAGCGGTAAATCGATGATTGATGCTGCCGATATTCAGCTGCAAGACGATGCGGTGCTTTCAAATTCGCTGCAAACAATTCCCCCCCTTGGTTTAACGCTGGAAGAAATGGAAATGCAATCCATTTTGCAAGCTATGGAGCAATGTGGCGGAAATCTGTCGAAAGTGGCGCGTACACTTGGAATAAGTCGCGCGGCATTGTATCGAAGAATGGAGAAATATGGGTTGTGATGGTGTGACTGGTGGATTTGGAGATTGGGCTAATTCGTACATCGTAAATCTAAAATCGTAAATTAAAATGAAGCTACGTGGCTATTTCTATATTTTGGCAATTCTATTGCTTCTGATTTTCGGGGTTACTTTTTACGAAACGCTGAGCAGCTTTTCATGGAAAGCAGTTGCCGTTGAAGTGATAATATTGGGCACGCTCTCTTATCTCTTTTTTTTCTACGGAAAAACGGTTCGTCCGTTGCAAAATATCGGTAGCGGTATGGATTTGTTGCGCGAGCAGGATTTCAGTTCACGCCTGCGTAAAGTAGGTCAGCTTGAAGCCGACCGCGTGGTGGAAATTTTCAACAAAATGATGGAGCAGTTGAAAAACGAGCGACTCAGGCTCCGGGAGCAAAACGAATTTCTCGATTTGCTCATTAAGGCATCACCCATGGGTGTTATTGTGCTAGATTACGACCATCGGATAGCAGAACTCAATCCCGCTGCTCTAAAAATAATGGGAATAAAGCGTCCGGAAGACGTAAAAGGACGCACTCTGTCGGACGTGAAAACCGATGTCCTCATCGACCTTACCCGCATCCCGATGCACGAAACCCGAACCATCAGCCTGAACGACGGTGCAGTGTACAAGTGCACACTGGAATCGTTTATCGACCGTGGTTTCCCGCGCCCTTTCTATCTTCTCGAAAGTCTTACGGAAGAAGTGCGGCGTGCCGAGAAAAGGCTTATGAAAAGTCATCCGTATGATTTCGCACGAAGTGAATAACACCACGGCCGGCATCACTTCCACGCTCGATACCGTTGGAAAGGAACTGGAAGACATCGCCAAAACTCAAGATTTGCTACAAACCATGCAGGTTTGTGTGGAGCGTTGTTATAGCATGAGCCATTTTATCACCAACTTTGCCGATGTGGTAAAAATACCCAAAGCGGAGCTTGTTCCAACCGATTTGAACGGTTTAATCCAATCAATGACCCGATTTATGGAAGTTATGTGCCATAATCGAAACATAAAACTCACTCTTCATCCCGACAGAAACCTACAACCGTTGCAATTGGATGCGTCGCTTTTTGAACAAGCATTGCTAAATATTATCAAAAACTCAGTCGAAAGTATCGATAAAGACGGCGAAATTATTATTAAAACCGATGCCGAATCTAACTCACTCGAAATTGCCGATAATGGCAAAGGCATAAGTAAGGATATTGAAAATAAGCTATTTAATCCGTTTTTTTTCGAGTAAACCTTCTGGACAAGGAATCGGACTGCTTTTCATTCGTGAAGTTCTATCGCAGCATAATTGCCAATACTCGCTACGCACTTATCCCGATGGATTGACGAGATTTGTAATAAGGTTTTGAAAATTGGCTTTTCCCGATTCTTTCTCCCGGATTTGGTCTGGTAGTATTCGTTGAGCTCCTGAAGATTATTGGGAAACGGGAAAACTGTCATTTATCAAATTAGACGATAAGATTCTTTATAAGGCCTCCGATATCAAACAGCTCCACGATCTGTACCTGTGAAATATGCCTAAAATAGCTATTTTCTGCTTTTACCCCCCCAAAAACGAAAAAAATCCCAACTATCATTGATAGTCTGGACTTCCCTTTATTCATAATCTTAATATTTTTGTACCGTTTGGGTGTTTGATACAAAAATAGCACTATTTTGGACTAATAACGACTAAATGAGGAACTGTTTAAATGGCTTACAATCGGCTTAAACAAAGAAAAACCCGCTTTGATGGCGGGTTGCGCAGTGATCCGCCTGGGGGGGCTCGAACCCAGGACCCCATCCTTAAAAGGGATGTGCTCTACCTGCTGAGCTAGCGAATCAGCCTAAATGCTTTCTTGCAAAAGCGAGTGCAAAGATAAAATCTTTATTTTAATTTTCCAACTGTTAATGCAATAAAAAAAACGGTTTATTTTGCACACATACGGCTATGCGCCTTATATTCAAAATATTAATGGCGCGTATCAGTACCTGTAATGTTCCGGTTTATAGGGACCTTCCAAATGCACTCCAATATATTTGGCCTGCTCCTGTGTAAGTGTAGTAAGTTTCACGCCTATCCGTTCCAGATGCAGCCTCGCTACCTCTTCATCAAGATGCTTAGGCAAGCGATATACACCCGTTTCGTAATTATTCTTCCAGAGGTCCATTTGTGCAAGAGTCTGGTTAGAGAACGAGTTGCTCATCACAAAAGAAGGATGGCCGGTGGCGCATCCTAAATTAACCAGACGGCCTTCGGCAAGCAGGAACAGTGAATTACCTGCAGGAAAAGTGTATTTATCCACTTGTGGTTTAATATTCAGATGTACAATTCCCGGGTAATTAACCAACTTGTCAACCTGAATCTCATTATCAAAATGACCTATGTTGCATACAATAGCCTGATCCTTCATCTGCAGCATATGTTCAATGGTCACCACATCACGGTTACCGGTAGTGGTTACAAAAATATTACCTTCTTTTACAGCTTCCTCCATGGTGGTCACTTCAAACCCCTCCATAGCGGCCTGTAATGCACAGATAGGATCTATTTCGGTTACAATCACTCTTGCGCCGTATGAACGCATTGAGTGGGCACATCCCTTTCCCACATCCCCCCCATATCCGAGTACAACAACAACCTTGCCGGCAATCATCACATCGGTAGCCCTTTTAATACCGTCGGCAAGCGATTCGCGGCAACCATAAAGGTTGTCGAACTTCGACTTGGTAACCGAGTCGTTTACATTAATGGCTGGAACCAGCAGTTCACCTCTTTCCATCATCTGGTAAAGCCGGTGCACTCCGGTAGTGGTCTCCTCGGAGATTCCCTTCATCTCAGCCACAGTCTTGTGCCAACGCTGGTTGTCCTCTTTCAGAATCCGGTTCAAGGTATCGAGGATAGCCTGCTCTTCACGATTGGCTCCTTTCCTGTCTATAGTGGAGGAATCATTTTCGGCCCTATATCCCATATGTACCAAAAGTGATGCATCCCCCCCACCATCATCAACAATCAGGTTAGGTCCCTTGCCGCCAGGGAAACGCAATGCCATCTCCGTGCACCACCAGTACTCCTCCAGTGTTTCACCTTTCCATGCAAACACTGGAACTCCCGCTGCTGCAATTGCTGCAGCGGCATGATCCTGGGTGGAAAAGATATTGCAGCTGGCCCAACGCACATCAGCACCCAACTCTACCAGAGTCTCAATTAGTACAGCAGTCTGAATGGTCATATGCAGCGAACCTGTCACACGAGCGCCCTTCAACGGTTTTTCCGATGCATATTTTTACGTATCGACATTAAGCCGGGCATCTCATGCTCAGCAATATCTATCTCTTTCCTTCCAAAATCAGCTAGATTAATATCCGCCACTTTATACGGAAGATCGGGGGGGAATAATTATTATTCATATCAGTTCATCTTTGATTTATCAATTTTTAAGGATGCAAAGTTACAAAAATTACGGAATGTTTTTACCTTTGGTATTAAGAAAGGTTCTAAAAAGAGGATAGACCTGTGATAATGTACAAAACAGGGTAAATATGAAGATCATCTATTCCAGTTTTCTACCGTTGAAAGGGTTCAGGGCAATCAACCTGTTTGGGATTATATTCGCAAGAAAGGAATATGCAGAGTTAGACGAATACATACTGAATCACGAATCCATTCATACCCGTCAGATGCTGGAGCTATTGTTCATTGGATTTTACATCTGGTATATTCTGGAATGGATCGCCAACCTTATCCGCTACAAGGACAGGTATATTGCGTACAGAAATATCGGTTTCGAACGCGAGGCTTTTGCAAACGACAACAACTTGCATTACCTTAAAAGCAAGAGGTGGTTCTCTTTTGCAAAGTATCTTCGGAAGTAATTAACTTTTAATATTAGCGACAATGAGAAGAACATATTTGGTATTTATGCTAGCCGCCATGTTTTTCACCATGTGCGCACAGGAAAATAAAAAAAAGTAACAACAATTAAACAACAGACAGGGATGATCTACAATGTATTGACTCCGGAAGAGGAGAGAATTATTATTCATAAGGGTACGGAACGTCCCTTTACCGGCGAATATCTGAATAATAAAGAGGCTGGCACATACCTGTGCAAGCGGTGTAATGCCCCACTCTATCGCTCAGAAGATAAATTTGAATCGCATTGCGGCTGGCCTTCTTTTGATGATGAAATAGAAGGTGCCGTAAAAAGGGTACGTGATGCCGACGGTCGCCGCACCGAGATTATATGCAATAACTGCGGAGCACATCTTGGACACGTTTTCACAGGAGAAGGATTTACTTCAAAACAGACTCGTCATTGCGTGAACTCCATTTCCATGAAGTTCGTGCCTGCCAAAGAGGAGACCCTTAGAACCGCCTACTTTGCTTCGGGTTGCTTCTGGGGGGGAACTGAATATTTCTTTATGAAGGCGCCGGGAGTGAAACAAACAACAGTAGGATTTATGGGTGGTCACGTGAATAATCCCACTTATGAGCAGGTGTGTCAAAAGAATACCGGCCACCTGGAAACAACAGAGGTGGTTTTCAACCTTGCAGCCACATCCTATGAAGAGATGGTTAAACTGTTCTTCGAAACCCACGACTTCACGCAAACCAATGGGCAGGGACCGGATATTGGCCCACAATACCTCTCATGTATTTTCTACTCTGATGAAACAGAGAAAGCCATCGCCGAAAATATATCAGTTTATTAATTGAAAAAGGCTATAAAGTAGCTACTATGCTGAAACCATCCTCTGCTTTCTGGAAGGCGGAAAACTACCATCAGCAGTACTACGAGCACAAAGGTACAAAGCCCTACTGTCACAATTACACAAAGATCTTTTAAAAAAAATATTTTGATTTTCAAAATATTTACTAATGATTTTGAAAACATTTCATAAACGTGGTGTGTTATATTTATAATACGTTTAATTATAAACACTTTTGTTTAATTATAAAAGATAAGTTATGAAAGCATTACGTTTATTATCAGTGGCAACACTAATTTTTGCACTTGGAGTAAGTGCAACATCATGTAAAAAAAAGTAAATGATGCAGATGTTCAAAACGCTGCTCAGGAGTTAATGGCCGCCAATCCCGATTTAGCGGGCGTTACGGTAACTGTTGTTAAACAGGTAGCCACATTAACCGGGACCGTGGCTGATGACTCAATGAAGGCCTACGCTGAAAGCACCGTAGCAGGTGTAGAAAATGTAAAATCGGTGGTAAATCAGTTGGAAGTAGTACCTCCCGCTCCAGACTACACAGCACTTGACGCTGCAATCAATGCAGCAATGGCTGATGTGCTTAAAGATTACAAAGCAGTAAGCGCTACCGTGCAGGATGGAAAAATAACTCTTACAGGTGATATCAAAGAAAAGGATCTCCCGGCACTTATGGAGAAACTGAACGCATTGAACCCTGTAGAGATAGTAAATAATCTGACCGTAAAATAATCAATAACGGCATTAACGGATAACTATAGAAAAGGTTGCTTTCGGGCAACCTTTTCTCGTTGCATAATGCAATAACGAAAGCTCATGGAAACTCCCCCCTAATTATTCCGGAATATATGCCCTAAAAGGTTTTATCTGATTTATTTTACCCATTGTTGGCATCTTTATCATCTCAGGTGTTACCAGCAAAACAATAAAAAAAGTCCCTCCGGGATAACACCTGTCTTTTTCATATGGGAGTTAGGTATAAGAATATTTTCATGCAGGAACTTTCTTCCTGCATGCTTAATACCATGCCCGATATACC
>JMBV01000265.1_pt1 | contig 18859 bp, 32 predicted proteins | sample 616531 | NCBI WGS metagenome assembly JMBV01 (sample SAMN02727904, study PRJNA239997) | anaerobic digester metagenome | biome: anaerobic digester; isolation source: mesophilic anaerobic digester inoculated with municipal waste water sludge... | place: Germany: Bielefeld University, CeBiTec ...
GTTAAATATGTTATACTTTAGGAACTCTAATAATCACTTCAACAAAGTCTTCTCTATCAATTTCTTCATATTTAGCATTAATTCCAAATTCTTTAATTGCCTTATATGCTTTTCTAATGGTATTTAAATATATTCTAATATTGATTAGAGATTTAATATTTTGTTTAGGCTTAATCTCCTCTTCTTTTCTTAAACTTTCTAATATATCTTCAACTAAAACTTCAGTATTATTGACATTTAATCCTTTCTTTACCACTTTGTCTAAAATCCTACGTCTTAATTCATCATCTGGTAATTTTAGTAATGCCCGTCCATGTCTTTCTGTAAGGTTTTCTTCAACTAACATCTTCTGAATATCCACAGGTAGTTTAAGTAGCCTTATTTTATTTGCAATTGTAGATTGGGACTTACCAATTTTTTTCAGCTAATTCTTGTTGTGTAAATCTATGATCGCCTATTAAATTATAGTATCCCTTTGCTTCTTCGATAAAGTTTAAATCTTCTCTCTGAAGATTTTCAATCAATGCTATCATAGCTGATTCTTTATCCCTATAATCTACAACTAAAGCTGGTACTTCTTTTAGCTCGGCCAATTGTGAAGCTCTTAGTCTTCTTTCTCCTGCAATTAATTCATAAGTGTCTGTTGTAATTTGTCTTACACTAATTGGTTGAATAATTCCATAGGACCTTATAGACTGAGATAATTCTTCTAAGGATCTTTTGTTAAAGTTTCTCCTAGGCTGATAAGGATTTGGTCTAATAGCTTCTATAGGAATATATTTTACCTCCTGATGTAAAGCCATAATATAACACCTCTTCTCATAGACTTTACTTAATATATTCTATTTAGACCTGATATTTCCTTTTTTTATTTCCCAATTTATTTCCTACAAATTCTTCCATATTATAAGGGGGGGTTTTCCTAGGTTTTCCACCACCTCTAGGGTATTTTGTCGGAGTTTCACGTATTTTTTCTATTATTAACAAAGAATGCTCTATATCACTTTCAGGTATTTTAATTATCTTCTTATCTATTAATTTACCTCCCAATACCTTTATAGCTTTTTCACTATTTTTAAGTTCTTCTTCAACATCTGGACCCTTCATTGATATGAAGTAGCCACCAACTTTTACAAAGGGTATGCAGTACTCACACAAAGTATCTAAGGATGCTACTGCCCTAGAAATACAAATATCATAGCTTTCTCTATATTGAGAAGTCCTACTTAGCTCTTCAGCCCTTCCATGAATAGCTTCTATTCCCCCCCTTAGATCCAAAGCTGTAATTACCTCATTCAGAAAAACAATTCTCTTGTTTAAGCTATCAAGTAAAGTTACCTCTAAGTCCTCATTTATAATTTTTAAAGGTAATCCTGGAAATCCACCACCTGTACCTACGTCTATTAATTTTAATCCATTATTAAGCTTACCAGTATTAAAGGGAGTTAAACTATCTAGAAAATGTTTTATATCTATTTCTTCATCATCGGTTATGGCAGTTATATTGATCTTTGTATTCCATTCCTTTAATAATTCTTTATATTTTTAAATCTTTCAATATCCTTATCTTTTAATTCTACTCCCAATTCCTTTGAACCTTTTATTAAAATCTCTATATTTGTCATTTGTTTAATTCCTTTCTCCTCTTTTGTTCTAAATATATTAATAATACATTTATATCTGAAGGGGGGGATACTCCTGAGATTCTAGAAGCTTGGCCTACAGAATCTGGCTTGATTTTATTTAACTTTTGAGCTGCTTCATTACTTATTCCCTTAACTAAACTATAATCCAAATCCTGGGATAGTTTCTTATTTTCTAATTTTTTTTAAATTGTTCTATTTGAATCATTTGTTTTTTTAATATATCCTTCATATTTAATTTGGATTTCCACCTGATGCCTAATTTCTCTTAGTAGTTCTTCTCTTTCAGGATCTAATTCTTTAGTAATATCATAATTTAGTTCAGGTCTTTTTATTAATTCATATATAGTTGTTGGAGATTTAATTTCACTAGTATTCCATTTTTTTTAGTATTTTATTATTTTCTTCCGTTGGATTTATTCTCACTGTTTTTAATCTTTCTAATTCAGCATTTACAGCTTTTTCCTTTTCTAATACTATTCTATATCTTTCTTCTGTAACTAAACCTAATTCATATCCTTTTTTTTAGTTAATCTTAAATCTGCATTATCTTGCCTCAAAGTCAATCTATATTCTGCCCTAGATGTCATCATCCTATAGGTTCATCAGTACCTTTAGTTACTAAATCATCTATTAATACTCCTATATAGGCTTCTGATCTATCAAGTATAAAGGGCTCTTTACCCTTTATATTTTGTACAGCATTAATTCCTGCTATTAGCCCTTGAGCTGCAGCTTCTTCATAGCCAGAGGACCCATTAATTTGCCCTGCAAAAAAATAAATTGTTTATTTCTTTATGTTCTAGACTCCTCTTTAAAATAGTAGGATCTATAGAATCATATTCAATTCCATAAGCTGTCCTCATAAACTTTACATTTTCCAATCCTATTATCTTTTTATACATTTCTAGTTGTACCTCTTCAGGTAATGTTGAACTAGCACCTTGGACATATATTTCTTTAGTAGATAATCCTTCAGGTTCTAAAAATATTTGATGCTTTTTCTTGTCTGCAAATCTAACTACTTTATCTTCAATTGACGGACAATATCTAGGACCTATTCCTTCTATAACACCAGAATACATTGGTGATCTATCTATATTTTCCCTAATGATTTCATGAGTTTCTTCAGTAGTATATGTTAAATAGCAAGGCACTTGTTCAATGTCAAACTTTTTACCCATATTCAAAAATGAAAATGGAATTATTTCCTCATCTCCTGGCTGAATTTCCATCTTTGAATAATCTATACTATCCTTATGAACTCTAGCGGGAGTACCTGTTTTCATCCTTCTTAAGTTAAAACCTTTTTCTTTTAAGGAATCTGATAATATATTTGATGGAAACATTCCATCAGGCCCTGATGAATAATTTACCTCACCTATAAATATTCTACCCTTTAAATAAGTTCCCGTTGCAAGAATTACAGCTTTGCAACGATAAATTCCTCCTGTTCTAGTTACTACACCCTTTACCTTGTTGTCTTCAATTAAAATATCAATGGCTTCTCCTTGACGTAATGTAAGGTTTGGCTCATCCTCCAATACTTTCTTCATTTCCATATGATATAATTTTTATCAGCCTGTACTCTTAAGGAATGAACTGCAGGACCTTTAGATGTATTTAACATTCTACTTTGAATAAATGATTTATCTATATTAATAGCCATTTCTCCACCTAAAGCATCAATCTCTCTAACTAAATGTCCTTTACCTGTACCACCAATATTGGGATTACAAGATAAGGCCACTATGGAATCAAGGCTCATAGTTAGGACTAAAGTTTCCATACCCATCCTACTACTTGCCAAAGCAGCTTCCACTCCTGCATGACCAGCACCAATTACAACTACATCATATTCTCCTGCATCATAATACTTTAAATCTTTCATAAGTTGTCACCTTTCTAATATAGGTTTATAGTGAATTTCTATTTTCCAATACAAAATTCTGAAAATATCTTATCTAATATGTCTTCTCCTATGGTATCTCCAGATATTTCTCCTAAGTTCTCCCAACAATCCCTTAAATCTACTTCTATACAATCTAAGGGTACTTGTAATTTTATATCCTCTAAAGCACTTTCTATATTAATTAATGCCTTCTCCAATTGATTTTTATGTCTAATATTAGTAACTACAACTGTTGAATCAGATTGGATTTCTCCAGAATAAAACATATCTTTAATACTCTTTTCTAAAATATCTACTCCTATGCCTTCAGTAATTGAAGTAGTAATTACATTTTTGTTACTAATTAAACCTTCAAGAAAATCCACAGTATATTTACTAGGTAAATCTGTTTTATTTAACAACACAAGGGATTTTCTCTTCTTTATTAAATTAATTATTTCATAATCTTCCTCTGTAAGTTCCCTAGATGCATCAAATACTGCTATTATTAAATCAGCATCTTCCAATGTTTTTTTAGCTCTATCTACACCTATTTTCTCTACAGCATCTTCTGTTTCCCTAATACCTGCAGTATCTATAATTTTTAAAGGTATTCCATCAATATTTACATATTCCTCAATTATATCCCTAGTAGTACCAGGAATATCTGTTACTATAGCTCTATTTTCCCTTAAAATTGCATTTAATAAAGAAGATTTTCCCACATTTGGTTTTCCTAAGATAACAGTATTAATACCATCTCTTAGAATTTTTCCTCTATCTGCAGTAGATAAAAGTCTTTTTATTCTATCACTTACATCTTTCCCTTGTTTTTCTAGTTCTTCAAAGGTAATCTCTTCTACATCTTCATCAGGGAAATCTATGGAAACTTCTATATGAGCTATCATATTTAATAAAATATCTTGTATTTTTTTTATTTCATTTGATAGACTACCTTCCAATTGATCTAATGATACTTGAAAACTCTTATCTGTTTTTGATCTAATTATATCAATTACTGCTTCTGCCTGAGATAAGTCTAATCTACCATTTAAAAAAAGCTCTCTTGGTAAATTCTCCTGGCTCAGCTAATCTAGCCCCCCCATTTCTCAATAATAATTCTAAAGTTTTTCTAACAGGAATTATCCCTCCATGACAATATATCTCTACCATATTTTCCCTAGTATAGGTATATGGCTCCTTCATATATACTATTAAAACTTCATCTATGATCTGTTCATTTTCTCTATCTATTATATGGCCATAGGTTAATTTTCTGTTGTCAGATTCTATTAACTCCTTGATTTTACTTCCTTTAAATATTTTATTACCTATATTTATAGCGTTTTTTTCCACTTAATCTTACAATACCTATACCTGCTTCTCCTACAGCAGTAGATATAGCTGCTATTGTATCTGACATATTTTCACCGCCTTATTACTCTATATAATTGATTTTCATCTATATTTTAATTATTATATTAACCCATGTCAAATTGAAATATTTACCCTAGTAAATATTAATATTTTTCAAATGGAACTTTCATATTCTTTATAAGAAAAGCCCTTGATTTTTTTAAATAAATCATCGGGCTTCTTACAAATATTATTTTCTTATTTAGATTGGATTACTACCCTTCTATAAGGTTCTTCTCCTTCACTATAGGTAGTTACACCTTCATAATTTTGTAATGTTGAATGAATAATTCTTCTTTCATAAGGATTCATAGGTTCAAGTTTAACTGGGCGACTACCATTTATAGCTTTTTCTGCCATTTTTTTTAGCTAGTCTTTCTAAAGTCCCCTCTCTTTTTCCCTATATCCACCTACATCTATAATAACCTTTGTATAATTAGGTCTACCTTTGTTTACAGCAAGACTAAGTAAATACTGTATTGAATCTAAAGTATTACCTCTCTTACCAATTAAAATTCCTTTATTGGAAGGATCAATATCTTTAATTTCAATATATAGGGAATTTCCTTCTTTTTTTAATTTCGTTTGTTGCCTGAATTCCCATGTATTCCATAATATTATTTAAAAATCATTAGATATTTCCACAGGATCATTTATTAATGTTACCTTTATTTTAGCTTCTTTAGCCCCCCCAATTAAACCAAATAATCCTTTACTAGCTTCCTCCATTATTTCAATTTCCACATCTTCTTCCCTTGCATCTAACTCTAACAAAGCTTCCTTTAATGCATCTTCAACAGTTTTAGATTGTTTAATAACATACTTCATATATTATTTATCCTCCTTGATTTTACCCAAAGACCTGTTAGATATTAACTGTTGCACTATTGTAAAAATATTACTAATTACCCAATATAATGCTAATCCTGCAGCAAAGCCTTTTGAAGCCATAAATATCATAACAGGCAAGAAATAACTCATTGTTTTTTTTGTGTAGCTTGTGCTTGGGGGATCTGAATTTGGCGGTGCCATTACTGCACTTTGAATATATGTGGTTAATGCAGCTAATAAAGGTAACCCCCCCACAAATATGGGTCTGGATTATCGAGATTTTTAATCCAAAAGAAGGTTTTATTCATAGCCTCATAAAACCCAGGTTCAGTAAATGCATATCTAGCTGGGTCTCTAAAAACTGCAAAAAAAATGCAAAAATTATTGGCATCTGTATCAATAAAATTAAACATCCAGATGCTGGATTGTAATTATGCTTTTTGTATAATTCTTGCATTTTTACTTGCTGTGTTTGTGGATCATTTTTATATTTAGTTTGAATTTCCTTCATCTGCGGCTGTAATTCGCCCATTTTTTTTGTTGATTTAGCTTGTTGTAGATTTATAGGTAAAAGTAATAATTTAAAAATTATAGTTGTTATTATTATAGCAATTGCATAAAATGATAAATTTTCTGGCTCAGCACCTATAGTAGAAACCATATCATAAACAAATTTTAATAGTTTCCCTAATATACCGCCTAAAAATGCCGTCATATATTAACCCCCCCTATCATAAAAGCGGGTCATATCCTCCTTCGTGAAACGGATGACATTTCAATATTCTTTTTATAGTTAAATAGGTTCCTTTAATAAAACCATATTTTGTATATGCCAACAAAGAATATTCTGAACAAGTTGGATAAAACCTGCAACTCTTCCTAACTAATATATACTTTGAAATTACATTTTGATAAAATTTAATTAATAAAATAGCAATCTTAGTCATATTAATTCACCTTTTTTTAAAACTCCTGCTATTTTCATAATATGGATCATAGAACTCTCTAATTCATCATAGGAAATATCAACAATATTTTTCTTAGGTATAAAAATTAAATCATAGCCTTTTTTTTATTCTATGAAAGTTTAATCTATATATTTCCTTCATTCTTCTTCTTAATTTATTTCTAACAACTGAATTACCTATTTTTTTTAGTAATTGTATAACCAACCCTTGTATCCTCTAAACCATTTTTTTCTAACATACAAAATCAAATTTCTATTCCAATAATTTTTTTTCCAAATTTGTATACCTTTTTAAACTCCATATTTTTTTTCTTAATCTAAATTTTTTTTCCATGAAATACTCCCTTTATTTAGTTGGCCTTTATAAAAAGGCCACCAAATTAGCGGCCTAAGCACTCAATCTCTTTCTTCCTTTTCTTCTTCTATTTCTAATAATTGCCCTACCTGATTTTGTTTTCATTCTTTTCCTAAAACCATGTTCCCTACTTCTTTGTCTCTTTTTTTGGTTGATAAGTCATCTTCATTGAATACACCTCCTTACAATAGTCACATATATAAATATAGAGTTATCAAAATTAATTATAAATACTACTATTGATTATATTTATTTGTCTATACTATGTCAAGAATTTTAAACATTTAACCCTTATTTTAAAAATGTTAACAATCTGTTAGTCTTGTGGATAATTTTATTGAATATATATCTGTTTTTTTTGATATTATTAAATAGCATGTGGATATTATGTTTAAAATTATCTTTTTATAGTAGTTATACACAGTTTGTGGATAAGTTGTGTATAACTATGGAATATTTTCTTATATTTTTGTCAATATTGTATAATACAAGGTTTTTTTTATACACAATTTATTTAAAAACACTATGTGGATAAATTGCATAACTATTATCTTGTTTTTAATGTTAACAATTTGTTAATATTTTTATCCACATGATTTTATTATAACTTATTTACTATATATAATATCAAGTTTGTTGATAAATATGTTAATAAATAATTTAAAAGATCAAAAAAAATGATAATTTATATAAGGGGGGGTAAAATATGTCTTCAAATTTAGATAGTATTTGGAGTAATGTCCTAGATATTATCAAAGTAGAATTAACAGAAGTTAGCTATAATACTTGGTTAAAAACTATTATCCCTATTAGTATATCAGATAATAATATAGTTTTAGCTGCTCCAAATGATTTTACAAAGGGTATTTTAGAAGGCAGGTACTTAAATTTAATTAAAAATGCTATAAAAGAGGTTACACAAAAAGAATATTCTATTAGATTTATAATTCCAGGTGAAGAACAATCTTCAACAATTGGACAATCTGTAATTCAAGAAAATCAAGATAATAACCAAAGAGCCCAATTAAATCCTAAATATTCCTTTAGTACTTTTGTAATAGGAAATAGTAATAGGTTTGCCCATGCAGCTTCCTTAGCCGTAGCTGAAGCTCCTGCCCAAGCTTATAATCCGCTATTTATATATGGTGGAGTTGGACTAGGGAAGACACATTTAATGCATGCAATTGGACATTATATATTGAGTCAATCTCCAGATACAAAAGTAGTATATGTTTCATCTGAAAAATTTACTAATGAACTTATTAACTCAATTCGGGAATACAGAAATGAAGAATTTAGAAACAAATATAGAAATGTAGATGTATTATTAGTAGATGATATTCAATTTATTGCAGGTAAAGAGGGTACACAAGAAGAATTTTTCCATACTTTTAATGCACTTCATGAAGCAAATAAACAAATTATCATCTCATCAGACAGGCCGCCAAAGGAAATTCCAACCTTAGAAGATAGGCTTAGATCTAGATTTGAATGGGGGGGACTTATAGCAGATATTCAAGCTCCTGATTTAGAAACAAGAATAGCCATCTTAAGAAAAAAAAGCCAATATAGAAAATATTGAAGTATCAGATGAAGTAATGCAATATATAGCAACTATGATTCAATCAAATATAAGGGAATTAGAAGGTGCACTAATTAGAGTAGTAGCTTATTCTTCTTTAACAAATAAAGAAATAACCGTTGAACTAGCAGAAGAAGCATTAAAAGATATAATATCAAATAACAAACCAAGACAAATTACAGTAGATCTTATAAAAGAAGAAGTATCTAATAATTTTAATATAAAAATGGAAGATTTTAATTCTAAAAAAAGGACTAGAGCTATTGCCTATCCAAGGCAAATAGCCATGTATTTGACTAGAGAATTAACAGATTTATCCCTCCCTAAAATAGGTGATGAATTTGGAGGTAGAGACCACACTACAGTTATTCATGCTTGCGACAAAATAAGTACAGAAATATCTCAAGACAATGAAATAAAAGAAAAGATAGAATATATTATAGATAGATTAAAAGGGGATTAATTTACCCTTATGTGGATAATTTCTATTTTATTATAATGTTATCAACATGTTATTAAATTTTATATTCTCATGTATTTACAGCATATTTTAACTTATCCACATAATAACAAGCCCTACTACTATTACTACTATTTTTTTTATATATCCATATATCTATCTAGAAGGAGGAAAAAAATGAAAATTAAAGTTGCTCAAAGAGAATTATCTAAACATATAAATATAGCTCAAAAAGGAATTTCAACAAGAACAACCTTACAAATACTTGATGGAATTTTATTAGAAACTGTAAAAGACAAACTTAAATTAACAGGAACTGATTTAGAAATAAGTATAGAAACATTTTTAGATTGTGAAGTTTTAGAAGAAGGTTCTATTGTTGTAAATTCTAGAATATTTGGAGATATAATAAAAAAAACTACCTGATGCCCCCTGTATCAATAGAGGTAGAAAATAATAATATCAATATTAAGTGTGAAAACTCTGAGTTTAATATTGCTGGTAATCCAGGAGAAGATTATCCAGATTTACCTTTAGTAGTAGAAAAGATTCCTTTAAATTACCTATGGATATATTTAAAGGAATTATTCGACAAACTGTATTTGCAACTACTCAAGACGAGACGAGACCTTCATTAACTGGTGTTTTAGCAGAAATAGATAACAATAATATTTCTTTTGTAGCTTTAGATGGATATAGATTAGCATTGAAAAAAATTACCAACTCAATCATCTTTAGATACAAAAATGATAATACCAGGTAGATCATTAAATGAATTAAATAAAATATTAGAAGAGAAAGAAGATGATTTAAAAATAAGTATTTCCCCCAAGCCATACCATATTTAATATTGGAAATACCATAGTATATTCAAGATTATTAGAAGGACAATTTTTTTAATTATAAAGATATAATTAGGCAAGATCATAAGACAAGTGTTATAGTAAATAGAAAAGATTTTCAAAATAGTTTAGAAAGAGCTTCTTTATTAGCTAAAGAGGAAAAGGCAAATTTAGTAAAATTAAGTATTTTAGACAATAAAGTTATTATTAAATCAAATTCAGAAATAGGTAATGTATATGAAGAAATAGAATCACAACAAAATGGAGAAGATTTAAATATAGCTTTTAATTCTAGATACTTATTAGAAGGAATAAAGACTATAGAATCTGAAGAAATACAACTTAACTTTATGGGAAGTTTAAATCCATGTATAATACAAGGAATAGATGATGATAGTTATACTTATTTAGTATTACCAGTTCGACTAGCTCAAGATGATTTTTAGAGGTGTAAAGATGAAAGAAATAGAAATAAATACAGAATATATAAAATTAGATCAGTTTTTGAAATTATGTAATATTGTTCAAACTGGAGGACATGCAAAAATATTGATTCAAGATGGATTAATTAAAGTAAATAATGAAATTTGTTTAGCTAGAGGGAAAAAAAATTAGAAAGGGAGATATAGTAGAAATTATAGAAGGAGATAGATTTATTATAAAATAAATCTATCTTATAAAGCTACTATAAGAACGTTTGTTTAGAAGTCTATTTTGTGATATAATCAATATGGAGAATATAACGTGCCTTAAGGAGTGTATTTCTTGAATGTAAATGAGATAAGGCTTATCAATTTTAGAAATTATAATAATATTAATTTTCATTTAAATAAAAATATAAACATTTTTATAGGCAAAAACGCTCAAGGGAAAACAAATCTTTTAGAAGGAATTTATATGTGCGCAACTGGGAAATCTTTTAGATCCAATAGAGATAAAGAAATTATTAATTTTTCAAAAAAAATGAAGCATATGTAGGTGCAAATATTAGTTTAGGAGATTATGAAAAATTTATAGAAATAAAATTAGATAGAGATAGGCCAAAAAGAATCAGAATTAATAAAACAGAACTTAAAAGTTACAAAGAATTAAACAGTGGTTTAAATGTAGTAATATTTTCTCCAGAAGATTTAAGAATTATAAAGGATGGTCCTCAAGAAAGGAGAAACTTTCTAGATAATGGAGTTTCTCAAATTAAGCCTGTCTACAATTATAATATGAGTAGATATAAAAAGATTTTATTTCAACGAAATAATCTATTAAGGACAAGTAAATTTAAAAAGATATAACTAATCTACTAGATGTTTTTGATTTGCAAATTTCCAAAATAGGAACAAGTATTATGGTGGAAAGAAACAACTATGTTAAGGAATTATCAAAAATATCAAAAATGACACATAAACAAATTACTAGGGGGGATCTGAAAATCTTGAATTAGAATATATAACCAATGTTCCCATTATAGATGATAAAAGGGAAATGGAGAAATTGTATTTAAACTTAATGAAAAAAAATACAAATAGAGATTTAGAATATGGTACTACGGAAATTGGACCCCATAGGGATGATATTTTAATGTCTATAAATAATAATGATGTAAAAGTTTTTGGTTCTCAAGGTCAACAAAGGACAGTAGTATTATCTTTAATATTGTCTGAAGTAGAATTAATAAAAAAAAGAGAGAGGAATGTATCCAGTACTTCTTTTAGATGATGTATTTCTGAATTGGATTTAGATAGAAGAAAATATATAAGTACATTGTTTCATAATATGCAAACATTTATAACTTTAACTAATAGTGAAAATTTAAAGTCTATGAATGGTTTTAATAAGTCTATATTTTATATTGAAGATGGAAAATTAATAAATAAGGAGTAATTTATGATTATTCATATAGGTGAAAATATTTCTTTATTGGGAAAAAGTATAGTGGCAATACTTGATGTAAAGACGGTTTTAGAGAGTAAAGATACTAAAGATTTTATTGATGACTTAATTAAAAAAAATTGTCTGGCAAATAATTTAGAAAAAAACATAAAAACTTATATTATAACTACAGATGATAACTCTATAATTAACAGAAAAAAAACAAATAAGTACAAATTATATGTATCTAATATATCTTCAACATCCTTACTAAAAAGAATAAATATGAATGAGTTAGATTGGAGGAAAGTTAATGGCTAATGGAACAAATGGAAATAATGGTAGACATTATACAGCTGAAGAAATTCAAGTATTAACTGGACTAGAGCCTGTAAGAAAGAGGCCAGGTATGTATATCGGTAGTACAGGGCCAAAAGGTTTACACCATTTAGTATATGAAGTTGTAGATAATAGTGTTGATGAAGCTTTAGCAGGAATTTGTGACACTATTTATGTGACTATATATGAAGATAATTCAGTTTCTGTAGAAGATAATGGTAGTGGTATTCCTGTAGAAACCCATCCACAAACAGGTAAATCTACAGTAGAAACAGTACTAACTATACTTCATGCAGGAGGAAAATTTAATAACTCTGCATACAAAGTATCAGGTGGACTTCATGGTGTAGGTGTTTCTGTAGTAAATGCTCTATCAGAATGGTTAGTAGTTAAAGTTAAAAGAGATAATAAAGAATATATGCAAAAATTTGAAAGAGGAAATACCTTAACTCCTTTAGAAGTAATAGGAGAAAGTAAAGGTACTGGTACAACTATACATTTTAAACCAGATAATAAAATTTTTGAAACTATAAACTTTAGTTTTGAAACTTTAGAGTATAGATTTAGGGAAATGGCTTTTTTTAAACAAAGGAATAAAAATAATATTAGAAGATAAGAGAAATGATCTAAAAAAAAGAATTTTATTATGAAGGTGGAATTAAATCCTTTGTAGAGTATATTAATAAAAATAAAAATTCCATACAAAAAGATGTAATCTATTTTGAAGCTGAAAAAGATGGTACTTTAGTAGAATTAGCTATGCAATATACAGATGGATATTCAGAAAATGTACTGACATTTGCTAATAATATAAATACTCAAGAAGGTGGAACTCATCTATCAGGTTTAAGAACAGCTCTTACTAGGGTAATGAACGATTATGGTAGAAAATATAATTTTATAAAAGAAAAAGAAGAAAACTTATCTGGAGATGATGTTAGAGAAGGTTTAACAGCCATATTATCTGTAAAATTACCAGAACCCCAATTTGAAGGACAAACGAAAGGTAAACTTGGTAATAGTGAGACAAGGGGGGGAATTGTAGAGACTTTAACCTATGAGTTTTTAAATAACTTTTTAGAAGAAAATCCTAAAATAGGCAGATCCATCATAGATAAGGCTATTAGTGCCCAAAGAGCTAGAGATGCAGCAAGAAAAGCCAGGGAATTAACAAGAAAAAAAAGAGTATTTTTGATAATACAACTTTACCTGGTAAACTTGCAGATTGTCAATCTAGTGATTTAAATATAACAGAAGTTTATCTAGTGGAAGGTGATTCTGCTGGAGGAAGTGCTAAGCAAGGTAGAGATAGAGAATTTCAAGCAATATTACCCTTAAGAGGTAAAATATTAAATGTAGAAAAGGCAAGATTAGATAGAATTCTTAATTCAGATGAAATAAAAATGTTAATAACTGCCTTTGGAACTGGCATAGGAGAAGAGTTCGATATAGAGAAACTTAGATATGGGAAGATAATAATAATGACGGATGCTGACGTTGATGGAGCCCATATTAGGACATTATTACTTACATTTTTCTTTAGATATATGAAAGAATTAATAGAAAATGGACATGTATATATAGCTCAACCACCATTATATAAAATATCAAAGGGTAGAGCAGAACATTATGCCTATAGTGATGAACAATTAGAAGAGATACTAAAGGAAATAGGAAGGACTAATTATTCAATTCAAAGATACAAAGGTCTTGGAGAAATGAATCCAGAACAATTATGGGATACTACTATGGATCCTGAAAATAGAATATTATTAAGGGTGACAATAGAAGATGCAGTAGCAGCAGATGAGATATTTACAACTCTTATGGGAGACAAAGTAGAACCTAGAAGAGAGTTTATTCAAAATAATTCTAAATTAGTTAAGAATTTAGATGTATAGATGGAGGTGTATATATGGATATAGAAACTGGCCAAATAATTGATATAAATATTGAAAAAGAAATGAAAAAGTCTTATTTAGATTATTCCATGAGCGTTATAGTAAGTAGGGCTTTGCCAGATGTTAGAGATGGTTTAAAACCAGTTCATAGAAGAATACTTTATGCAATGAATGATTTGGGAATGAGTCCTGATAAGCCATATAGAAAATCTGCTAGAGTAGTAGGAGATGTATTAGGTAAATACCACCCCCCCATGGAGATAGTTCCGTATATGATGCTATGGTAAGATTAGCCCAGGATTTTAATACTAGATATTTATTGGCAGATGGACATGGTAACTTTGGTTCCATTGACGGAGATAGTGCAGCAGCAATGCGTTATACAGAAGTTAGAATGACCAAGATGGCCATGGAGATGTTAAGGGATATCAATAAAGAAACTATAGATTATAGGCCTAATTTTGATGAAACCTTACAAGAGCCCGTAGTGTTACCCAGTAGATTCCCAAATTTAATGGTAAATGGATCTTCTGGTATAGCTGTTGGAATGGCAACTAATATACCGCCTCATAATTTAAATGAAGTTATAGATGGCATTGTATTATTACTAGATAATCCAGATACTACAATAGATGAATTAATGGAGAAAATTGTAGGACCAGACTTTCCAACAGGAGCATTTATATTAGGTACTAGTGGTATAAAGTCAGCTTATAAAACTGGTAGAGGAAAATTAAAATTAAGAGCAGTGGCAGAAATAGAAGAACATACTAGGGGGGGTAGAATGAGAATTATAGTATCAGAACTACCTTATCAAGTAAATAAAGCTAATTTAATAGAAAAAAATTGCAGAACATGTTAGGGAAAAAGAATAGAAGGTATATCAGATTTAAGGGATGAGTCTGATAGAGATGGTATGAGAATTGTAATAGAACTAAAAAGGGATGTAAATCCTAATATAGTTTTAAACAATCTTTATAAACATACTCAAATGCAAGTTACTTTTGGTGTAATAATGTTAGCATTAGTAGATGGAGAACCTAAAATATTAAATTTAAAGGAAATGTTAACCCATTATATAGCTCATCAAAAAGAGATTATTACTAGAAGAACACAATTTGATTTAAATAAAGCTGAAGCTAGAGCTCATATTGTTGAAGGATTGAGAATTGCATTAGATAATATAGATGAAATTATAAAAATAATTAGAGGCTCTAAAGATGATGCTTCTGCAAAAGAAAAATTAATAGCCTCTTTTAAATTATCAGATATACAAGCACAAGCAATTTTAGATATGAGATTAAGACGTCTTACTGGTTTGGAAAGAGATAAATTAGACGAAGAATATAGGGAGTTAATTAAACAGATAAATATATATAAAGAAATTCTAGCTAACGAAAGACTTATTTATAATATAATTAAAGAAGAAATATTAGAAATAAAAGAAAAATATGGAGATAGAAGAAGAACAAGAATAGTACCTTCATCAGGAGAAATAAGTATTGAAGATATGATAGCAGAAGAAGATATAGTTATTACATTAACTCATTTTGGATATATCAAGAGAATGCCTCAAGATACTTATAAAACTCAAAGAAGAGGTGGAAGGGGGGGTATAATGGGTCTAACTACTAGGGATGATGACTTTGTAGAAGATCTATTTATTACATCTACCCATGATACTATTTTATTCTTTACAAATAAGGGTAAGGTATTTTCATTAAAGGCATATGAAATCCCTGAAGCTGGAAGACAGGCAAGAGGAACAGCTATTATTAATTTACTAAACATAATGGGGGATGAACGAGTATCAGCTATTATACCTATTTCATCCTACGAACCTGATAATAATTTAGTTTTAACAACTAAAGAAGGGATTATTAAAAAGACTAAATTAGAAGAATTTGCTAATATAAGAAAAAAATGGAATTATAGCTATTAATCTACGGGAAAATGATGAATTAATAGCAGTTAGAAAAACAGATGGTAATAGTGAATTAATAGTTGTTACAAAACAAGGGATGTCCATTAGATTCGATGAAAAAGATGTAAGACCTATGGGAAGAAATGCCATGGGAGTTAAAGCTATTACTTTAGAGGACAAAGATGAAGTTGTAGCTATGGAACTAGTAGAAGATGATAAATATCTATTGGTTATTTCTGAAAATGGTTTTGGAAAGAGAACTCAATTAAGTGAATATAGAATTCAACTTAGAGGTGGTAAAGGTATAAAAACCTATAATATTAAGGAAAAAAACTGGAGAAATAGTATCCGCCAAGGTTATAGATGAAAATGATGAAATCATGATGATTTCTCACGGTGGAACAATAATAAGATTAAATTCTAAAGATATATCTATTATGGGGAGAAGTACTCAAGGTGTAACACTTATGAAAATGCAAGATGATAAAGTAGTAGCTGTTGCTAAATATGTAGAAGATTAGAGGTACTAGGGAATCTCAAGATTGAGATTCCCTAGTATTTTACTTTACATTATAAATAAAATATTATAAAATTAATGTGATATCTAAAGAAATAAGGAGGATTGAGCATGTCTTTTAATATGAAGGTAGATTTTAATGAGGATAAAAACATTTGGGTTTTCACTCCAGAAGGGGGGGATTTAGATATATATACTTCTGATGAGTTTAAAGAAGAAGTTCTAAAAGCCTTTGAATCTAAAGAAACAGATTTAGAGATAAATGGAGAAAAATTAGAATATGTAGATAGTACAGGTTTAGGAGTTTTAATTAGTGTTTTAAAAAGAGTAAGAGAAAGGGAAAAAAAAGATATATATTGCCAATGTAAAACCTAATATACGAAAAATATTTGATATTACGGAATTGGACAAACTATTTATTTTTAGAGGTGAAAATGATGGCCAATGACACCATATTTTTAGATGTACCCAGTAAGCCAGACTATATAAGTCTTATAAGACTTACCACATCGGGAATAGCCCATAATATGAGATTTAGTATAGACGATATTGAAGATGTAAAAGTATGTGTAGCAGAGGCATGTGTCAATGTGTTAAATTTAAACAATGTTGATAAAATTTCAATTGCTTATGAAGTAAGAGAAGATAGACTTGTTATAAAGGTTAAAGATGTAATAGAGAATATATCAAGTGAATTAGATAGATCTGAAGAAGGAGAATTAGGATTATTAATTATTAAGTCTTTAATGGATGAAGTTATTTTTACAAAAGAAGGAATAGAAATGACTAAATATATTGAATAAAGGATGGTAGTCAATGAAAAATGGGAACTACTACAATAAAGGAAAACAAAAGAAGATGGGAAAACAGGAAATAAAGGAGCTATTTAAAGAATATAAAGAAACACAAGATAAAGAAATAAGAGAAATTTTAATAGAACAACATCTTTATATAGCTGAAATATTGTCTAAGAAATATTCCAATAGAGGGATAGATTATGACGATATTTATCAAGTTGCTTGCATTGGACTTATATATGCTGTAGATAGATTTGATGTGGACAAGGGGGGGTTTGAATTTTCTAGTTTTGCAACACCAACTATTATAGGAGAAATAAAAAAAACACTTTAGAGATAAAGGTTGGACTATTCGAGTACCTAGAAGAATACAAGAATTATCTAAGAAAATAAATAATTCTAAAATACATTTAAGCCAAACTTTACAAAGATCACCTACAGTAGCAGATATAGCAGAATATCTTGATTCAACAGAGGAAGAAATATTGGAAGCAATGGAAGCTAGTAAAGTATATACACCTCAATCCCTTGATATAACTTTTGATTCCAATAATGATGAAAAAGATATTAATTTAGCAGATTTAATAGGAGAAGAAGATTATTACTTTAGTAAAGTAGAAAATAGTGATTTTATATTAAAGACCATGGAATCATTAAATAAAATAGAAAAAGAAATTTTAATAGATAGATACTTTAATAAAAAAAACCCAGGTATCAATTGCAAAGAAATTAGATATCTCACAAATGACGGTATCAAGAATAGAGAAAAGGGTTATTGAAAAATTAAGAAGAGAAGCAGAAAAGGCAATGATAATCTAATAATTAAAAATAGACATACTAGTGGAGGTTGTGAAGTGAAAAAAAAGTAAATATAGGCGATAAGCTTGCAGATGTAGCATTAAAATTAGAAATAATTTTAACAATATTATTAGCTATAGGTATAACTATAGGTTTAATTGATATAATAAAATATTTTTATTATATCTTTGAAGCTGGGGGGGCTGTAGACTCTTATGATGTATTTAAACAGTTTTTAGGACATACATTGCTCATAATTGTTGGAGTTGAATTAATGTTAATGTTAATTTATCACTCAACTAATGCAATTTTAGAATTAATATTATTTGTTATAGCAAGGAAGATGCTAATTTATGCAGAAACAATGTTGGATCTTGTACTTGGTACATTAGCTATAGCAATTATATTTTTAATAATTAAATATCTTTCCCCTAAAAAGGATTTTGTTGCTAGAAATAAAAGTAAAGGAATTTATTCAGCATCAACTTCAATTAACAATATAATAAGAGCTACTGGTTTTGATATACCAATAGATAAAGGTAATACACTTGGAGGATTAACTTTTACATTAGCAAAAGAAAATAATAAACCAATTGAAGAAGGAACTGAGTTTTTTTATAGAAAATATAAAAATAAAAATATTAAAAGCAACTGATGGAGTTATAGATAAAGTCTTAATAGAAGATATAGATGAAATTGAAGAAGAAGATTAAAAGTATAATTTAAATAG
>JMBV01000266.1_pt1 | contig 18771 bp, 27 predicted proteins | sample 616531 | NCBI WGS metagenome assembly JMBV01 (sample SAMN02727904, study PRJNA239997) | anaerobic digester metagenome | biome: anaerobic digester; isolation source: mesophilic anaerobic digester inoculated with municipal waste water sludge... | place: Germany: Bielefeld University, CeBiTec ...
TAACCGGGGGGGTGCACCCACTAAGGATACCAGGCTTATGCTTGGAGTGATCATCATCAAACACATCATGAAAACGGACGACCGTGGAGTGATCGAGATGATCCGGGAGAATCCCTACATGCAGTATTTTCTTGGGCTCGAAGCCTTCACCTATGAACAGGTGATGACACCCTCGCTGCTGGTCTCCATCAGAAAGCGAATCGACCTTGATGTCTTTGAATCATTGACGGATGATTTGATAAGAAAAGGATTGGAGCTAAAAGCCGGGGCAAAAACGGAGTTCGGAGCCAAGATCAACATCAGCCTGTTGGATGACTATGCCAGGGTGGACAAGATATATCTTACCCGGGAGAACAGGCGGTTTTTGAAAGAGAAAGCAATCAGTTACACCGGTGAGCCACTGGGCCGAAAGCTGGTAAAAGAGATCAGGAGCAGATACCGGAAACGTAAAGAGCGAGGGGGGGAAGCGGCAGAACGCAACCAGGTTGAAGGGAATTTTGGGCAGGGCAAGCGTGGATATGGTTTAAATGATATCCGCACCAGACTGTCCTCTACATCAAACAGTTGGATAGGGACTATCATTTTTTTTGATGAACCTGATCCGGCACATGAGGGATATTCCCTTGCCTTATTTTGTCTCGTTACTATTGAAGTTGATGAAAGTGAGAAATATAAACATTTATCCATTCAGACCACAATTGAATTTTTGTGCCTGATTGGGAATTAATAAGCAGACCCTAACTACGGATAATCAGATAATCTATTTTGTTTTTTTCGTGAAGATATTTATTTGCAAGCGATGATGTAATTTTTAAAAATATTTGTAACTTTGGGAAATTGTGAATTGTTGATAACGTTAGCTGTGTACGTAAACAATTTCTCCCATGATAGAGAAATATCACTTAAAATATATATTTTATGAAAGTTTTATACATGAGGATTTTTGCTACAGACTGATGCTGCCAGGCAACTGTATCATGATCATGCAAAAAAACAACCCATTATCGACTATCATTGTCATCTGAATCCTGAATACATTGCAAAGGATCACGTTTTCGACAATCTGGGGCAGATATGGCTTGAAGGAGATCATTACAAGTGGCGTGCCATGCGCACCAACGGGGGGGTTGAGGAAAGGTACTGTACAGGAAAGGATACCTCCGACTGGGAAAAGTTTGAAAATGGTCCGAAACGGTTCCTTACACTATGCGAAATCCATTGTATCACTGGACTCATCTGGAGTTGAAGAGAGCTTTCGGAGTGGATGAACTGTTGAGTCCCGATACGGCAAAGGAGATATATGATATATGTTCCGGGAAACTTCGTACACCGGAGTTCTCAGCTAGGGGGTTAATGAAAAAGTTTCACGTTGAGGTGGTATGCACCACCGACGATCCGACAGACACCCTTGAGCATCATCTAGCATTGAAAAAGAGGGTTTTGAGATCAAGGTGCTTCCGACATGGCGCCCCCCCGATAAAGCTATGGCGGTAGAGAATCCTGAGGAATACCGTGCCTATGTTGAAAAGTTGTCGGAGGTATCGGGTGTAGCAATCAACAAGTTTAAAGATTTTATTGAAGCGCTCCGGAAGAGGCATGATTTTTTTTGCAGGTGTGGGTTGTAAACTTTCCGATCACGGGATAGAGGAGTTCTATGCTGAACCATACACACAGGCTGTAATTGACCAAATCTTCAATAAAGTGTATGGAGGAAAGGAGCTGACAAAAGAGGAGATTCTCCAATTCAAATCGGCAATGTTATTCGAGGGTGCTGTAATGGATTGGGAGAAAGGATGGACTCAACAATTCCACTATGGTGCTATTCGTAACAATAATACAAGGTTATTCAGACAGCTTGGCCCGGATACAGGATTTGACTCAATTGGTGATTTCACAGTTGCAAAGGCAATGAGCCGCTTTTTAGATCAGCTGGACAAAGACAACAGGCTGGCCAAAACCATTATTTACAACCTTAATCCAAAAGACAACGACTTGGTAGCAACCATGATAGGTAATTTTCAGGATGGATCGGTTGCAGGGAAAATACAATTCGGTTCCGGCTGGTGGTTCCTTGATCAAAAAAACAGGCATGGAGGCACAAATGAACTCTTTGTCTAACCTTGGCCTGTTAAGCCGGTTCGTGGGTATGCTTACCGATTCGCGCAGCTTCCTTTCCTATCCGCGGCACGAGTATTTCCGTCGTATCTTGTGTAACCTAATTGGCAATGACGTAGAGAATGGGTTGTTGCCTGCTTCGGAAATGAATTTTCTCGGGAAAATGGTGGAAGACATATCCTACAGGAATGCGAAGAATTTTTTTGTAATTTTCAAATACAGATATAATGAAACTAGGAAAATACAGTATTGGCGTGGGTGATCGTTTCGCTCATCAGGGAAAAGCTCAGTTGAAAGCTATCATGAGGGCAAACGAGAAGGGGGGGTTGAATATTAGCCCTGTATGGAATAAGTCAAACAGAGAACATATCTATGTGGGAACAGAACCCGCCGACACACGCAACGAAGCCGATGAGGCTGTGAAAGCGCTGGGTTTACAGGCACTTATTTTGTGGATGCAGATCATATTAACCTGAATACAGTAGCCAAATATGTGGCTGTGTCCGATTTTTTTTCACGCTCGATGTCGCATCATTTATCGGCAAAGGAAGCAGCAAGGAGGAGGTAGACTCTTTTGTTACTTCATGTGAAAAATACCTGCGTCAGCTGCAAATTCCCGGGATGGATGAGCCGCTGCATGTAACCAAAGAATTGTTGCACGAAATTGCAGGCAAGTTCCTGGCAGCAACACAGCATGCATCCGATATTTATGCCTATTTGAAAAAAAGAGAAGGGCGAAGGCAATTTTATTACCGAGGTATCCATTGATGAGGTTGAGTCTCCCCAAACACCCATCGAGATGCTTTTCATCTTGAAAATGCTGGCCGATAAAGATGTTCCTGCACAGACGATTGCTCCCAAATTTACCGGCCGGTTTAATAAAGGCGTGGATTATGTTGGCAATCTGGATCAGTTTGCCAAAGAGTTTGAAGAGGATGTGCTTGTGATTGATTTTGCTGTGAAGGAGTTTGGGCTGCCCGAAGAACTGAAGCTGAGTGTTCATTCGGGAAGCGATAAGTTTTCTATCTATCCGATTATGGCGGAGGTTATCCGGAAATACGACAAAGGGTTGCACCTCAAAACAGCAGGAACAACCTGGCTGGAGGAGGTAATCGGTTTGGCTGTAGCAGGCGGTGAAGGCCTGGAATTGGCAAAGAAGATTTATGAGAACTCCTACAACCGGAAAGAAGAGCTGTGCGCTCCTTATGCCGATGTGATCGATATCGATGGTTCTAAGCTCCCTTCCGTGGAAGAGGTGAATGGATGGTCAAGCGAAAAGTTTGCAAATACACTTCGTCATATTCCCGGACATGCCGATTATAATTCCAATTTCCGTCAGTTAATTCACGTAGCCTATAAAGTAGCAGCAGAAATGGGCAGTGAATATACAGAGTTACTTATAAAGTACGCAGATATAATTGGTTCATGTGTGGAAGATAATATTTACGAAAGGCATTTGAAAAGATTGTTTGCAATTTAGCAAAGAGTGATGTGTATGGTCAGTGTTAAAGAAGATTCTAACTAATTGCCCCAATTTTTAATTTGTCGCTTTTGGAAGAGATTATTACGTGAAATACGATTTTAAAGTTAGCATATCGAGCTATATTTGCCTGCAACATAAAATAAATAATAAAGTAAAAACTTATGTATAAATTATTTGACATCAGAAACAAAGTTATTGTCATTACAGGAGGAACCGGCGTGCTGGGAACGTCGATGGTGGAATATCTGGCGGAACACGGCGCAAAGGTCGCTGTTTTGGCACGAAACAAGCAAAAAGGTGATAAACTGGTGAAGAAAGTAAAAGCGGATGGGGGGGAGATGCAATATTCCTCCAGACAGACGTAACTGATGAGGCCGTTCTAAAGCAGAATGCCAAAGAGATTGCTGAAAAATACGGAAAAATTGATGTGTTGATCAATGGTGCAGGTGGAAATATGCCTGGTGCAACCATTGGCCCCAACAACTCCATCTTTGATCTGAAGACTGATGATTTCCGGAAAGTTGTTGAACTGAATCTGATGGGAACGGTTGTTCCCACGCTGGCTTTTGCAGAGTACATGGTGAAAGAGAAAAAAAAGGAAATATCGTGAATATCTCCTCCGCATCGGCCTTGCGACCCTTGACCCGTGTAGCAGGATATGGAGCTGCCAAAGCAGCTGTAACCAATTTCACCAAGTACATGGCTGGAGAATTGGCGATTAAATTCGGGGAAGATTTTAGGGTGAATGCCCTTTGTCCCGGATTTTTCATAACAGAGCAAAACAGAGCACTGCTCACAAATCCCGATGGTTCTTATTCTGATCGGGGAAATACTATAATCGCACATACTCCTTTCCGTCGTTTCGGTGTTCCGGAAGATCTTTTGGGGACACTGCACTATCTGGTAAGCGATGCTTCCAAATTTGTCACAGGTACGGTGGCAATTGTAGATGGAGGTTTTGATGCTTTCAGTATTTAATAGGAGTGCAATCAGTTATCAGTAAATAAAATATGTCACTCAAACTAAGAAAAGAATTCAAATATTCACTGGTGGTACCCACCAGTATGGGAGTTCGTATTACACCGATGAATGCGCAGCCGGTGCAAAGTACCAACCTGTTTCAGATGCAGGCAACAAGCGCTGAAACCAACGTTGCTAGCATTTCTTCTTACCTGGGACTGCCGGTAAAGGTGCTTACTGCTTTTGTAAAAGATAGTCCCATAGCGGCTTTTATTAAAGCCGATCTCAGAGCACGGAATATGGACTATGAAGGGCCTGAGGTGCCCCCCCAGGGCGGCCCGTGGGGATACCGCCACCAGTTCAATATTGCAGACAGCGGGTTCGGGCTGCGTGGGCCGCGAGTACAAAACGACAGGGCAGGTGAGGTGGGGGGGAGAACGCTGAATGTGAAAGATTTCGACCTAGAACGAATTTTCGGCGTGGAGGGAGTCCAGATTGTACATCTCTCCGGACTGATTGCTGCGCTGTCTCCCGAAACAAGTAATTTTTGCCTGGAGATTGCACGCTATGCAAAAAAAACATGGCACGTTGATCTCTTTTGATCTCAATCACAGAGCTTCTTTCTGGAAAGGCCGTGAAAAGGAACTTCACGAGGCGTTCACCGAAATAGCCTCCCTCTCCGATATTCTTATCGGTAATGAAGAGGATTTTCAGCTTTGTCTTGGAATTGAGGGCCCCCCCAAAGCAGGAGGAGAAAATATTGAAGATACTATGGACGCTTTCAAAGGGATGATTATGAATGCAAAACGTGCTTTCCCTAATGTTACTGTGTTTGCCAATACATTACGGGAAGTGATCAGTGCCAATGAACATCTCTGGGGGGGCTATTGTTTATGAAAACGGGAATTGGCACGAAGCTCCTTTGAGAAAGATCAATGTGATGGATCGTATAGGAGGAGGCGATGGCTTTGTAGGGGGGATTGCTCTACAGCATTTTAAAAAAATGGAGCCTGATAAATGGGTGCAGTTTGCCTGGGCGAGCGGCGCTTTGGCAACAACTTTCCTGACTGATTATGCACAACCGGCCGATGAAGAGGTGATCTGGAGCATCTGGAAAGGAAATGCAAGAGTAAAAAGATAATTGTAAACAATAAACGGATAATCAGAAATCGGATTATTATCTTAAGGTTTGGATTTCTGGTCTTAATAATCTATAAGAAATGAAAAAGAAAGCAGATATAGGGTTGATCGGATTAGCTGTGATGGGCGAAAATCTGGTATTGAATATGGAAAGTAAGGGTTATACCGTAGCCGTTTACAACCGTACAGTGACTAAAGTGGATGGCTTCCTTGAGGGAAGAGGGAAAGGGAAGAACTTTATTGGTGCTCACTCCCTGGAAGAGTTTGTGGCTTCCATTGAAAGACCACGTAAGGTAATGATGCTTGTAAAAGCTGGTAAGCCTGTGGATGATTTTATTGAGCTATTGATTCCATTACTTGAGCCGGGAGATATTATTATTGATGGCGGTAACAGCCATTTCCCCCCCGATACGATGCGCAGGACAAAACAGGTGGAAAGCAAAGGATTGCTCTATGTGGGTACTGGTGTTTCCGGTGGTGAAGAGGGAGCATTGAAAGGCCCGTCGATGATGCCGGGGGGGATCACCCGAAGCGTGGCCACACGTGAAAGAGATCTTTCAGTCGGTGGCAGCCAAGGTGGACGGAGGCGTTCCCTGCTGCGACTGGGTAGGAGAGAACGGTGCGGGGGGGCACTTCGTGAAGATGGTGCACAACGGCATTGAGTACGGCGATATGCAGATCATCAACGAAGCGTATCATCTGATGAAAGATTTGCTGGGTATGGACGCTTTTGAGCAGCACGAGGTGTTTAAAAAAATGGAACAAAGGTGTCCTGGATTCCTATCTGATTGAAATTACCACGGATATTCTCGACTTTAAAGACGAAGATGGCTCCCCCATTGGTGGAGAAAATTCTCGATACAGCCGGCCAGAAAGGTACCGGAAAATGGACCGCCGTCACCGCGCTCGACCTGGGTATTCCTCTCACGCTTATAGGTGAATCGGTATTCTCTCGATGTCTCTCAGCCCAAAAGAATCTGAGGGTAAAAGCATCTAAAACCATCTCCGGTAAAAAAACCGGAGTTCAGGGGGGGTGATAAACAGCAGTTTATTGATGATCTGGAGCAAGCATTGTATGGTGCCAAGATTATCTCATACGCGCAGGGTTACGACCTTATGATGGAAGCTGCCAGAGAGTATGGCTGGAATCTTAATTACGGAGGTATTGCCCTGATGTGGAGAGGCGGATGTATTATCCGTTCACGCTTTTTAGGTGATATTAAAAAGGCATTTGATAACAATCCTCGATTAGAGAATCTACTGCTCGACCCCCCCTTCTTCAAAGAGGCAGTACAGTCGGCACAGGAGAGCTGGCGAAGGGTTTGTGCTACTGCTCTTCTGAATGGTATCCCCGTACCGGCGCTTACCTCTGCTTTGAACTATTTCGACGGGTTTCGCAGCGAGCGCCTTCCGGCGAATCTTCTGCAGGCACAGCGTGACTATTTCGGTGCTCACCAATATGAGCGTGTGGATAAGCCACGGGGGGGTGAATTCTTTCATACCGACTGGACCGGGTATGGAGGAAGTACGGCTTCTACAACTTATGATGTTTAATGTTGATAAGGGGTTGTGATGATTCGATGATACGACTTGAATTTTCGACATCCCCTGTCTCAAATCCGATATAGGATGATTTATTACGAAAATGGTTCTTCTCAGGCCAACTTATCGAAGGAAGATCTGAAGCAAGGACTTTACGAAGCATTGAAAAGATTGGGAGAACGGAAGAAAATTCTGGCCGTTCCGCCCGATTATACCCGCTTGCCCAGCAGGGCAGGAGAGCTGACGGAGATGACATGGGAGTACTATGGTGATAAACTGACCGATATCCTTCCTGCATTGGGTACACATACGCCCATGACAGCACACCAGATCAGCCACATGTTCGGCGAAACACCGGAAACACTTTTCGGGATCACGACTGGCGCAACGACGTGCTCACCATGGGTGAGGTACCGGCAGAATACATCCGGGAGGTATCGGAAGGAAAGGTCGATTTCTCCTGGCCGGCGCAGGTTAATAAACTGCTAGTGGAGGGGGGGGCTTCGATCTGATCTTATCCATCGGGCAGGTGGTTCCCCACGAAGTGGTGGGGGGGATGGCTAACTATAATAAGAATATCCTTGTCGGGACCGGAGGTAGTGAAGGGATTAACAAGAGTCACTATATTGGTGCGGTGTACGGCATGGAGCGAATGATGGGAAGAGCCGATACTCCGGTGCGAAAGGTGTTCAATTATGCCACGGAAAAGTTTCTGAAGCAGTTGCCTATCGTCTATGTGCTGACAGTGGTTGGAGTAAATGAAAAAGGAGAACAACAGACTTACGGCCTTTTCGTCGGTGATAACTTGGATGTGTTTAACCGGGCGGCGAAGTTGTCGCTTGAGGTTAACTTTGTGATGGTAGAAAAACCTCTGCAGAAGGTGGTAGTATGGCTCGATCCCACTGAATTTAAAAGTACATGGCTGGGCAATAAGTCTGTTTACCGTACACGAATGGCTATTGCCGATGGAGGTGAGCTGATTGTACTGGCACCCGCCCTGAAAGAGTTCGGTGAGGACAAAAAGATAGACAGCCTGATCCGTAAATACGGCTATTTCGGTACTCCCTACACATTGAAAGCAGTGTCGGAGAATCAAGACCTGAGAGACAACCTTGGGGGGGCGGCTGCCCATCTTATTCACGGGTCGTCCGAAGGCAGGTTTTCCATCACTTATTGTCCCGGGAAAGCACCGGAAAACCTTTCAAGGCAAGAGATTGAAAGTGTAGGATTCAAATGGGAAGATATTGACAAGGCTATGGGAAATATACCCCTCATAGCCTTAATGAGGGATTTAACACCCTGCCGGATGGAGAAGAAATCTACTACATCTCCAGCCCTGCCCTGGGACTGTGGGCGCACAGAGACCGGTTTGAATATTAATAGTATACGTATATATGCAATGGACCGTAATTTTTAGAGGCCTGTTCGTAACTTCCTGATTATATGAGTTTAAGTTGCCCTTAAAAACAGATAGTATAGTTAGCTGATTATATGGTTGTTTAGTAAAATTCAGAAGGACCATTTATGCGTGCAATGCAGATTTAATGTTTTTTTTAAGTTTATTTTTTTTGTATCATTAAATATATGCTGCTACATTTGTGGACGTGCACAATCTTATATCTTTATTAATAACGATTCATAGTAAAAATGGATAATTGTGATAATGAGTATAGGATTCAGTATGCTCTTTTGTTTGTTACTGCTTACTTTTACGCCGTAAATAGGAAATTATTCATACAAATATATCATGACAACAAGAAGAGAATTTATTAAAAATGCGGCTTTGGCATCTGCAGGGCTGGCCATGGGCGGCATATCAACAAAAATGAATGCAGCAAGCTACAACAGGGTTGTCGGCGCCAATAAAAAAAGTAAACCTGGCTCATATAGGCATCGGCAACAGGGGGGGTTGGGAGATCATCAACGATTTGATAAAACGGGCCTGGCCAACGTGGTGGCATTGTGCGATGTGGATCTGGGCGGGGGGGAACATACCCAAAAAGCGCTGGCTAAATTCCCGAACGCAAAAAGGTTCAAAGACTTCAGGGAGATGTTTGACAAGATGGGAAATGAGATAGAGGCAGTGGCTATTGCTACACCCGACTTCGCCCACTTCCCGGCAGTAATGTTGTCTATGGCCGAAGGGAAACACGTTTATGTGGAGAAACCGCTGAGCCGCACTTTCCTTGAGTCGGAGCTGATAATGAAAGCAGCTAAGAAGTATCCAGGGGTGGTTACCCAGATGGGTAATCAGGGACACTCTGAAGCCAATTATTTTCAGTTCAAAGCATGGAAAGAAGCCGGTATCATTAAAGATGTGACAGCTGTCACCGCTCATATGAATAACCCCCCCGCCGTTGGCACGGTTGGGATACGGGCATTAAAAAGTTCCCCCCCGTGGCTGAACCGATACCTGAGACGCTGGATTGGGATACCTGGCTGATGGCTCGTAATTACCATGACTACAACAAGGATTTTCACTATGGTCAGTGGCGTTGCTGGTACGATTTTGGTATGGGAGCCTGGGCGACTGGGGAGCACATATTATTGATACTGTTCATGAGTTCCTAGAACTGGGATTGCCTGAAGAGGTAACACCTTTAAAACTTTCTGGACATAACGACTACTTCTTTCCGATGTCGAGCACGATCGAGTTCAAGTTCCCGAAACGGGGGGGCAATATGCCACCGGTAGTCATTACCTGGTATGATGGTGTGGATAATATCCCTTCTGTACCGGAAGGGTATGGTGTCTCGGAAATAGATCCAAATATTCCGTCAGTAGCAGGAGGAAAGATTCAGCCGGCCAAACTGAACCCCCCCGGAAAAGAGATATATAGTAAAGAGTTGACTTTCAAAGGGGGGGGTCTCATGGGAGCACATTGAGCATCATCCCGGAAGAGAAAGCCAGGGCAATGGAGAAAAGATTGCCTGAAGTCCCGAAAAGCTCCTCCAACCACTTTGCCAACTTTCTTTTGGCCTGCCAGGGCAAGGAAAAAAACACGTTCTCCATTTGAGATATCGGCTCCATTGAGTCAGGTGTTCTGTCTGGGGGGGTAGCAGCACAACGGTTGAACCGGAAAATTGTATTTGACAGGGAGACGAAGCGTGTGACCAACGATGCTTTTGCCGATGCTTTCCTTACGGGAGAACCGCCCAGGAAAGGATGGGAAGATTTTTATATTGTTTGATATTTAACTTGAAAGTAGTAGGGGGGGTTGAAATGTTTATTTATAATGCATTGGATGTCAATATCTTTTTAGCCCACTTGTAATGAAAGAGACTTCTCGAAGGGTACTTATCACGTGCAATGTAAAATATGATGGTTTAAATTTCAAAAGCCAATGATGAGTCCTCTCCGAAAACCTCAAAACCCAATTTTATTGGTTTGCAACATATTGAAAATCAATGTTCATCTTGTGAAATTTTCAAGAAAAAAAGACTTATCGGAAGAGACTCAATGATTAATCAGTAAAAAAAAGAGATACAGATGAGAAATATATTTCTAACATTTATAGCGGTAGTATTAGCTATCTCCGCTTCGGCACAGGAGCCGAAATGGGAGAATCTGTTCAACGGACGCAACCTGAGGGGGATGGGAAAATTGAACGGAACAGCAGAGTATAAAGTACAGGACAATATTATTGTTGGTATTTCCAGAATGAACACCCCAAACACCTTTCTGGCGACAAAAAAAAGACCTACAGCGATTTTATACTGGAATTCGATTTTAAAGTGGATGACGGGCTTAATTCGGGAGTTCAGTTCAGGAGCAACAGCTTGAAAGAGTATAAAGACGGTAGGGTACACGGGTATCAGTTTGAGATCGACCTTCCGGTAGGGCTTGGACTGGTGGCATCTATGATGAAGCCCGCCGGGGGGGATGGCTATATCCGATGAACTACAACCCGAAAGGGCAGAATGCTTTTAAAAACGGAGAGTGGAATCGCGCCCGTGTTGAAGCGATAGGTAACTCTATTCGCACCTGGGTGAACGGTATCCCTTGCGCCGACTTGTTGGATGATGTAACCCGCTCGGGTTTTATTGCCCTTCAGGTTCATGCCATTGGAAGTGCTGGACAGGAAGGAAAAACAGTTTCTTGGCGCAACATACGTATCATGACCGAGGATCTCGAACGGTTCAAGTCACCTGAAAGCAAAGATATCTGCCAGCTTAATATAATAGCTAACACTATCTCGGAGAGGGAAGCCGGGGAAGGGTGGAAGCTGCTGTGGAATGGAAAAACTACCGAAGGGTGGCGGGGTGCCAAGTTGGATCATTTTCCTGAAAAGGGATGGTCAATTGAAAACGGTATTCTGAAGGTGCATAAGAGTGACGGCGGTGAGTCAACAAACGGAGGTGATATCGTGACTACCCGCCCTTATAAGAACTTCATGCTGAAGGTGGATTTCAAAATTACCGAAGGAGCTAACAGCGGCATTAAATATTTTGTGGATACCAATCTTAATAAAGGGCAGGGTTCAGCTATTGGCTGCGAATTCCAGATACTGGACGATAAAAGCACCCCCCCGATGCAAAACTGGGAGTAGAAGGGAACAGGACCCTTGGCTCGCTCTACGACCTGATTGCGGCACCCATGGACAAACCTTTCCGCAGCGGTTTCTTCAATACGGCCATGGTAATAGTGGATGGGAACCATGTAGAGCACTGGCTTAATGGGGTGAAGATTATTGAGTATGAGAGAAATAATCAGATGTGGAATGCGCTGGTGAACTATAGCAAATACAAAGACTGGCCAAATTTTGGTAATGCGGAAGAGGGACTGCTTCTTCTACAGGATCACGGAGACGAGGTGTGGTTCCAGAATATCAAAATTAAGGAGTTGGAGTAGATGTAATAGTTTCTTGAACGTTCTATAGGCAAAAGTAAGGTTCTCCTGCATATTGCCGGAGCTTCAGGGAAAATAATATTTTTTTGAGAATTATTCCAGACGAACATGAGGGTGAAACTGCAAATTGATGCACCCTCACGTTCGTTTAGACTTACAATTTTCTGTTTTTAAAGGAAGTCCTTTTTATATAAACTCTTTCTTAATTATCTCTACCCACTTAACCAAACGATCTTCGGTCATATCATATTCATTGTCTTCATCGATGGGCAATCCCACCCACATTCCATCGATCACGGCGGTGGAGTCATCGTATGTATATCCTTCATCCGCGACCTGCCCTACAATTTCAACTTTATCCTTGATCTCATCATAAATTATTTTCATTGATTCGACAAAACTGTTAGAGAAAGAGGCGCTATCACCTAATGCGAAGATGGCAGTTTTTTTTGCCGGAAAATCCATTTTGGCAAAAGAGGGAAGAAAACTGTCCCAGTCATCCTGCAGATCACCAACTCCTGTTGTTGATGTACCAAGTATGAGGTAGGGGGGGTAATCTTTTATTTCTTCGAGAGAAACAGTTCCAACATTGTATAAATCGGCATTGCCGTTTAACAGATCCTGCACCTGCTTTGCAATTGACTCTGTATTTCCGCCTGATGAGCGTAAAGGATAGCAATTTTGTTCATAATTAATTTAATATCTTTTGTTTGTTCAGTTAATATATAGGTAAATACTTATTTAAACGCCTGACAATCACGATGAAAGATCATCCATTTAGTAGCAGGCCTTTTTGTTGATAGTTAATGGATAAAATGGTGCTTTCTGACTTGTTTTACTGAATAATTATTAACTGATTAACAGTTCAAGAAGGAAATTGTTTGCCGCGTGAAAGCCAAATAAGATCATAAGGCATCTTTTCTTTTGTAGAAAGATGAAAATATGCTATTTTTGCAGTCTTATACGGCGCGGTAGTTCAATGGATAGAATAGAAGTTTCCTAAACTTTAGATCCGGGTTCGATTCCCGGCCGTGCTACTTTGAATTAAGCTGCAATCGATGATTGGTTCATTGGTTGCAGCTTTTTGATTTTTCAGGCAAACTTATCTTCATTGCTGAAAGGCTGATCCCTCTGTGACAGTTGAGCTAATGTCTGAATGAGCTGTGTGAAAATAATAACATCGAAATTACCACTTGGTTAAAATATTGTTTCTCGGATAGGTAGCGGTGCTTATCTTGCAAGTCAACAGATATGCCAAAGTGAAACTGTACAAAGGAGAGATAGCTGCCAAGCACTACACACTGAAAACTGTATTTCTTAATGCGATGTATGACATATGTATATACAAGAGAAATGATTATCTTTGTTTTTTTCGTATAAAGCAGAAACAATTTTAATATATTGGAATCATGAAATTAAACTACATCATAACCCTAATAGGAGTTATTACGATTACATCTGTTTTGATCTCTTGTAATCAAAAGAAAGAAAAAGAAACTGGCAGCGAATGGATTCAGCTTTTTAACGGAGAAGATTTATCAGGCTGGACTCCCAAAATTACCGGGTATGTGGTGGGTGAGAACTGGGGGGGCAACACCTTCCGTGTGGAAGATGGAATGATTAAGGTGCGTTATGATCAGTATGACTCTTTGAGAAACAGGTTTGGGCATCTTTTCTACAAAGACGAATTTTCGCATTATATGCTTCGGGTGGAATACAGAATATTGGGAGAGCAAGCTCCCGGAGCGCCGGGGGGGTGGGCTTATAAAAACAGCGGAATTATGATACATGGGCAAACACCGGAGTCGATGGAAATAGACCAGGATTTTCCAACCTCAATTGAAGTTCAACTTCTTGGTAGCGACTCGCTTGTACAACGTACCAATCTTAATGTATGTACACCAGGCACAAATATTGTGATGGAGAACAAATTGATACTTGATCACTGCATAAATTCCACTTCCGGTTATTTTTACGGTGAAGAATGGATTACGGTTGAGGTGGAGGTGAGGGGTAACGAGGTTATCAGACATATTGTAAATGGCGATACAGTACTTGAATACAACCAGCCTCAGCTGGATGAAAGAGATGCAACCTATGTCAGGCTGTTTGAGCTTAACGGTGGTAATAAAATGCTGAGCAAGGGTACCATATCGTTACAAAGCGAAGGGCATCCTATTGATTTCAGGAAAGTAGAAATAATGGTGATGGAAGAGTAGGCAAGTAAAGCAACCAGCTTATCCTTGTTTTTCAGTACAAAAAAAATAACCAAGATAGACTGTCGGAAATGCACTGCTGAAAGTCGATATTTTGCTGATAGATAAAAAAATCCCGCTCTGAGACAAGGCGGGATTTTTTATGATGATAATTCATTTACAATTTTGGCCCGGCTGGAACTAGAGCCTTACCTGCTTCGTTACCTGTAAACTTATTGAAGTTTTTAATGAAGCGCCCTGCAAGGTCCATGGCTTTGGTGTCCCATTTTGATGCATCAGCATATGTGTCGCGGGGGGGATCTAGGATAGCAGTATCTACACCTGGCAACTTGGTCGGTACCTTAAAGTCAAAATAGGGGGGGATCTGTTTAGTGGGAGCTTTATCGATGGATCCGTCAAGGATAGCATCAATGATTCCGCGTGTATCTTTGATTGAGATTCGTTTCCCGTTTCCGTTCCATCCGGTGTTTACCAGATAAGCTTTTGCTCCTGATTTTTCCATTCTTTTCACCAACTCTTCGGCATATTTTGTAGGGTGAAGTGAAAGAAATGCTGCACCAAAGCAGGCCGAGAAGGTGGGAGTGGGTTCCGTAATGCCACGCTCGGTACCGGCTAGCTTAGCTGTAAATCCTGACAGGAAATAGTATTTTGTCTGCTCAGGTGTAAGGATCGAAACTGGAGGCAACACTCCAAAAGCGTCGGCAGATAGAAAAATCACCTGATGTGCTGCAGGCCCCCCCTTTGATTTTGGCTTTACGATATTGTCGATGTGATAGATTGGATATGAAACACGGGTATTCTCAGTCACCGAGTTGTCGGTGTAATCGATCTTCCCGTTTTCATCCACGGTAACATTCTCCAGAAGTGCGTCACGCTTGATAGCTTTATAGATATCCGGTTCGCTCTCTTCACACAGGTTAATAACTTTGGCGTAGCAACCACCTTCGAAGTTAAAAACGCCCTCATCATCCCATCCATGTTCGTCGTCACCGATGAGAAGACGTTTTGGATCGGTTGAAAGAGTAGTTTTCCAGTTCCAGAAAGGCCGAAAAAGACAGCAGTGTTTTTGCCTTCGCTATCTGTATTGGCAGAGCAATGCATAGAAGCAATACCTTTCAACGGGAGCAGGTAGTTCATATAAGAGAACATCCCCCTTTTTCATTTCACCGCCATACCATGTACCACCTATAAGCTGCATCTTTTCTGTAAGATTGAATACTGTATATGTTTTGGAATTCAATCCCAGCTCTTTCCAGTTTTCGCCTGCGTCGGTTTTAGAAGCATTCATCACAACAAAATCGGGTTCGCCATAATTTGCCAACTCCTCAGCTGTGGGGGGGCGTATAAACATATTCTTTACAAAATGGGCCTGCCATGCAACCTCCATGATAAAGCGGATTTTCAAACGTGAATTTTCGTTTGTTCCACAAAAGGTATCCATTACGAAAAGTCTTTTGCCTGAAAGCTGCTTCGTGGTAATTTTCTTCAACTCCTGCCATGTTGCAGGTGTGATGGGTTTATTGTCGTTTTTATATTCGTCTGATGTCCACCAAATAGTCTCTTTTGATACCTCATCCATGACAAAGAATTTGTCCTTGGGTGAACGGCCTGTGTATACACCGGTCATCACGTTTACAGCTCCTGACTCTGTGACCTGACCTTTCTCAAAACCTTCTAACTCAGGTTTTGTCTCCTCAATAAAAAGCTCCTCGTATGACGGGTTGTGAATAATTTCTTTCACATTAGAAATGCCATACTTGCTCAAATCTAAATTTGCCATTTGAATAAAATTTGGGTTTAATATTTATAGAATGAATAAAACTTATTTGTTTTACAACCTAAAACGGTGCACAAAAGTAATCAAATTACTTTAATCGGAAAAACAATTAAAGAAATTTTTCTTTAATTGCCTGTTTTTTTCTCCAAATATCTCCATTTCAACAAAAAAAATGCTCCGAATGTTTAAAAAAAACCGGTGGAAATAAAAATTTTTCCGCTTCCGCATCTATTCCAAATTACAGGTGATTCTTTTGGCAGATGATGTTTTGTGCCCTGTTTCGTACCTGTTAGCCAAAAGAGTGGGGGGGCGTTAAAGGCAAAACATCTTGATATCATCTGTTTGCCTATTTACCTATAGTGCGGAAAGAAGCGAAAGTTCAGGAAAATTAATAATCAAATAAATGAGTAATATTCGTTCAAAACAGGGAAAAACATTACCTTTGTTTTCCGAAAATAACAGACAAAACTTTTAATTAAAAATGAAAGTATATAACTTTTCGGAAGAAAACTCTTTACTTAACTCTTTTGTCCGTGAAATAAGGGATATAACCATCCAGAACGACAGGCTTAGGTTTCGAAGGAATATTGAAAGAATAGGAGAGATTATGGCTTATGAAATAAGCAAAATCTTACTTATAAAAAAAATTAAAGTGACTACGCCGCTGGATGTTGCGGAAGTGAATGTGCCTGATGAGGAGATTGTGATAGGGACAATATTGAGGGCAGGCCTTCCTTTTCATTACGGTATTCTGAACTATTTTGACGGGGCGGAGAACGCGTTTGTTTCCGCATACAGAAAATACAAAGAGACCGGGCATCAATCTTTTGATATTCATATTGAATATATCGCTTCGCCATGGATTGACGGGAAAACACTTATTCTTGCAGACCCAATGCTGGCGACAGGGAGCAGTATGGAGTTGACCTACCGTGCCCTGTTAACAAGGGAACTCCTTCACACATCCATATTGTCACTATCATTGCCAGCAGGCAGGCAATAGAATATTGTTTGAATATTTTTCCCGAAGAAAAGACAACTATATGGGTTGCAGCCATTGACCCCGATCTTGACGAGTCCTCCTACATTGTTCCGGGAATTGGAGATGCGGGCGATCTCGCATACGGAGAGAAAATTTAATCATTAGTCTACTTGAAAGAGTCTCAAATTAGAAGATTTGACATCATAATCACTTGTGAATCAAAAATCATTTTTTTCATAAAACGACTTATTAAAGTGGACTCAATTATAGAATTTTTTTTCAAACGCTTTGAATTCTCCTTTTTTTTCAGGATAAGCCGTTTCCATATTGCCGAAAGAAAGCCGGCACCGTAGCCGGTCAGCTGTATCCATGAAGCTGCAATGCTCAAGAGCGCGACCTTAACTGATCTGTTCTTCAACAGTGAATCGATAAACAGCAGCATGGAGTAAGCAGCAGGAATAAGCAGGAGATGAGGTAAGAGGGGGGGTGACAGAATGAAGATTGCCGCCATCCCTGTTACAAAAAGAGCAGGGAATGAGTGCACTGGCTTCAGTGATCCCGGATGTGCCAGATGCAAGTTAATACGAGCTATCCCCCGAATTGTAGACCTGTTTGAAGAATTGTTTGAATGTAGATCTCCTTTGTGATATACATATGCATCAGGAATGAGCGCTGTTTTAAATCCGTTTTTCAGTAGTCGCAGGCTAAAATCTATATCTTCCCCGAATCGCATTTTCCCATATCCCCCCCGATGGCATTGAACGCTTCACGTGATACACCCAGATTGAAACTTCTGGGATGGAACTTGTCAATTGATCTTTTCCTGCCTCTGATTCCGCCTGTTGTAAAAATGAGGTCATAGAGTAGTTGACCGCTTTCTGTATCGCGGAGAATGCCGGTAGTGCAGCATCTGGGCCTCCATAGGCATCAGTGTATTGCTTATTAAGAAACTGTGATACTATCTCTATATAGTTTCAGGAATAATACAGTCGGAATCGAAAATATCAGATAATCGTTATTAGCTTTCCGGGCACCTGCATTTCTGGTTAGCCCGGGACCTGAATTCATCTTTTCAAAGTAGATGAGGGGTAGCTTGTTATGGTATTTTTCTACAACTGTGTCTCCTTTTTGTCAGAACCATCCTCTACAACAATCACTTCAAACTGTTTATTAGTTTGTTTGCAGAGGCTTGCTAGCAGCTCGTCCAGCTCATCGGGGCGGTTATATAGAGGGATAATGATAGAAAAATGCATTACCAGATATTTTTTTTAAGCATTGCAAAACTAACTATTTTATTTTGGTTTCCCATTCTGTTTGAAGAGTAATCTTTAATTCTTCTCTGCAAAGCATTATTTGTTGCAAGAGGATTAAAATAGATTATGATGGTTAATGCATATAATAGACTCAACTTTTGCATATCCACAGATTACAGGGAGACCCGTCTGTTGGCCCCCCCAATTGGGAAAATTATTTTTCAACTAAGCGGTTTTTGTATATTAAGTAAGTCCGGCAACCCGGTAAAAAAAAGTATTGAAACGCCATGTAATCCATTAAATAGCAACAAAATAGGCCTAACCAAAACTCAGAAGTACTTTCTGCTGATTGTCAGGTGTTTAAAAAAAATGTCTAAGTATTGTCAGTTAAACATTCAAAAATTCTGATTTCTGACATTTTTATAAAAGCTCATCTATAGTAAAAAGAAAACAAA
>JMBV01000267.1_pt1 | contig 18761 bp, 26 predicted proteins | sample 616531 | NCBI WGS metagenome assembly JMBV01 (sample SAMN02727904, study PRJNA239997) | anaerobic digester metagenome | biome: anaerobic digester; isolation source: mesophilic anaerobic digester inoculated with municipal waste water sludge... | place: Germany: Bielefeld University, CeBiTec ...
GCTAGGCCCACAGGCTTTTTAATTGTAATTTGAATTTTAATGGGCTAATCTAGCCCAACTTGGCACGGGATTGGCCCAGTCCCATGTGTTGGTTTAAATTATATCCCCCCCAAGCATCCGCACCCATCCAATATTGGAGATGGGTGGCTATGAATGCCTGGGGATTTTAATTCATCGTCTTGAATTAGTATTTCCCGTATTCCATGGCAGTCTTAATGATTACTTCTGCCTTATCAAAGGATAGGTTGGCGGGGTATTCGCACCCAGTGGCCAGAATAAAGCCGCCTCCCGCCTTAAAGGTATCGATTTCTCGGCGACATTCCTCTTCGATTTCTTCTGCAGTGGCGTGGAGAAGCCACGGAGGTGGAATGTGCCCGATAAGTGTTACTTCGCTACCATACTTTTCTTTTACTTCCTTGTAGGAGTTACAGTCATCTGGAATGTGCAGAAATGAAATCGCAGTGGGTTGCATAGTTGCAATTTGCGCATCGAAATAAATTCCCGTTCCACAATTGTGTACCATCGTCTGCATTCCATGCTTGCGTATACGTGCGGCTAGTTTTTTTAACATAGGCACCTTCAAATTCCAGCCACATTTCTTTACTCATTATGGACTGAGATGCAAACAGGGTATCGAGCATGACCGCATTGACTCCCGTTTCCGCTAAAGCATCCACGTATTCTAGTAGCGTTTCGTTGATAGCGGCTACTCCGCTTTTTACGGCGTCCGGGTCGTCAAAATATCCATAAAGAGGTTTGCTTGCCCCCCCGCATCATGCTCAGGACGCCTAGCGGTCCGAATACGAAAGCGACAACAGGCACATCTTTACCTTTGGTTTTTACTAAGCGATTGCATAACTTTACGTGTCCGTTCATCCGTTTGGCGTTGCTAAAGTCGATGGGTTCTAATCTTTTTAGGTCAGCGGTGCTTCTTAGCAGGTAGTTATTGGTGTCTGGATGGGCAGCCTCATTTTCGGGGGGGTAGATAATCTTTTGACCAAAATCAGCCGCCTCTACCGATAGGTCGATAAGGGTGCAAATGATGTCCAAATTAAATTGCTCTGTAACTCTCTCATAGGCTTTAGCGCAAACATCCATATCGAGGCTCCACTCGGGGTATGAAGCATTAACCAGCTTGCGGCTGACACCACACAGTAGGGGGGGATAGACCGGTACCCGATCCGCTTCTTTGTGCTGTAGCGTTAAAGATACTCGCTCTATTGGTTTCATTTTATTGTGCTCACCTCCCTTAAATATGTTTACGACACCAATTCTTTCGCCGTAGATGCTGCCTCAGCCGCATCTTTACAGTACGCATCCGCTCCAATGTCCCCGGCGAATTTGGGTGTGAGCGGGGGGGCTCCACCAACCATAATCTTAACTTGGTCCCTCAACCCGGCCGAATTCACTGCATCAATAACCGTTTTCATTTCCCCCCCATGGTTGTGGTGAGCAGAGCCGACATGCCCAGAATCTGCGGATTATGGTCCCTAATTGCTGCCACGAACCGATCGGCCGCGACATCCACGCCAAGATCAATAACCTCAAACCCAGCGCCCTCAAACATCATCCGTACTAGATTTTTACCGATATCGTGCAAATCACCTTTTACGGTGCCTAGGACTATGCTGCCCCCCCTGGGCTTCACACCGGCCTCTACAAGCCGCGGCTTAAGTATTTCCATGCCGGCATTCATAGCCCGGGCTGCAATCAAGACTTCTGGAACAAAGACCTCGTTGTTTTTGAATTTGACTCCAATTTCCTCCATTGCGGCAAGCAAGCCGCGGTCGAGGATTTCCTTTGGCTTTTTATTTTGCTCTAATGCCTGCTTCACCGCCTGCTGTACACCCTGTACATTTCCCTGTTTTAGAGCTCCACCGATTTCCTGAAAAACAGCCACATAAAGCCCTCCTTTGGTTGGTTTTATTTCAAATTTATTTATGTTCTGGAAAAAAACATTTCATCCACAAAAAGCGAGTGAAATTCTTGATGTGCCGAAAGCTCCAGATAACTAATTGCTTTCAGCAGTTTCTGCGCACGCTCTAACTCGGCTCTATTGAGTAGAACCTTTTTTTGCGCCAAGGCCAGCACCATTGCCTATTTTGACAACTTTCTGCTTTAACTGCGAGGGAATCAGGCCAAGTGTGCAAGCGTTGTCGATATCAATAAAGCTTCCAAATCCGCCCGCAAGATAGACTTGATCCACCTGAGTATAGGTAATATTCGACGCCTGCATTAGCGCTTTTATACCGGCACCCATGGCTGCTTTAGCGAGTTGAACTTCCCGGATATCCTTTTGAGTTAAGAGAATCTCGCTCCCTCCTCCACTTGGCACTACAATAAAGGCGGGCTGAGCTTGATAGGTTGTCATCATTTCTCGTTGCCATTGCTTTAATTCGTTGTTGGGTACAAAAGCACCGGCGGCATTAATAAAGCCCTGTTTTAGGAGTTGGGCAACGATATCAATCAACCCGGAGCCGCAAATACCGTTTGGCGGGCCTGCCCCTATTACATCATAGGCTCTGGTTTTATTTACGATTGAATAGGAAGATATGGCCCCCGGTAAGCCAGCTTTCCCATGATGAATATTCGCGCCTTCGAAGGCAGGGCCGGCAGCGGTTGAACAGGCAACCGCTTGTGAGGCGTTACCTAACACAATCTCTCCGTTCGTGCCCACATCGATCAAAAGGTAATACCAGTCTAAGTCGTTTTTGATGTCACAGATCAGCAAATCAGCAACCACATCGGCACCGACATAGCCGGAGATACCAGGCATAAGAATTACTCGGCCGCGGGGTGAAATATGAAGGCCTAGTTCTCCGCTGTCTAGCTCTACAAGATCTAGGAAGATGGGAGCGAAGGGGGGGGCGTTGGCGATACCTAAGGCACATACCCCCCCATTAAAGTGTGTAGCATTATTGTATTGGCCGTAACCACCACTAGCTTAATGTCTTCTTCCGCACAGCCCGCCTGTTGTACTAGGCGTTCGATCAGCATGTTCAGGGCCTCGATTAAAAGTTGCTGCAGTTTACCTATACCGTGCGGTGATGATTGGGAGTAATTGATACGGCTGATAACATCGGCTCCGTGTTTACGCTGAGGATTAGCACCGGCCGCGACCCCCTTTTTCTTCACCCGTTTGTAAATCCATGAGATACGCGGCTATTGTTGTGGTACCGATATCAAAAGCGACCCCCCCGTAATTTTCTGTCCGCGCGCCCTTGACTATTTGTACAATGGTGTTGTCAGCCACGGTAATAGTAACTTCTGATCCGGGTTTTAGCTGTCCCAGAATAGGTAGACACGAAGGCAATATGGCATCCAACTCTGCTTGTTCACAAAGCCGGACCGCTAGGTCCCTTTGGTCATCGAGATCAGGTATGGGTAAGGAGACAGTTTTTCTTGTGACTAGTGGGTTGATTTCGGTACTTTGCTTTAATCCCGTTGTGACCACGGAAAGTTCCGTATCTTCTAGCAGCTCAATGACCATGCCGTTCCGGGCGGTTAGGTAACAGGCGAGCCGGATCCCCGCCTCTATGTCCGTCTCCGTCAAAAGTAGCTTCTCGCCCTCGCTAATGAGACCGGAATCACTTTTTAGTTTGAGCCTACATTTTCCGCAAGTTCCGGCACCACCGCAGTACGACTCTACGGCCAAATTGTGGCGCGCCAAGCTTGAAACATATTTTCGTTTGTTTTTGCCCTTATTTCTTGCCTTTGATTGCCCTGTAAAACGGTTACTTTCATTGGCTTTCAAGACTTCCTTCCGTTATTCTAGAACGGCAGATCTCGTTCCAGTCATAAATGCCTTCAATTGTATGTCCGGGATGCACATATAGATACTCAGCCGAATCCCAGCGACCGTCAATTAAGTTCCGGATAAGTCTCGTGCTTCCGCGCAATTTAATAAACTCTTTTCCTTCCCTTTCTGCAAGGTCCTTAAACCTTGCGCCCCAGCCTAAATGTTTGTTCTCTGGCAGTTCAATGTAAACAACCTTGTCCGCTTGGGAATCCAAAGTCAGTTTTGCCTGCAGGTGATCCCTTATATAGAGGGCATTATCTTCCCCCATAAAGTTCAGCATATTCTTGGAAAGTTTTATCCAATCCCAGCAGTCTACTTAAGTTAGTGTCATTTACATAACCGGTGCCCCTTTCCAAATAGCCCAGCGAACTGTAGGGCCGGCTAGGATTCTTTGCAAAATGCTCTTTGTATTTCAATCTGCAACCAAGAAAAATGGTGCAGCAATCGTGGGCCCGCGGCATTATCAACGGAATTCTTCGGGCATGAAGACCCACCGTTCCGTTGCCGCATAATCCGTAGCCAGTAGGATAGCGTCGTATTTATCTTCCGTTTCATCTATGTATGTCTGTATTTGTTGGCGCAACTGATCGCTTTCATCGTGTGCATTTTTGGCGGTGAATTGCAAATCAACCGTGTTGGTAGAATCTGCCACCGCGCGGCAAAATTCTCGATAAAATACTTCACAGGCAATTGTTTTGAGTTTCATTCGTTTTCCCGCCTATAGAAAACGGGTGTGCATAGTGCCCTTAGGTTGTCTTCCGGCGTACCTAGGGGGGGATTTCGCAACCCGCTCCAATCATAAAGGGATTTCCCGCCACGGTGTACATTGCCTCGATTTGATTTTTGATTCCACTTGGTGTGCCTTGCTGTATATCTGCAACCGGATTCGGGTTACTTACCAGAACGGTATCTTTCATTACTGAACGGGCGTAAGCTAGGTCAACGGGCCAATCCAGATCAAGAATATCAATGTTCAACCCCTCAGCACGGGCAGGTGTTTACTGATATCTCCGCAAATATGGAGTCTTACTAAGGCGCCCTCGCTTTTTATGGTTTCAACTAGGCGCTTTTGGTGGGGGGGAGGATCAGCTGCTTATAAAGCGCAGGAGAAACTTGGCTGACAATGGCATCACCGATACCAATGGTATCAGCACCCGCTTCAATCTGCGCCAGGGCAAAGGCGATAGCCACATCGGTACAGCGTTCCATGAGTTTATGGCAGAATTCGCGGTCGTCCATTAAATCATATAGGAAGTTTATTACACCGCGTAAATTAGCCGCCTCCGCCGCCGGCCCTTCAACCCAGCCTAAGATAGAGTATTGGTGATAAAAAGTTTAGCGAGTTCCTTGACAGCCAAAAGCCGATCACGCATGCGTTCGGCAGTTGCGGGGTTGGGTTTTTTTTAATACACTCAGGTCCTTAGTGTCCGCTAAGGGTGTTTTCAGCAAACGGGGAACCCCCCCACAGGGGACAAACTGCACTTCGCCCCCCCAAAACCGACCGTTTCCCTATAGGGATCGGATATTACGCTGACCTGATCGTAATCGAAATCGGTGATGCAGCGTCGATTAGCCGCGGTTAGCACGATATAGTCGGAAGCGAACTCGCCGTATGTGGCATCAATATGGTCTGCCGCCAATGCCATCAGTATTGGCACTCTAGGGAGGTGATCGCATCTTTCCCCATTAATGGTGGCCATATAGCGCTCATAACCATTCATTTTCCTTTCCCCCCCTTCGCTGCCTGCATTTTATGACAAGGAGTGTTTGCGCACAAAACGAGTGATCTCGTTGCCTTCCGCAACGTTGTCAACTGGCGAACAAAAGCAATGTTACCAGTCTTAGCTATTTCAATGTGATCCGTGATATCCTGTTTGGATTCAATGTCTAAAGAAAGGCCCACCCCCCCGTCCGCTTGTGCTATCAGGGTTTTAAAACATCGATTGGCCGCGTCTCGTTGGGATCGGTTGCTACCCAAATGTTAACCGCTTTGTCAAGTGCTGAAATTTCGGGAACCAGATACAAGGCCCGAGAATGGCAGTGCAGTAAACCTCTTCCAAAGTGGTCTATTACCTTTTGGGTGTGGGGGGGGCGGCAAATGTGCGGTAAAGTTCGGGCGAAATCATGCATGCTGTATCTTCTGACATATTAATATATCCATCCAAAAACCACATGCCTGCATCGCTTTGGCCCAGGTGTTTTCTGGCTAGGTTATACAAATCCTCTGCAAAGGCTATTGTAGCATCCGCGCAGTAGCCCAGAAGATCGTGCACTTTTGGCGGGTCATCAAAGAAATCGTAATAGATATCATTTCCCCTCAGCGCATGGGCTAAATCTAGGGGGGGCGAGAAAACCCCGCATAAACGGGATATGAGTATGGGAGGTAGTTTCGAGTAGGTGTTCACAAATATCCATAAACCTTTTATACCACACTGCAGTCCCAAGCCTAGGCAGGTTACGCCAGTCGTCCAGGTCAGTAAGGAGCGGCTGGCTCCAGCTGGTGTCTTCACTAAAAATAATTTCACCGGCAACAAACGCGCTGTAGTCGCCGATTCCCAAAATTGGCATCACCATGGCAGAGTATCATCTTGCATACCCAAGCGCGATTCACTTACAAGGTGGAGTTCGCGCACCAAATCTTGAACATAAGTTCGAATACCGGCGTCTGTGGTAAAGTCATAGGTATTGAGCTTTAGATTTTCGTAGATTTTTAGGTCGCTGTTAAGCAAGGCCCTATAAACGAGGTTGCCTCCCGTTTTGTTTTCTGCGGCCCTATAGAAATGTTCGAATCGAGTAATAACATCGGCGTAATCGGCCCTGTAATATTGTAAAGGCTTTAACATGTCTTATTCCTCCTATAGTTATCCTTTGGTCGCCCCCCCTGCAGTGAGCCCATGAATGAAATGGCGCTGCAAGAAGAGAAACAGAACAGTAATGGGTATCGCTGTTAAAACAGCCCCCCCGCCGCAAACTGGGTCCAATTTTGACTGTATTGATTGGAAATGAATTGGTGCAGACCCACCGCTAAGGTCGTTTTATCCGGCGTTAAAAGCACTAGGCGGGCCAACAAGTATTCGCTAAAAGGACCTATAAAATTAAGTAATCCGATCACTGCCAGTGTAGGCGCGCATAGGGGGGGAAAGATAATCCTGCTAAAAATTTGCAGATGTGTCGCCCCGTCAAGGAACGCCGCTTCATCCAAGGATATGGGGGGGATTGAATCCATGTATCCTTTCACGAGCCAGGTGGCAAAAGGGATGCCGCTTCCAGCGTAAACCAAAATCAAACCTAGGTGCGTGTCTAAAAGATTTACCGTGTTTAATAGAGCGTAAATTGCTACCATGCTCAAAGTTCCCGGGAACATCTGAATCACAAGTAGCACCATGAGCAGTGTCCGGCGCCCTGTGAAACGAAACCGGGAGAGGACGTAGGCACCAAGCGTAACCACTAGCAGCACAAGTAATGTGGTAATTATACTGATTTTGATTGTATTCAAGGTCCAAAGCAAGAACGGGTTGCGTGGATTATTCAACAAGTTATGGTAATTGCCCATGGTGACCCGGCGGGGGGGAATAATGTGGGTACTAAATAAGGACGAGCCAACGCGAAAAGAGGAGGCTATGATCCACGTCACCGGAAACAAAACAAAGATGGACATGATGATTAAGACTAGATAAGAAATCCAAAGTCCCATTTTCATACTACATCACCCCTCCTCTTTAAATGCCCGTGTGGTGCGCAAATTGAGCAGGCTGACAATGGCAATGGGAATAAAGATTAGGACCGAAATGACCGCAGCAAAATTATAGCGGGAAAGAGTCAAGGTTAATTTGAAAACCCAGGAAATTAATAGGTCAGTTGCACCTGCGCCCCCCCGCATGCCAAGCTGTGGCGGCCCTCCTTCAGTTAAGAGATATATAATACCAAAATTGTTAAAAGCATTAGCTACCTGCATGATTAATAGCGGGCCAGCGCTATAAAGAACCATGGGCAGGGTAATATGTAGAAAACTTTTGAACGTTGATGCTCCGTCAACCTTGGCCGCTTCAAGCATCTCCTTGGGTATGCCCTGGATAATTCCGGAGCAGGTGGCCATTTGGAAAGGGAAAGTGAGCCACAGATTGACGATAAATAATGATATTTTGGCCCAGCGAGGATCCGTTAACCACGCTATTTTTTTTCAAAACCCAATGCACTTAAGAGCAAATTAATGGGCCCGAAAGAATGATTGAGTAGGCCGGTCCAGACCAAAATGGATACGAAAGCTGGGATGGCCCAGGGAAGAATTAAAATTGTTCTAAAAAGAGTTTTGAGTTTGATCTCTTGCCGGTTTAGAAGAAGCGCTAAAAATAGGCCTAAAGCAAAGGCTGTCAGTACAGATACGAAGGCCCACACAATATTCCAGGACAAAACGCTTACAAAGGCTGTACGCAGCTGGCGATGGAGAAAAAAATCTCTAAAGTTGCGCATCCCCCCCACCCAGCTTACCAAGCGAGCGGGCGGCGAGTGGTGTAAATCGTAATCAGTAAAAGCTAGGCTGAATCCAAACAAGATAGGAAGTAGAGAAATAAATATGCCAAAAAGTACCGTGGGGGGGCCAAAAATACTATGGGTATCACGGATGATTTTTGGTTCCTTTTCTGGATTTGCCCGCGGAAATGAGCACCGCATCTACAATAAAGCCCAAATAGGCGGCCGCTAAAAGCAGTAGTGCCAAGCAGGCGGTTAAACCTTGAATCAGCAGAAAGATAGAGTGGTCGTGTCCCGGGGGGGTTTCGCCAAGAGTAATCAACAGGCGTAAAGCGTGTAACAGTGCCGGCAAACCTAGAAACAAAACAAAGCCGTGCAGAACGCTGAGGAGCAGGCCTTTAATCCAGCGCTTATTTAGTAAATGTCCGGTCCCTAACCAGACTAGGGATAATAGCAGGGTAAATATTGTCTTTGTATCAGGCACAGGTACACCTCCTTGGGAAAAGAGGGGGGGTAGGTGCCCCCCCTCACCTTGACTATTTCGACCTATGCAAGTCTTCAATCGTTTCCAGTAAATCGGACACAGCAAGATCAAGCGCAACTTTAGGTTCCGCTGTACCGTTAAGGGCAAGCATGACCGCATCAGTAAATGGCTGCCAGACTGCAACCATCTCAGGTATATTAGGCGATGGGATCCCTAGAGAACTTTGTTCGGCAAAACCTTTTAGATCTGGATCAGATTGCATCGCGGGATGCTGCAATGCGCCCAAATGGGCAGGAATTGTGCCCACATCTTCGAAAACACGGGCAACAACGCGTTCCGAAGCCAAAAACTCTATGAGCCGGGCCGCTTGCTCTTTTTATCGCTGAAAGCGCTGATGGACCAGCCACCTACTGTGATTAATGGCCTATGAACATCCCCGTCCGCTAAAGGCGGGATGAGGCCCACCGCATAATCAATCCCGGCGTTGCGATAATCGCTCAAAACCCAGGAACCGTTGATGGTTGCCCCCCCACTTTGCCTTCCAAAAACAAGCTGTGCGCGACCTCGTAATTGGTCCCCCCCGGAGGTATTAAACCACTTTCGGACAACCCGACGAGAAACTCCAAAGCACGAACTGCTTCTGGTTTGTTCAATCCGATATCAAATACATCGTAGCCCTGTTCTGTCTGGCCGAAGATATAGGCGCCGTATCCGCTGAAAAAGCCCCCCCAGTTAAAGAAGACGTTGGTGTAATCGTAAAGGAATCCGTAAACATCATCGGACGCTTCTTGCGCTAAAGCTAAAAGTTCATCCAAAGTGGCGGGGGGGATTTCTTCGATGATATCCCTATTATAAATTAAAGCAACACCCTCGGCTGAGCGGGGGGGTAGCCCATAGAGAACGCCATCGTAAGATAAAGCCCTAAGTATGCGATCGGGGGGGAAATTCGCCAAGGTCTCATCTGAAGTTTCAAACGGGCTCACTAATCCGGGAAGCACGAGTTTCCCCCAATTGGTCTTGGGTGGAAGTGAAGACATCGGGCCCCCTTCCCGCCGGACCGTCCAGCGAGAGTTTTTCGTGTTGGGCGATGAAGGGGGGGACATCAATAATGGTTACCTCTATGCCAGTCTCCAATGTCCACTCCGTAATGAGTTCTTTCAAAACAGATGATTCTTCTGGAGGAGCCCAAAGAATCAAAGCATCTGACGCCAAAACAATACCGCCAATGGTTAACACGCTCAACAGTGTTATCAAAACCGTTTTTGTGAGACGTTTCATTGATCTTCCTCCTTAAGATATGTTTTCTTTCCAACGTGTTCAAGTGCGTTGCCATATCACCTCGCAATCATCGTTTGCAGTAGATTCACGCGTAATAAGATTTCCTGGTACTAGTACCTGTTTTGGTTTTTTCTGCTCATGTTCCAACAGCATTTCAATGGCCGCCCGGGCCATGGGGGCTACCGGAATTTGGGTGGCGGTGATGGGGGGGGCTGCATCAACTCATCAACCGAACTGTCCATATATCCCACCACTGCAATGTCATGGGGGGGAATACTTAAATTATGTTTTAGAATACTCAAAGCGAACTGCAGGCGGGCAGCAGTCTCTGTAATAAAAATAACATCGAAATCATTACGACGCCGCACAAAGTATTCGATGACCGATTGCTGTTCCTCTTTGTGCCAAGAACTAGTCAGATGTAGCGAGGGATCGAATTGCAACCCATGACGCGCACAGGCTTTGACCATCTCGGAATGAATTCTTTGATCAACTGCTACAAAAGATTTACGTCCTAAAAGCGCAAGCCGTTCATAGCCGTTTTCTTTCAAATGGGACACAGTGTCGTTAATAATCTGACTTACGTCCGCATCTACATAGGATAAACTATCGCTGTCATCTGTGCGTCCCACCATGGAAAAGGGAATCCCCTTACTGGTTAGATAGGAAACCCTATGGTCCATGTTCTCCACTTCAAAGAGAATGAAGGACCACGCTTGCCCACTAGTTACTATGTTTTCTAAATCCACTACCGCGGAGGCGTTGTTAGTTGAGGGATAAAGAATAAGCTGCTGGCCGTGCTCATCGGCTATATTAATTAATTGAGAAACGTACTCAAGGTAGCTTGTGCCTGTAATGCTATTAGGATTAAAGGGATACAAAACCGCTATGTTTTCAGAACGTCCGGAAGCCAAGCTACGGGCCGCTTTGTTTGGTACATAATTAATACTTCGCATGGCCTCTTCCACGCGCTTGCGCAGTTGGGGGGGAGTGACATTGCTTCGATTGTTGATCACATTGCTTACAGTGCCCACTGACACGCCTGCCTTTTTGGCCACATCGTAAATAGTTGACATATCCGGTACCCCCTTTATGTTTCCAAGCCTGTCTATATTTTTGTCCCTGTTCATGAAGCGCTTCATATTTGGGGGGGCACAACGGCCCGAGAAGCGATAGAAAATGGTAAATTTATGGTCCTATTAGGGCTGCTGACATTAATTATATAATGCAAATATTAGATATGTCAAGCGGCGGGCCGAGCAAACATCAACTTTTGGTACCTGGCAACACGAAAAAGAGGCCTAATTCATCTCCCGTTAAGCGCTTCAAAGCCCTTTTAAATTTCGTTTGTTATTGCCCGAAATCAATTTGGGCTGCGAGGGAGCAGGTAGATATGCTTATCAGGAGTGTTTGACAGAACGGTTTTGGGGGGGAATTATAATAGTTTTAAATTCAGATTTCACATTGGTGTAGGACTTTTAAAACATTTTGGTGAAGCGCTTCATCGGGGGGGCGCTTTGCAAATAAGTAAGCTGAGAGGAGAGAAAATGTGCAACGTTTACATTTAGGACTTGTCTATCACTTTAATCAGAATACTGTTCCGGATGCGCTGTTGGCCGACGAGGTTTGTTACCGTAGATTACTACAGATCTTTCTCAAATATCCCAACTGCAAACTGACAATCCATTTTCGGGAACATTACTTACCGCCCTACAATGGGCGAACAGCGAGACAATTGATCTTTTGAAGGAGGGGGGGATAGAGAGCGGACAATTTGAAATTCTGGGGGGGAGTTCTTTCGCTCAGAACATTCTTTTCGCCACGGATCGCTGGGATAATGTGCAGCAAATAAAGCATCACCGGCAACAGATAGAAGAAATTTTAGGGGGGGTGCAGCCAAGGGGGGGTTTTTGGAATGCGGAACGCTGTTGGAGCCAGGAGTTGATCCCGCTGATTGCGGATTGTGGTTATGAATATACATTTCTGGAGACCAATGTATTTCGCAGAGCGGGAGATACCCTTAGCCAGGCAGTTATTAGAAGTACAGAACATAAGGGAAGAAAACTAACGCTTTTCCCAGACGATACGAACATGCTCACCATCTTCGGCAAAGCTGTTAGAACCGGCTCTACCCATGAATTGATTGAGTATCTTTATAACATTTATTTGCAGCAGCTACAGTTTCCGAAACTGGATTTGTCCGTAATTTACGCTCAGGACGCGGAGGCCACCGGATTGTGGCAGTTTGAAAGGGGGGGACCAATCTCTAACTGATGTCTACGCTAAGTTTGAGCGGATTTTGGCGGAATTATCAGCTTTGTCTTGGTTATCAATTGGCTCATTGGGGGAAAAGCCGCATCTGCCAAAGCTATCTGTGTCCCTGCACTGCCTGATGGCAAGCCAATTGGATGGTGGATGCTCTGCAGTCCGAAAATCTTCCCTGGGGGGGTGAGATTGGGTACAAGGACTGGTTCGATTACATAGCCCGTTCCGGGAAAAATATTGCCACTAAAGAGTTGTATGCCCGGATCAGCGGCGAACTACAGGCACACTCTAACAAGCTTGCCAGCCAAAAGAAGAAACGGAATCGGTAGTGGCGAGCGAAAAGCTATATCAGTTGGCCGTTAGAACTTTTCTAGTGCATCAATACGAATTTGGGTGTATTGGAATCAACGTGGATACTGGAGCGCAATGGCAATTAGCCCGCACTGCCCTTCCCGTTCTCTGGGCTAGTGCCATGGCATTGGAGCAAAATGGGATACGGGTCCGGGAAGAAGACGTTAACGGAGATGGAATAGACGAAATCACAGTTGTGTGTGGACATAATGCTTATATCTTTTCGCCACGAGGTGCCCGTCTGATATACTGGTTCGATTTAGCACAAGGCATCCAACTGGTTGGGAATCAGATTGCTTCCCATTATTTGGAATTGTACCGGGATGATCACACCTTTGTGCCCGATTTTCGCGGGGGGGAAAGAACGATCCAGGCCCACACAAAAGATCAAAAAAAAGGCGGAAGAATTTCAGCGTGAAAGTTCCATCTTACGCAGGCGCTGCCTCAATGATGAATTGCGCTGTGACGGCACAGAGTTTATAGGACTGCAGGATTTAATGTTTTCGGTAAAGGTAAATCACTCAGATGATGATTTGAGCCTGAAATTTAGCTATAGCGGAAGCTCTTTTCGCTGCGGAAAACCGTCGTTTGCCTCCCACAGGGCTTGCAGGTAGAATACAGCCTTGACCGGCACTCTCCCTGGAGCAGGCTCCAGTTTCGAATTGAAAACGAAATTACGCCTGATTATTGGGCTGTCCTTCATCATGGCCGGAGTTCGTTGCTTAGCACAATAGGTCTGGGTAAAGTGCGGGTTCAAAATCTGGCCTCAGAGGGTGCTTTTTCCATATGCGCAGAAGCGGAACCCGGTGTTTCTTTCGCTGTCAAAGAAAAGGATGCTTTCTTGTCCAGCCTTTATGTACACGAAATTACATGTAAATCCGAGGCAGCCCGCGGCGGAGCCTGTGAATGGACTCTTCGGTTTCTTTGGGATTGAAACAGTAAATCCATCATGGAAGAAAGGAAGGATAAAATGATCTGGCAAGGACTTTATCACCGCTCTGAGAGCACCTGGTTTATCCTATATCTAAAGATCGTTTGCGCGTTACACTGCGTACAGAAAACCAAAATGATCTAAAATGCAGTATTATTAACCGGGAACGTTATGACTTAGAGGCGGATCATACCATCACGCCAATGAGCAAGATCGGTAAGGACCAATTTTTCACCTATTGGCAGGCCGACATTGGGTTTCCTACTCGCAGAATAATGTATTGCTTTTCTTTAATCAGTGATGCTGTGGGAGAGCTATGGTATGGCGAAAGGGGCTTAGGTAGTGATCCCAAAGAAGTGGGCTGGTTTCAGTTTCCCATGATTACCCGGGGGGGGATTTATTGACCGTTCCTCAGTGGGCAAGGGGGGGCGCTGTCGCTTATCAAATCTTTCCGGACCGTTTTGCCAATGGAAACCCCGCCAACGATCCGGAGGGTGTTTACGCTTGGGAAATCAATCCCCCTCGGGAAGTGGTGACGCATCCATACACCTCCTTCGGCGGCGATCTAAAGGGCATCATATCCGGGCTACCCCATCTATCTGAATTGGGGGGGTGGAACTTATTTACCTGACGCCCATATTTTCAGCACCCACCATGCACAAGTACGATGTCCGGGACTATTTTAAAATAGATCCCCAATTCGGAGATATGGAGGATTTGCGAGAGCTAGTGAGGAAATGCGAAAAAAAAGGGGGGGGATACGGATAATTCTAGATGGTGTTTTTAACCACTGCGGATATGAATTTGGTCCGTTCCAGGATGTGGTAAAAAAACGGGCCCGCTTCACGTTACTGGAATTGGTTCCATATTCAAGGTTATCCCATTGAGACAGAACCGCTGCCAAATTATGAGGCTTTCGCTTATGCACCCTCAATGCCCCGTTTAAATACTACTAATCCAGAGGTGATTAGCTATTTCACCGAGGTATGTTTGTATTGGCTACGGGAAGCGGGTGTGCATGGTTGGCGGTTTGACACTGCCAACGAGGTGGATCCCGATTTTTGGCGGCACCTTAGAAAGGCTGTCAAACGGGAGTTCCCAGATGCTTTACTTATGGGAGAAATTTGGCATGATGCTAACCGCTGGCTGCAAGGGGATCTGTTTGACTCCGTCATGAATTATACTTTTAGGGACAGTGTGTTGAAATTTTTTTGCAGAACGCTCGATTGATGCCGGCGCATTTGATGCACTGGTTACTAAAATGTTGGTAATGTACCGTAGGCAGGCCCAGGAGGTGAACCTAAATCTATTGGGGGGGAGCCACGATACAGGCCGCTTTTGGGGTATTGTGATAACCGCAAAGAAAAATTGAAGTTGGCGTTGGCGTTTCAAATGACCTTTATTGGAATGCCCATTGTGTATTATGGTGATGAAATTGGGATGACAAGTGAAGATGGAATGGAAGAGGGACGCGCTCCCATGATTTGGGACAGGGATTACCAGGATCGAGAATTGTTTGATTACGTGAAAAGGTTAATCCGGTTGCGGAAAGAACACAAGGCGCTCAGGATTGGCGATTTTAAAGCACTACGCGCGGAAGATGGCATCTATTCGTATGCACGGCAATTAGGTGAGCAGACCATGATTGTGGTTTTAAATAATTCCCCCCCTCGTAGCGGTGAGTTTTCTATTTGTGCCCCCCCGAGCAAAGGCGGCGGGGGACAGATTTATACCGAACTACTATCGCGAAAACTGCTAAAGATTTGGAAGGGTACTTACAACGGTGCTACAGCCTTTTGAGGCTCAAATTTGGAATGCGGGACCAAATGATTAACTTCCGGGAGGTTAAACAATGATTCTCGATTCTCATATACATTTTGGGCGAATGGGCGAGTTTGACCTTGAACCGGAGAAAATGCTCCGGGCGATGGACGTCTACGGTGTTGATTTTGGTATAGTATCTAACATTGCTGCCTGCGAGTTCGAACCTAAAAGCGGCGCTTTGTTAGATAAGTTATCGCAATTAGAGATTAACCAGCAGACTGTGGAACTAGTGCGCGGGAATAGTACACGTCTCAAAGGTCAGTTTTGGATTAGGCCCCACAACGAGCCCTTCACCAAGGAAATAGCTGATTTTATCGTGCACAATCAAGAGTATTTTGTGGGCCTGAAGGTTCATCCCTTTTATTCGCAGTTGCCCGTGACGGATGCACGCTATAGGGATTACTTTCGGTTTGCCCAGGAAATGGGGCTACCCATTGCAGTTCATACCGCGATGGACAGAACCTCCGAACCTTCCTATGTGTATGAAGTTGCCAAAAGGTATCCGGAAATTCCGTTTATCATGGTTCATATGGGCTTAGGAAGCGATCATCAGGAAGCGATCGCTCTAGCCAGCCAGTTGGAAAATCTTTACTTGGATACATCTTGGGTCAAAGTGCAGGCGACCAAACTCGCGGTCAGCGTTTGCGGTCCCCCCCACAAGGTTTTGTTTGGCAGCGATAGCCCTATCGATGGACAAGATACATATGCATTCTATGCAAATTACTTCGCAAGGGATAGAAGGCTGTTATGTAAATCCGATTGGGACAGCGTCTTGGGCGGCAACGCGGTACGTTTATTTAATTTGCAAAGTGCACTTGATAAGTTAAAAGAGAATGGGGGGGTGGAGCGCCATGGGGGGGACAACAGACTATTTGAAGTTCATCCCTGGAAATTGAGGACCGAGGAATTGAGGCAAGAGGATATGAGGCTTTTGGAAAGCCTTACCTCGCTGGGCAATGGTTATATGGGACTGCGCGGCAATTTTACGGAGGGATATTCCGGTGATAGTGTAAAGGGAACTTACTTAGCGGGTGTTTGGTACCCCCCGATCCCACTAGGGTCGGATGGTGGAAAAACGGCTATCCGGAATACTCCGGAAAGATAATTAATGCTGTGGACTTTGCCTCTATTCGCATTTTTGTTGACGGCACGGCGGTTGATCTCAATCAGGTTACGTTTGAGGATTTTTCTTTGGAACTTGATATGAAGAGGGGGGGAATTTTATGTAGGAGTTTTGTCTATTGCAATCCCGAAGCAGAGCTTAAAATTCGTTTTTCTTTTCGGTGTTTCTTAAGCATAGTCACGCTGCAGGCCGCTTTCCAATCTGTTGAAGCACAGGTGCTGCAGGGTCGAGCAAGGCTGGAATTCTATTCCCTCATCAACGGCGAAGTAAGGAATGAGGATAGTAATTTTGGTGAGATGTTCTGGCAGCCGGTGGCGTACGGCACTAAAAAGGAGATGTACCTCACAACCCGTACAGTGCAAAATGACTTCGGAACACCTCGTTTTACGGTCACCGCTTTAATGGACAACAAATTATTGTTGGCTTCCCCGGTCCGTTCTTTTCGAACCGGAGATGAGTGGGAGGTTGTGGAAAATATGCTTTGGAAATGAGTGTCGGGCAGCGATGCAGATTGGAAAAATCAGTAGTTGTTGTAACCAGCAGAGATGTCGCGCCCGAGGACCAGCTTGCCAGGGGAAAAGAATTGTTAGATAAAATTCGTGACAGAGATTTTGCCTGGCATTTTGAACAACATGCACAAGCCTGGTTACAGCGCTGGAAACGCGCGGATGTTATAATCAGCGGTGATGACCAGGCTCAGCAGGGAATTCGCTTTAATATTTTTAATCTATTCCAAACCTATTATGGCCATGATGAGAGGTTAAATATTGGGCCGAAAGGGTTTACCGGTGAAAAATATGGAGGCGCGACCCACTGGGATACGGAAGCCTTCATTTTGCCCATGTATTTGTCAGTTGCACATCCTTCTGTAGCAAGACAGCTTCTTCTGTACAGGTATAGGCATCTGCCGCAGGCAAAGGAAAACGCCGGCAAGCTCGGTCTTAAGGGCGCACTTTATCCTATGGTGACTTTGGATGGCAGGGAATGCCATAACGAGTGGGAAATAACTTTTGAAGAAATCCATCGTAACGGTGCAATTGCCTACGCTATTTACAATTACACTAATTATACCGGTGATAGCCTGTACTTAAAGAACTATGGTATTGAGGTACTGGTGGAAATCAGTAGGTTTTGGGCTAGCCGTGTCCATTTTCCACGGCAAAACAGCAATATATGCTGCATGGGGGGGTAACGGGCCCCAATGAATACGAAAATAACGTGAACAACAACTGGTACACTAACTTTATAGCCCGGTGGACACTCCGTTATACTTTGCAGTGTTTAAATGACCTACCGGACGGAAAAAAAGCAAGATTTAGCGATTACTAGTGGGGGGGAATTAGATCGTTGGCAAGAGATAATAGAAAATATGTATCTTCCTGTTGATGAAAAACGGGGGGGTATTTTCATTCAGCACGACACCTTCTTGGACAAAGAACTTCAAACTGTAGCGATTCTGGGTCCACAAGAACTACCTCTTTGGCAGAACTGGTCCTGGGATCGCATTTTACGGTCCTGTTTTGTTAAGCAGGCCGACGTTCTTCAGGGAATATATATGTTCCCTGAGAAGTTCACTCGCGAGGAGATGGAGGCAAATTTTAATTTTTATGAACCTATGACTGTTCACGAATCTTCTTTGTCACCGAGTATTCATTCTATAATCGCCGCTTGGCTAGGGTTAGAGGACAGGGCGGTGGAGCTATATGAGCGGACCGCACGTCTTGATTTGGACAATTATAACAATGACACCGAGGATGGGCTGCACATCACGTCTATGGGGGGGAGTTGGCTATGTATTGCACATGGGTTTGCCGGGATGAGGGTGGTACAGGGTGTTCTGTCGTTCAGCCCATTTTGTCCAAAAAAAATGGAAGGGTTATCGGTTTAAAGTTTTGTTTAGGGGCCGTTTGTTGGAAGTTGCTGTAACAAGATCAGATGTTTCTGTCGTTCTACTAGAGGGTGAACCACTGACAGTCTTGGTCCGCGGCGAGGCGCTTAAACTAGGGTCCTAATCACCTGTGTCTTGGGTCGGCATTTGTACGCCGGATGGGCCCTGACGCCACATTGAAATATAAACTGTAGGGGGGCGGCCATACCACCGCGGGCACTCACTTGCCTTTTTGGGGGGGTGGTAAATCAAATTGTTTTTTTGAGGTTGTAAATGAAAAAAACTAAAAAGGAGGCGGTATCGTGAGGCGAACTTTGGCACCCTTTGGAGCAGAAAAAATCGGTTAGT
>JMBV01000268.1_pt1 | contig 18750 bp, 32 predicted proteins | sample 616531 | NCBI WGS metagenome assembly JMBV01 (sample SAMN02727904, study PRJNA239997) | anaerobic digester metagenome | biome: anaerobic digester; isolation source: mesophilic anaerobic digester inoculated with municipal waste water sludge... | place: Germany: Bielefeld University, CeBiTec ...
CCGAAGTATTTTTATAAGTAAGCTTGAAAAACAATCACTCTCCCTTTTGTCTCAATAGAAAAAGAGTCTCCCAAAGATTCATTTAATGTGCCTTGCCACCAATTTGAAAGAATAGTTTTGGTGATAGGGTATTTAAGATTTTCAGTGGTAATTTTTTTCGCGGTCGATAGAGAAGAGAGAGACCTGCTCTCCTTTAGTGCTTTTGAAGGTGTTATTTTCATTTATTGGTGTGAAAACACCCCCCCAATCGGTGACCATTATAACCTTCGCAATCAGCATATATTCTGCCAGCAGCGAGATATTCCCGAGCGTGTGGTCTTCACGCTTTCCGGTTCCGCCCACTATGACTATCTCCCTTCTACCGTTCTCAACACAAAATGTACAGATTTTGTGAGATCGTTTGTATATTGGTTGGAGTCGGGGGTGAAGGATATCCGCAAAACGTAACTTGTTTTCTTCCGAAATGGAATCGCAATCGCCAACAATAGCATCAGGAATTCCCCCCCCACGTGCAATAAAATCGTTTGATGCACCGTCGCTGCAGACTATATATTGTGCCTTTTCAATGTAGGATAGTGGCGTAGGGTGTTTTGGAAATCTCCCGTTTGCAATAATTACCGCACTATTGGAATGTAAAAGTTCCATGTTGTCATTTTTTTATAGACTACAAAGATACAAAAGATGGCGTTTGCCTGGTTATTGACGGCTTATTTAGTTACCGGGTGTGAAAACCCTCCAGTCGGAGGCGATGATAACCTTTGCAAAACAGCATATATTCTGACTGCAGCGCGATTTTCCCGAGGGTGTGGCCTTCATGTTTACCGGTTCAGTTAGCGATAAAGATCTTACTTCTCACGTTCAATACAATAACAAAAAGAGAGAAGGGAGCTCCCTTCTCTCTTAAATACTTAACTTATCGGCCTTAATGAATACATTTTTAGTGTAAGGTAACCGGTACTCCGGGTGCGTTTTAAATATTCGCGGAACAGCCTGGTATAAATTGTTGATGTTATAGATTATTATTTGAAGTAACCAGTACCTTGATCGCTATGTCTTATTTATTTTTACTGTTAACTGATAAACAAACCAGAACAGCGTAAGTGTGCCTATTGCGAAAATAGTGTCACCTATTGTACGTGACCATTTGAAAATATTTACCAGCGGCTGTTGCATAAATTCGGCGGAACGGGCATACCACATCCCCCCCTCATTAACGCTAGCTATGGTCTGCATGAGGCCGACAGGAAGCAGGCTCAGCACAACCATCAGAAAGAGGCCGGTATTGAGAGTCCAGAAAGTAAATGAGATAAGCTTGTTATTCCATTTTTGTTTGCGATACATGCTGCGAAGCACAAACAGAATAAGGCCGATCCCCAGCATGCCGTAAACTCCGAAGAGTGCCGCATGGCCATGTACCGGTGTGGTATTTAATCCCTGCATGTAATAAAGGGCGATAGGCGGATTGATGATAAATCCGAAGATACCCGCTCCGAGAAAATTCCAGAAAGCTACCGACAGCAAAAAATATATAGGCCATTTGTAATCTTTTAACCATTCCGTAGATTTGCTCATACGGTAGTTGTGATAGGCTTCGAAACCGATAAGTATGAGGGGGGCACCACTTCCAGCGCGCTGAATGTTGCCCCCAGAGCCATAACAGCTGTTGGTGTGCCGGTGAAGTAGAGATGATGGAATGTACCCAAAATTCCACCTGTAAGGAAGATTACGGTCGCAAAAATAATATTGTTGGTGGCCGACTTTATTCCAAGCAACCCCCCCATACGAGTGAATAGGAATGCGGCAACAACCGTGGCGAAAACTTCAAAGAATCCTTCCACCCAGAGGTGTACCACCCACCAGCGCCAATATTCGGCTATTGCAAGATTGGTTGTACGTCCCCCACATTAATCCCGCACCATATAACAGTGCGATGGCAGCACATGAAATAAGGAAGAGAATAAGCAATCCTTTTTCTGATGTTCTTTTTTTAATGATAGGAAGTATTGGCCGAATCATCAGCGCAAGCCAGAGAAGGAGGCCGACAAACAGTAGTGCCTGCCAGAAACGCCCCAGATCTACATACTCATACCCTTGATGACCAAACCAGAAATTATTTACCAGGTCGAGACGCTGCATTACCCCAAACCACTGTCCAATAAGCGAACCGGCTACAACTATGAGCAATGCACCAAAAAGAATGTTAACCCCCCCGGTTTTCTGAAATTTGGGGTCTTTTCCACTCAGCGAAGGTGCAATATATAGTCCTGTTGCAAGCCATGCCGTAGCTATCCAGAAGATAGCAAGCTGAATATGCCACGTGCGGGTGATTGAATAAGGTAGAATTCCTGTAATATTGATACCGTAGAAGCCTCCACCCTCTACACCGTAATGGGCTGTAAGCACTCCCAGCAGTACCTGCGTGAGAATAATAAGATTCACCGCCCAGAAATATTTTTTTTACCGCCCACATCGATGGAGTAATGACCTGATTCATGAGCGGGTCATTAAGCGGTTTCAGCGTCTCCTCGCGACGAGTACGGGCTTGCATGAAAATCATAATGCCAATCCCTAAGAGGAGCATGATGATGCTGAATCCTGTCCAAAGGATCAGATCGCTTGTTGGTGTGTTGCCAATCTGTTTGTCAGGTGGCCAGTTGTGAGTGTATGTTACATCAGAACCGGGGGGGCGCTCTGTTACACAAGCCCATGAAGCCCAGAAAAAGAACTGTGCCATCTTTTCCATTCTCTCTTCCGATTTAATTGTGTTTTTGGCAATTGCGTAGTCTGCCCGCAACCCATCCAGTGCCGGGTCATTCATGAAAAGGCCACCGTAATGGCTCAGATTGTGCATAAAGGCTTCGTAGCGTTCGCTTGTTATGGTGAGCATTTTAGTAGATGTATCATATCTGTTTAATCTGAGAATTTCCTGTAGCCTTGCCTCCATTGCTACCTGTTCGGCAACAGACAGATGTATGAACTTTTTCCGTATTCAGCCTGAGACCATTTATTCAGCAGATACTGTGCTTCCCTGTGCAGGTAATCTGCTGTCCAGTCGGGCGCGACGTAAGCACCATGCCCCCCCATATGGTGCCAATCTCTTGTCCACCAATGCTTTGCCAGATATTCTGGCCATCTTTGATGTCGTTACCAGTAAACAAAACATCACCCGCCTCGTTTATCACCTTTTCGGGAATGGGCGGCGCCTGTTGATAGATCTGGCTGCCGTAGTATAACAATACGGCAAACGAGACACTTACAACAAGTACGAATGCAATCCATAATTTTTTTTGTGTCATGCTGTTAATTTTTAAAAGTTGGAATATTGAGTCCCCTCCGATAAGTCTTTTTTTGCTGAAAATTCCACAAAAACACCATTGATATTCAGCGAGATGCGATCTCCTGAAATCGGGTTTTGGGGTTTTTGGAGCAGACTGAATATTAGTTATTCAAGTTTCGAATGTTAAGTATTCAACTAAATATTCGACTGACATGTTTTGTGACTCATCTCCCAATTTACAGGCTGTCTGATTAACAACTTGCTTATCTCAAGCAGTTTATCTGACGACGACTGTTTCATCGAACGGGTTCACATTAAATATTTCATAGGCCTAATATTTTTAGTTGTATATGTTATAATTCATATATGCGTAACTTGAGTTAGTTATTTAAGGATTGTATCTTCATTCTTTTTCCTTCCTTAATAAATGAGTAAATTTTTACTTTGCATATGTGAGCCAAAGCTCTGTCCGAGATGTGTATGTGCTTAAAATGTAATGAAATAACTAAATTATTTATTTGAGACAAAATTGTCGCAAATAAGAGAAAAAAAATTATCGCTTTAGTATCGACTCTTTGTTTTTAAGTCCTTCCGCAAGTTCATAAACCGTTGTTTTTTTGAAGTACCTTCCTCATGTTTTTTTTCTTATTTTTCTACTGGATGATGAATGGGGGGGCAAGGATGTTGCCCATCACATTCACTAAGCCAAGTGCGCAATCTTTAAAAAATGCGTCACCATCTATGGCTTTTACGATATCGGCAACGGTAATATGATGAAGCTTTTCGGGTTCTATCTTGAATCCCCCGTTGGGGGGGCCCGTATATGAGTCCACAATCCCATTTTTGGATAGAAGGCCAAGTATTTTTCCTGTAAAGGCTTCGGGTGAATCAATATTTTACAATATCTCCAATTTTCACCCTTCTCTCTTCCTGTGATTGAGATGCAATATAAAGTATAGCCCTTATGCCATATTCACACGCTTTTGAAAACATTGAAATTTGCCTTGCTTTTGAAATGGTAATAACTAAATAAATGAAATTCAGCACAATGTGCAATTTTAAACAAATGCACTCAAAGGGCAAAGTTATTGAATAATTCCAATTTCCGACAAAAAAAAGTAAAAAAAATATTTTATTACCGTGCCATTTTTATTGCTCTTTCTCGTAAATGATTGTTTATTCACTCAGTAAGAATGATTAATAATATTTAAAATGTAAATTTCATCAAACATTAGGATTGAAAAACTGTTGTTATGTAGAATCATTCTAAACATTTAAAAATATCACAGCAAAAAGAAAGCTTATATGGCCAGTACAAATACAAAAACAAAGAGAGAATTATCCAAGGAGAAAATGTTGCACATGCACAGGCTGATGCTCGATATAAGGAATTTCGACAATAAAGTGAACAGGCTTGTAAAAAAAAGGGAAGATACCCGGGATGACACACTTCTCCATTGGAGAGGAGGCTGCCAACGTGGGTGCGGTTGCCGCTATTGAAAAGGGGTTCGATCTTATCACATCAAATCACCGCGGACACGGGCAGAGTATCGCTCTTGAAATTGACCTTAACGGGATGATGGCGGAGATTATGGGGGGGAAGGCTACCGGAACTTGCAAGGGAAAGGGGGGGTCGATGCATATTGCCGACCTCGACAATGGTAACCTGGGTGCTAACGGAATTGTGGGAGGAGGAATGGGAATGGCTATCGGGGGGGCTGCCCTCACTCAGAAAATGAAAAATACGAGTAAGATAGTGGTTTGCTTTTTCGGCGATGGAGCCTGTAACGAAGGTACCTTCCATGAAACATTGAATATGGCTTCAATCTGGAAACTGCCGGTAATTTTCTATTCTATCAATAATATGTATGGTATCAGCACACATATCAGCGATGTAATAAACATCGACTACAATTATCAGCGTGCTTGCTCCTACGGTATTCCGGGGGGGCATTTTATCGAGGACGGGAATGATCTGATGGCTGTTTACAACAAGTTTGAAGAGATAGTTGAATATGTTCGTAATGGTAATGGTCCGGTATTGGTAGAGGCCATTACTTACCGTTGGTTAGGCCACTCTACATCCGACCCGGGAAAATATCGAACCAAGGAGGAGGTGGATGAGTGGAAGAAAAAGGATCCGATCGCTCGCTTTAGAAACTATCTTATTGAAAATAAGATTGCTACCGGACAGGAATTGGATGATCTGGAAGCCGCTTCTGTTGATGCCGTGGAAGAGTCGGTTAAATTTGCTTTAAGCAGTCCCGAGCCAACCCTGGAGTCGGCCTTTGAAGATGTTTATGCCGATTGATCAAGCCTCAACAGTCCAAAAAAAAGATCGGTAATTTTATCATCTTTAAAGATGTTTATGCGGACTGATCAGGATTCAATAAAAACAACTCTGCTGCAGGGATATATCGCAGTTACCCTGCTGATAAAAAAAACAAAAACAGTACAACTGATAAATGGAAAAAAAATACAAAATTGATGACTGTTCGCGATGCTATCATTATGGCGATGTCAGAAGAGATGCGCCGCGATGAAAACGTGTTTCTGATGGGTGAGGATGTGGGTATTTTTGGAGGAGACTTCGGTACTTCCGTCGGTATGCTCGAAGAGTTCGGCAAAGAGCGGGTACGCGATACACCTATTTCTGAAAATGCTATTTCAGGAGCGGCTGTAGGAGCGGCTATTACGGGAATGCGGCCTATTGTGGACGTGACGTTTATGGATTTCATTGTATATATGATGGATAATATCGTTAACCAGGCAGCCAAAACCAGATATATGTATGGGGGGGGAAAGGGGGGGCAGATACCGGTAGTGTTTCGTGCTGCCGCGGGAGGTGGTGTGGGTTCTGCGGCACAGCATTCGCAGTCGCTCGAAGCATGGTTTACCCATATTCCGGGGGGGCTCAAGGTGATTGCCCCCGGTACTCCTGCCGATGTGAAAGGTTTGCTCAAAGCGGCTATTCGCGATAATAATCCTATTATCTTTCTCGAATATAAAGCCCAGTATAATATGAAAGGTGAGGTACCACTAGACCCTGATTTTGTTTTGCCTATAGGGAAAGCGGATATCAAAAGAGAAGGTAAAGATGTATCTGTCATTACTTACGGGCGTATGCTTGAGCGGGTTATGCAAGCTGCCAATGAAGTGGATGAGGCGGAAGGTGTAAGCGTTGAGGTGGTGGACCTGCGTACATTGGCTCCCCCCCTTGATAAAGAGGCGGTCATCAATTCGGTGCGAAAACCGGTAAAGTGCTATTGGTAAACGATGCACATAAAACCGGCGGATTTATTGGTGAAGTGGCTGCAATGATTGCCGAGAGCGATGCTTTTGACTATTTAGATGGGCGCATTCTGCGGCTTGCGGGAGAGGATGTACCTGTTCCATACAACCAGACTCTTGAGTCTGCCCTTATACCAAGTGTGGAGCGTATAAAAAAAATATATCCTTAAGCTAGTCAATAACAGATAAATAGGAGAGAATGGAAAGAGACAAGGTTAGGGCAACACCTGCTGCAAGAGCGCTGGCACGACGTCTTGGTGTGGATATTTATAATGTAACCGGAACCGGTTATAAAGGACGCATCCACAGAGATGACATCGCGGGGGGGTATAATTATGAAGATAAGATCCATATATCCCCTCTTGCACGCCGTATTGCCGATGCACACAATATTGATCTGAAGGGTTTGCAGGGGACGGGACATCGAAACAAGATAATGAAGGATGATGTGCTGAAGCTAATTGAAGATCCTGAACTGAGGGCTATGCTGGATCGCGATTATTTGCTGAGGCTATTACTCTTACAAAAGCGATGCCATCTGCTGAAAAGCAGGCTGCACAAAAATAGAAAAGAAGCTCTCAGTTTCACGACCGGAAGTTGCAGGGGATACGGAGACTGTACCGATGACCCAGATGCGGAAGATTATTGCCAGGCGGATGTCGGAAAGTTTCTTTGGAATTCCCACGTTCATTCAGACCTGGGAGGTGGACATGAGTGAGATGCTTATGCTTCGCAATCGTCTGATGGGGCCTATTAAGGATAAGACCGGAAGAAAGCTTACGGTGACCGATCTTATTTCGATGTCTGTAGTAAAGACATTGATGAACCACAAGTATATCAACGCAAGCATTAATGCGGAGGGAACGGAACTGACCTTCCATAACTATGTGAATCTGGGAGTTGCGGTAGGGATGGATGAGGGGTTACTCGTCCCGGTGGTGAAGAATGCCGACAAGATGTCGCTGAGTGAGCTTGTTGTCTCAATGAAAGACCTGGCCGAACGTACCTTCTCTAAAAGCTGCTGCCCGATGAACAGACTGGCAGCACATTCAGTATAAGCAACTTGGGTATGTATGGTGTAGATGAATTCACGGCTATCATTAATCAGCCCAATGCGGCTATTCTGAGCGTATCTTCAACAAAGGATAGAATTGTTCCCGTAAATGGTGAAGCGGTTATACGTCCCATCATGAAGATTAGCCTTACATGCGATCACCGTATCATAGACGGGTTGACTGCCGCAAAGTTTATGGCCGACTTGAAAGCGCTGCTGGAAGATCCGGTTACTTTGTTAATTTAATGTTTAAGTGTTATAAAATCAGGAGTTCAAGGTATAGAGGTTAAAGGCTTAGGATGCATGTTTAAGGTTTTGATAATTGCGTTGAAGCATTAAATCCGGTAATCTGTAAGCGTAGGCCTCAACTCATAATCCGAATCATAAGAATAAATATATGGCTTTTGAAATAATCATGCCCAAAGCAGGTATTGACATGACCGAAGGGCAAATAGTGAAATGGTTTAAGAAAGAGGGAGACCCAGTTACCGAAGGTGAAATAATCCTCGAGATAATGACCGACAAAACAAGCATGGAGCTCGAAGCGGAAGCATCGGGGGGGATCTTGTTGAAAATTGTTCATCGTGAGGGCGAAACAGTACCAGTGACCGAAGTGATAGGTTATATAGGTCATGAGAACGAACAGGTCGCTACTCTTATGCCAGAAATAATTGAAGATACCGGAGCGGTGGAGAGTGAGGAAGATAAACGAATGATCCGGCTCGAAGATAACTACCATGTGGCTGTTATTGGAGGAGGCCCTGCCGGTTATGTAGCTGCCATAAAAGCAGCTCAGCTGGGTGCCAGGGTGGCAATTGTGGAGAAAGGCACCTTTGGCGGCACCTGTCTTAACTTGGGATGCATCCCCCCCTCGAAAGCCTATCTGAAGAACGCTGAGATAATTGAGCATATCAGGACAGCATCATCAAGGGGGGGTATCATCATTGACAGTTCTCAGATCAGGATTGATATGGAGAAGGTACTGGAATTCAAAAACAGCGTGGTGAGGAAGCTGACGAGCGGAGTGGAAACCCTCCTTAAAACGAATGGCGTGGATATATACAGGGGGGGAGTAGGCAAGATAAACAGAAATAAAAATGTTGTGGTAAATGATACCCAGATCATAAAGGCGGATAAGATTATACTTGCTGGAGGATCGAAAGTTTCCAAAATTAATATCCCCCGGTATTGATAGTGATAAGGTGCTTACAAGTGACGACCTGCTCGATATCAGGGAGGTGCCGGAAACTCTTGCCGTTATTGGCGGAGGTGTGATTGGTGCCGAGATGGGACTTTCGTTCTCCGGACTTGGTTCAAAAGTGATTATTATTGAGATGATGGATCAGATTGTCCCCATATTTGATGACGATGTTACAGCCGAGCTGACACGTGTCGTGAAAAAGAAAGGGATGCAGGTGATCACCTCTGCTCGTATAACTGAGATTGTGGACATGGGAGATAAGCTTGAGATTAGGATTGACGGTAAAGAACCGGTTATTGCCGATAAGGCACTACTCGCTATCGGGCGTGTTCCCGATCTTGATGGCATTGGTGAGGTAAACCTTGAGACGGAACGTGGAAAAATAAAAGTGGATAAGTATATGGAGACTAGCGTGAAAGGGATCTATGCACCCGGCGATGTGAACGGGATAAAGATGCTTGCACACGTGGCTTTCCGCATGGGAGAGGTAGCTGCCGAAAATGCAGTGAAAGGAAATCGCCGTACAATTAAACTGCTGTCTGCTCCATCCGTGGTTTACACCTTGCCGGAAGTGGCTATGGTGGGCCTTACGGAACAGCAGGCACGTGAAAAATACGACGATATACGTATTGGCCGGTTTAACTTCTCAGCTAATGGCCGCGCTCTTGCATCGAGTGAAGCTGTGGGTTTTGTGAAGGTAGTCGCCGATAACCGTTACGGAGAGGTGCTTGGTGTTCATATAATCGGCCCTTCTGCTGCAGAACTTATAACCCAGGCTTCACTAATCATGGAGATGGAGATCACGGTTGATGAAGTGGTGAAACCATTTATGGACACCCTACTTACTCAGAAGCTATTTTCGAAGCTTTTGCCGATGTGTTAGGAGAGGCGGTGCATATTCCGAAGAAAAAGAAATAATCGATTCAACCGTAGAGAATCTATTTATGAGTCCCCTCCGATAACTCTTTTTTTACTGAAAATTCTCCAAAATCCTCATTGACTTTCAGTGAGTTGAAAACTATTAAAACCGGATTTGGGGATTTTCGGAGCAGACTCATTTATTAAATTTGGAAGGGGACTGATTGATATTTTGTAGGGTGAGCAATACAACATAACAATGATCTATATCGTCAACAACAGCAGATAGGAGATGATACCGACTGTTTGCCACGAGTGGTTCCACATGAGTATACCGCCTAGGAAGGTGACGATCTCCAGTATAATGGCACCATTTGTTCCCAATTGGAGGAGCTCCTGCCAGCGTGCGTAGGGTTGCCTGAATCCGTAGCAATGTAGCAGGATCTGCAGTGATATACCCAGTATCATCATCACGACAACCCCCAGAATCTGGATATCCCGGTTGGGGGGGAGATTGATGGACCTCACATGCGTCACAATGTGAGGGCTGTAACAATATATCTAAATTTCAGACCCTTTGGCCAGCTGTTTTTACTTCCTGCCCTTCATTTTTTTTGTATACGCGATGAAAATTGACCGAATTTCATTTGCATATTGAACATATGTTCATTACATTTGCTGCGTATTTAAAGTGAGTTGCCGTTGCAGGCAATCTCTATAATCAATCAGGAAAGATCATTCTATGAAAGTAGCCATCACATCATCCGGCAAAGAGCTGACATCTCTTCCGGACAAGCGGTTCGGACGCTGCAACTGTTTTGTAATTTATGACACCGAGAACGGCTCGGTGGAGGTTGTGGATAACCCCCCCAACAGGAATCACAACGAGGGGGCAGGGCCTGCCGCAATGCAGCTGATAGCTTCTAAAGGTGCCGGGAAGATTATAACAGGGCATCTGGGCGATAAGGCTGCATCGGTTGCGAAACGACTTGGAATAATGATGATTCCGCTCGATGAAAATAATAGGAGTGTGGAAGAGGTGATTCAAATGATCAAACAAAACAAACAAAACAAACAAAACAAGTAAAAAAAGGAAATTATGCCAGGATTTAACAGAAAAGGCCCCGAGGGTGAGGGCGCATGAGTGGAAGAGGACGGGGGGGACGTTGTAACCCGTCGAACAGAGAGTCCAATATCTTTGATGCTCCTGCAGGAGCAGGCAGGCGTGCCACTTTCCGACAGGAGGCCGGCAGAGGCATGGACCAGGGTGCCGGTAGAGGCATGGGCCAGGGACAAGGTCAATGCGAGAGGATGAGAAGAAGAGACGGATCCGGTAAAAGACGAATGGGATGAAGCAGGTTATCGCAATACCCCTGGAAGAGGGAAGACTCTGTCAGCACTTTGGCCATTGTCAGCAGTTTGCCATTATCGAGACGGAGGATGGAACCATACAGAACGAGACGTTGGTGACACCTCCCCCGCATGAACCGGGACTGCTGCCCGCATGGCTCTCGGAGAGAGGCGTCACCGAGGTGATCGCAGCGGGTATCGGACAAAAAGCAATACGTCTGTTTGAGCAACAGCAGATCAGGGTGCACGTGGGTGCCGAGTATAAGAGTCCGCGTGAGCTGGTTACCGATCACTTTCAGCAGTCGCTGGTCACTGGTATAAATGCCTGTGATCACTGAGGCGGCTGAGAGGATGAAGATCGCAATAGCCAGTGGTAAGGGAGGTACAGGTAAGACATTTGTCTCCACTAACCTCTTTTGGGTAGCCTCACAGAAGGGCATCGATTGTGCGCTGGCCGACTGTGATGCGGAGGAGCCCAATGTCGCGGAGTTTATTGCCGGTGAGGAGGAACGGGTTGAAGAGGTCTACCAGCAGGTACCGGTAATTGATCCGGAGAGATGTTCCTTCTGCGGGAAATGCTACGAATATTGTAGTTACAATGCCATCCTCTACCTGCCGGAGAAGAGAATGATTCAGGTCCTTCCCGATCTGTGCCACGATTGTGGTGCATGCAGCTATGCTTGTCAGGCGGGAGCGATCACCGAACATCCCAAGCTCCTGGGCAGAGTGACGCGTGCTGTTTACGGTGCCGCTCAGCATCTTGTCGAAGGTCGTGCCGAAGTGGGGGGGTTTATACCCCTGTGCCGGTCATCACCCATACCATCCATGAGGCCAGCGACAGGAAGCTGGTGCTCCTCGACTCACCACCCGGCATCTCATGTTCCTTTATTGCAACCGTCGACAGGGCAGACTATGTGGTGCTGGTCACTGAGCCCACGCCATTCGGTCTGCACGACCTGATGCTATCGGCTGCCACCGTACGGCAGCTCGGTAAACCTTTTGGGGGGGTGGTCATCAACAGAGCCGGACTGGGAAACGATGAGATGTACCAATGGCTTAAGGGGGGGAGGAGATCCCGCTTTTGCTGGAGATTCCCTTCGACCGGGAGATCGCACGCATCTATGCCGAGGGAGGGTTGCCTGCAGCGGTGGATGACTCCTACCGGGAGATGTTCAGCAGTTTGCTCATTCAAATCGTTCAACAGAAAATCTTATGAGACAGATTGTCATTATCAGCGGAAAAGGAGGAACAGGCAAGACAAGCCTGAGTGCGGCACTGGCGACCATGGGTGAAAAGCTGATGGTGGCCGACTGTGATGTGGATGCGGCCAACCTTCATCTGCTGCTGCAGCCTGCCGATCATTCCCGCCACCCTTTCTCCACCGGTGCCAAGGCGGTGATCGACCAGCAGCTATGTACACAATGCGGTGCCTGCATGGATGCCTGTCGCTTCGATGCGATCAGGTGCCAGGAGGATCGTTACACCATCTCTGAGACATCATGTGACGGATGCCATCTCTGCATGCGCATCTGTCCGGCCGATGCCATCAGTATGATTGAAAGCAATGGCAGCTACTGGACTACCGGCACGTTCCGTAACGGCTGGATGGTACATGCCCGGCTGGAGCCTGGTGAGGAGAACTCCGGCAAGCTGGTCAATGTGGTGCGTGAGCAATCCCGTCAGCTGTCGGAGCAGATGGGTGTGGAGACCATTCTGATTGACGGGCCTCCCGGCACCGGTTGTCCCACGATCTCTGCTATGAGCGGTGCCGATCTGGCATTGCTGGTCACCGAACCGAGTCGTTCCGGTTTCATGACCTGAAGAGGGTGAAACAGCTGACCGATGGGTTTGACATTCCGTCGGTCGTGGTGATCAATAAGTATGACCTGAATGAGCGGGTGACTGCCGAGATTGAGGCTTGGTGCCGCAGCGAGAAACTCCCTCTCATCGGCAGGATTCCTTTCGAGCCGGCGGTGGTGGAGGCGATGTTACAATGCCGTACGGTGGTTGAGTGGGCTCCCCGCTCGGCAGCAGCCGGTGAGATCGCAGACATCCACCGGCAGATTTTCCAGTCGTGAAAATACCAATGAGACCTCTTTTGATCCATCTTCTGTATCCTAATTGATGGGCATGATCCGACACCTCTTCCGGGTTGTCATACGCCAGGCAGAGATGAGGATAACGCCCTCTCTCTCCCTTGGGGGGGTCAATGAAGAGCTCCAGCTTCAAATCCTGTTGCTCCATCATGTAGACCTCAGTTTGCCTGTCGGTGGAAAAGATGGAATGGAGCACCTCTTCTGAATCGAGGGTGAATTGTTTCAACTGGCGAAAATGCAAAACGGATTCGTAAAAGTTTTGAATCTCTGCTGGCTCAATAATGGATAATCCTATATGTTGTAACATCGTTCTATTTTTTTTAAGATTCTCTCTTTGTCTGATCGGTAACCTACGGAATATAGGGTGTGTAATGATCGGGAGCGACCAGTTCCCGGTACTTGTAGACCACCTTCTTGAAATCATCAGGTATCCCTTTCAGTGCAGGATTTCTCAGCAGCGCCGAGGGGGGTGATAGACCGGCCTATGAAAGGTCTCCCCCACGCGGTCTTCATCTCTTACCGGAGCTTCGCCGATGATGAAGATGGGAGCATGATGATTCCCCTCACCGAAGATGAGATGATTCCGTGATTGCCACAAATCGCATTTCCTGCACTGCTCCATCTCCTCCCGCAACTGCTCCATCGTCTGGCCCATATTGATTTTCTCCTGTTTATTAATATTCAATTCCTTCCCGTGCTTCAATGCCCTGACGATAATAATGTTTCACCTCTCTCATCTCGGTCACCAGGTCGGCCACCTCAATCAGCTCCTCCGGTGCATAACGGCCGGTGACCACTACCTCACATCCGGCTGCTCTCGTCTTCAATATTTCGATTAACTCACCCACGGTGAAGAGATCATAATAGATGGCGATGGTTGCCTCATCCAGAATCACCATGTCATATTCTCCAGAAGTGAGCACCTCCGACACCACCGCCAGTCCCTCTCTTGCGGCTGACACATCCTCATCGGTCGGTTTTCCCACAATGAAGCAACCCCCCCTGCCGAACTGCCGGATGGTGATCTGCGGCACGTGCTGCCTAACCGCCGTGATCTCGGAATAGTTTCTTCCTTTCACGAACTGCGCAATGTAGACGCTCATCCCTGCACCGGCTGCCCGCAGTGCCAGTCCGAAGGCCGCCGTGCTCTTTCCCTTGCCGTTCCCTGTGTAGATCTGCAGATAACCTCTCATCTCTCTTTGCATGCATTGAATATTTTCAGCAGGTTGCTGATAACTGCTTTCTCAACTTTGTCAACAGCCCAGCCACCATTTGTCCGGTAAAACTGATCATATTCCTGTACAAATGCTGACTTCTTATAAAAGTTCATCCTGTTTCATGATTCTTTGCGACTCTCTAATCTCCGTAGTTTCTCTTCCAGCTCCTCATTGGAGCGTTTGAGTCTTTGTGCTTCCGTTTTGAGCTCTTTCATCTCATCCCGTTTGTGTAGGATATCCTGCCAGGAATATTTTGAATCAATTCTGAAATAAGAAGGCCAAAACTGTAAAGCCGGTCAACGCTGTAACCCTGAACAATTCCAGCTCCTCTGCTTGTTCCGGCTCTGCGTCCAAATCCTGTTCCTCTGGCTACTGCTATTCTTCTACCCGATCTGGCAATCTGGTCCCTGCCTGCTCCCCAGCCTCTGTTGCGATACAATCCATCTTCATATCCGGGTGTATCAAATCCCGAACAAAATCCTCTTGCTCTTCCGGTTCTGGGACCTTGTCCCATCGGTCCGGTACGATCTCCTGATGGCATAATGCTAATTTTTTTAAGTGAAACAAATAATAAATCGACAATGGCAAAAGCCTAAATTAAAGTGAACATACGTTCATTCATGTATTAAAAGGTGTAGGTATCACCTGTTCTTACCGATTGAATCTGAAAACTCTCCGCAAATGCCACAAGTGCAGGCAATGCGGTACAGTGAGATGGGATGACATGTTCCACCCTGTTTTTTAAGGTAGTGGATAGTCTCGATGGTTTGCCGATCGCGCTTCTTAAGATGAAAACCACCCATGATACCGAAGATCCTCTGCTCACCAGTGACGTTTCTTGCATGCTCCAGGGTGTTGACCACCCCGGCATGTCCGCAGCCTGTGATCACAAACAATCCTTTCTCTGTCTGCAGTGCTACGGCACTGTCATCTGCCACAAAATCGGGACTCCCATCTTCAAAGAGAAGGAGGTCTGTTGTGATTCAAAATCGGTGATGCGGGGGATCTCTCCCAGAAACAGAATGAAGTTGCTGACATGGAGAGGTGCTTTGCTGGTGGTGAGATCAAATTTTTGTGCGATTTCATCCCGGCTGTTTTGCAGACCGATATAGGTGCGATCTGCCGTTCTGTATCGTTTCACAAAACAACCCGGATGGCAGAGCAGTCTGCCGCCTGAGAGATGAGTCAATCCGTTTCCGTGATCAAAATGACCGTGACTCAGGATGATCAGATTCCTCTTCTTCAAATCAATCCTCATTAGTGATGCATTTCGCAGGAAGAGATCACTTTGCCCCCGTATCAAACAGGATCTTTGTCCCCCTTATGCTCTATGAAATAGGAGAGTCCATGCTCTGCAGCGGTATTTCCGCCGGGATAATTGTCGGTAAGAATCGATATTTTCATCTCCTTTTTTTTACAAATATAACCAATAAAATTTTATTATGAACAAATGTTCAAACAATTTTGCTATTGTTTTGCTGAAAAAGATAATGAATGATCAGTTTCGTCTTGCAAGCTTTACCCATTTGAAGTATCCGAACATAGAGATCACGGTGTAGATGGCGAAGAGCAGTGCGGTTGGGTAGAGCCCTTTCCAGAGGTAGAGTCCGCAGGAAATAAGGTTGACCAGGAACCAGACCCACCACTGCTCCGCATGTTTCTGCGCAAGCATCCACATACCCGCGATGCTCAACGCGGTGGTAAGGCTGTCGCCCCCCCGGCAACCGGACTATCGGTATATCGGGTGAGGATCAGGTAAATGACGCCAAAGAGTAGCATCGTGATAAGAATTAGAGGAAGTATCTGCCGCTGCGGGGTGTGGATGATGGATGGTGTATCTCCTTCCGTATGGTTCCTGTTCCAGCGGATCCAGCCGTAGATGCTGGCGAAGAAGTAGTAGACGTTGATTCCCATGTCGGCATAGAACTTGCTCTGGAAGAAGATCCAGATATAGACCACCGGCATCAACACCCCCCCACTGGCCAGAGCCATTTGTTGGCCTTGTATTCGAGGTAGAGATAGAGTAGGCCGATAAGGGCGCCGACGATTTCGATGGTTTGCATGTCAATTCTGTTTGATTTGAGATAATGAATTTATTTCTAAATCTCTGCTTCTTTTCGGGGGGGTGCCCACCTGGTTAAACGAGCGTGATTTGATTTGTTGTCCGAGCGAAACGGGTTTAAAATCAAATAGTGAGTAAACCGGGAGTGCATCGAAATAAAGCTGCGAAAGAGAAATAAATTCCTTCTTTCGTATTTACTTAAAACGAAATTGTGAGGCGCCCTATAAGGTTGCGCGTGGCCTGGGGGGGTAGTATCCAACCCAGTTGAAAGTGGTTCCGTCTTCAAATGCATCTGTTGAAGCCCATCCGTTTGCCACGTACTCCCTGTTGAACAGGTTGTTCACGAAAAACTGCAGGTTGATTACTCCCACTTGGCTCTTGGGGGGGAAGGTGTAACCGGCGGAGAGGCTGCTCACGAAGTAGGAGCCGATCGACTTGTCCTCGTCCGACGTGTTGTCGATGTACTGTTTCCCCACATATTTGCCGTTCAGGTTCATGTAGAAGGCGGATACCGGTTGCCAGGTGATGCCTGCCATTCCGATCAATTCCGGAGAGAAGGAGATATTGGTTGTTCCCAACTCATTTGCGATCTGTTTTTGTATTTCCGGATGGTTGTCGTCGGGGGGGATCGGGTTATAGTCGTCGGAATTGTCGTACAGGTCGAACCAGGCTACGTAGTTCCGGATTTTATTTCGGCTGAGGGTGGCGTTGGCATCGAGCAGTAGTTTTTCTGTCCACAGGGGAAGTGATGCCTCAATCTCGATACCTGCACGGTAGCTCTCCTTTACGTTTTCCATCAGCTTGTAACCAATATCAGTAAGTTTGCCGGTCTGCACCATCTGGTTGTGGTAATCCATGTAATAGAGATTAGCACCAAATTTCAACCCATTCCTGTTGTATCGGTAGCCAAGCTCATAATCGATCATCTTTTCCGGTTTTATAAAATTAGAAGCTCCTCCCTTTATGCCATCTTTCAGATCGGCACGCAGAGGCTCACGCTTGCCCACGGCTGCCGAAGCGTACAGGCGGTGATTGTTGCTCAGTTCATAGAACAGGCCCGCCTTAGGGTTGAAAAAGTTGTAGTAAAAATCGCCTGTCAGATCCATCTGGTCGTCATCCATACCACTGAAGCGGTAGCCCACACGACGGTATTGCAGGTCGCCGAAAAGTGATACTTTTTCATTCAGTTGATATTCCGCTTTGGTGAAGATATTTACTTCCGATTTTTTTGCCTCTGTTTCTGTACCATTCATAATTAACAGGAATATTCTCGTTATGTTTTATCCATGGCAGACGACCGTAATGATCCCCCCCGTCGTAAAAACTGTACAAACCGCCGAAGGTGAGCTTCCATCGGTCGTCGGCATAGTCCAGTCCCGCGTTGGCTACATAGAAATTGTTTCGCATCAGCTTACGGCGGATGAAGTCGCTCTTGCGGTAGGTCTTCCCGTCAATGGTTTGCGGTTCCAGTCCAAAATCGGAGAACTTCTTGTTATACCTGTAGTTCTCATAATAACCGTATCCGTGGTTATAACTCAGCCCTGAATTTAATGTGAGATTACGGCTCAGCTCTCTTGTGAGAGTGAGCTGCACAATATCAGAGTAGTAGTTGTCGGTCTCGTTGCCATAGTACAATCGGTTGCCGGCATCATCGTAATACTCTCCTGCGGGGTTGTAGCGACGCCCATATTCCGGGTCCTGCATCTGCTTGTCCGACACCCCCCCCTGCCACGAGATGCCGGTATGCTGGATACCCCCCCTCAGGTAACTGAGGCGAAGCAGCTGCCGTTCGCTATAGTGAGAAACTACCCCCCCATAGAAATTGGTATGGTTCACTGTGCCGTTGCGCACATAACCGTCACCCAGCACCCGCGAAAAGCGGGCATCGAGTGATAGTCCGTTTTTCAAAACCCCCCCTGTCCCCGCAGCAACATTCGATAAGAATGTACCATAGCTTCCCACGGCGGTGGATGCCTCTCCGTATGCTTCGGAGCGGGCGCCTGCCGTCTGAAGTGAAATGCTTGCACCAAAGGCTCCCGGGCCATTGGTGGATGTACCCACGCCACGCTGCACCTGTATGTCCTGCAGCGAGTTGGAAAGATCGGGAAGATTCACCCAGTAAACCTCCTGGCTTTCGGGGTTATTCAATGGCATCCCGTTAAGAGTTACATTTATGCGAGTGGCGTCTGTTCCGCGAATCCTGAATGAGGTGTTTCCTACACCAAGGCCGTCTTCGGTAAAAGATACAAGCGAAGGTGTGGTTTGAAGTATGGAGGGAATATTGCGTGCAGCATTTTGTTTTTTTTAATTTCGGAATGAGAGATATTAGAGTATGATACCGGGG
>JMBV01000269.1_pt1 | contig 18709 bp, 22 predicted proteins | sample 616531 | NCBI WGS metagenome assembly JMBV01 (sample SAMN02727904, study PRJNA239997) | anaerobic digester metagenome | biome: anaerobic digester; isolation source: mesophilic anaerobic digester inoculated with municipal waste water sludge... | place: Germany: Bielefeld University, CeBiTec ...
TCGGTCTTCAATCACCGTTTGAAGAAAAGCACAAGGAAACTGGAGCTTGTTGCTGGATAAGGTGGCGCTTTTCTTGACGCCATCCTATTCCTTGCCTGGGAAGACAGATGAAAAGAGCTCTACGAAATCTCCCATCCATTCACTTTCGGGGGGGTTTCCGTCCATGTAAAAGTTGATTTTCTCACCAGACTCGTAGTCGCAGTGGAGATGGGAGGGCTCATATTCATACGGCAAGCCACTGGTCACCTTGTCGATGACGTTATAGCTCGCCAGCTTGTGTTTATCGATTATCTCCTGCAGGCTGAGCAGGAATTCCGCGTCGACTACGATTGTTGTCTCCTCATCTTCAAGTTTCCAGGTGAGTTCTACTGTTCCGTCATCCTGTTTTTCCGTGGCAAAGTCATAACGTGTATAGCCGCCTTGGTCGTCCAAGTAAACAAACCAGGTTCTAAAAGACTCGATGTCCTTTGATTCGATTGTCTTAGGCGCGTTTTTATTTGAAAAATCAGTCACACCGCCTGTCATCACTTCTTCCTGATTAGGCGAAAGTGTGCAAGAAGCCAGGACGATTATTAGCATGGGTATAAGAAGTAAATATAAGTGTTTCATAGTGAGTTCCTTGTCATTATTCGTTGCCACTCGATTGAGAAGTGGGGGGGCTTGGAAATGATATTATAGGCGATCTGTGTGATGAAAGCACCTAAGCGGAGATTCTAAGGATAATAATTAGAGATTTTTCATTAAATACAGATCTTCTTTCTTAACAAATTCACCGTCTATAAATTCAATGTAATCATATTTTCTTCCGTCTAGGATTGGTTCAAAATTATAATCAACAATCACGATCTTTCCCTCTATCTCATCAATATAAGTTTTGAATTTAGGGATTTGTTTTTTTATCCAATGCACACTCTATCGATCTGTTCTTCTTATATTTATGACCGAAGATTACACCTCTGAGATTGTTACCAAAAGATAAGAACTGGTTGTCTGTTCTTTGTATTAAACGGAATTCAGACTCATACTTCCATTCTTCATGCTTTCTTTTCAAACTTTCTAAGATAAATTCATCATAATCTTCAATTTCCCCCCCATCGTGATAAAAATGATTAGAATGTTCAACATATGAAACTTTCGATACACTTCCAAACGCGATCTTATTGAAAATCAAACAAATTCCATGATAGTTATCTGCATAATGGGCCCACATTACAGGGTTTAAATGATTATCGGTTAAAGATAAAACTTTGAAACCATTGCGTTTTTCTAAAATAACTGGCGGTAATTTTCCTGCCTGGAACCAAATTGACGAACCTGCAGTTCCTGGAAAAACTACGCTATTGGGACATTCAAAACATCATTTAGTTCTTTTACATCAGGAAGATACAGCCTGGAATTCTCAATAATATCCAAGATATGCAAGATGTACTCAGGTTTGCTCAAAGATTTATACTTGTAGATGAACTCTTCTTTAATTCCTGTCACCGCTTCCTCTTTTGCATAATCAAACAATTAACAAATAAGAACATTTATAAAACATCTTCCAATAACACCCATGCGTCATTACTCATGTCTTCACTGTAAGCTGTGTTATTGATATATAGTCTGCTGTCTTTATCACGCACAAAGCCAAATTCATAATCATGTTTTTTTAGCGAAGTCTGATAAGGCTTTGAATTTATTTTCTGCCTGAATATCTATATTCGCGCTTTCGCCTTGTCTTTCACCTCCTTTGGTTTCAATAAGCCATATTGAACCATCTGTCATTTTTAGAACATAGTCAGGATAAAAGAGTCGTTGCTTGAAAAAGGCATCCGTATAGACTATCGACAAGTACTGTTGACCGCTATCACCATTCTTGTAAATGTATTTAACATTCTTGTTTCTCTCACAATACCACTCAAAAAGCCGCTCACTGCTCGACCGCAAGAAATCCGTTATCATCGAGCTATTGTAACCTTTGTAAACATTTGTTTCGAGTTCGTCGATGCGTTTCTCGTATGGTGAATAACGATAATGTTCTTCAAGCGGAATTTTTAAGTCGACAGTTTTGCTAAACGGAGCGGCATAATTTCTCGCGTCACTCGAAATTTTTGCAAAATCATCTTTCAGTTGGTCTATGTTGTTGATGACAAAAGCGTAATATTCCCGCAGACTCAGATTGAGAAGCTTGTAGTTTCTATTCCCAAAATCTCTGAGGAAAAGTGTTTTAAGAACCTGGTTTGTCTTACTATAGCTTAGTCCGATATATTTTTTTGAGCGCATCAATATTATGTTGGAGGTCAATTCCATGGCTGTGCGTATTGACTTCGATGTCTAACTGTCCATATGAGCCAGCTGTTCCCTCTTTTATTGAACGCAAGGTGGAAAATTTGCCTTTCAGATAACTTTGTTTAAGCGTCGTCCCAAAAATAAACCCTCTAATTTCCATACGAACTTTGTTGTCATCTTTTTTTTACCTGTCAGATTGTAAGTGTCTCTGAAATGCTCAAAGACTCTTGTTCTAATCACCTTTTCGTCAACAAAGTCGGCATCTTGGTCTCGTAATTCTTTTACTAATGTAATAGACCTTGGTTCCTCCTTCAAAAAAAACGCGTTGGGTTTCAAAAGCATTTCCCGCATTGATAACTTCTAACTTGTACTTTTCATCAAAGGTATACAGAAAAGAGCAATCCAAAATATCTCTGCCATAATGTCTGGCATTTGGCATTCGGCGAAGCCGTCCCAGGGTCTGAATTTCAAATACTTCAGACATATTTTCACGGAGTTTAACCAGTATTTTCGCTCGAGGGCAATCCCAGCCGGTAGAAATGGCTTGTTTAAATAACATGAATACGGGTGTAGCATCAGCTTTGGTGATAGCATCTTCTTCAGTGGTGCCAATGTTTATCTTGCCTAATTTTTTGGAATTCAACTTTTTATCAGCAGTCGTTTCAGCACTAAACCAACTGGCAAGAAGTTTGTTTTCGTAGGTATAGCCCATATCATTAAGCTTGTTTTCAACATGCTCAATTAAGGCATCGCTCAAACTTGGAAATTGAACCAAAACGAGCGGGCGAATGTTTTCTCCTTCTTCTTTATACGCTTGCGCGATTTGTTTTCGCACTTCATTAGCCTTTTCGAGCAACAAATCCGTTTCATGGCTCAAATCATCAATTTCTACATAGTCAAGTCCGTCATTAATGTACATAAAACGGGTGATGAGTCCCTCATCAATCACATCCAACTCATCAATTTCGTAGTATTCACCGCTCACTCTTCTGGTAGGCGTGGCTGAAACCCTGATTTCATAAAGTGCGTTCATGCTGCTTATGACATCATCAGCTTTCGAGGTGTTGTTTTGGTGTTCTTCATCGATGATGATTAGAAAATTGAGTTTTTTTTGCGGTGGGCTTCGCTAATTCTTTCAAACAGGTTTTTTTTCTTTCGCTCTCGTTGAGGGCTCGGTTACCTTTTTTTTGGTTATCATTTCCCAGTTGATGAAATAAGTCGTACCGGCTTCAAAGCCACTGTTGATAATATCAAGCACATCGGCTGTTTTTAGGCTGGGTGCGAATCGCTGCATCTTTTCCCGGGATTGTTCTTCAAGATTGCCTCTGCCAGGGCAAAGCCAGCAAACGACCGTGTTGTCATGATACGTTAAATACTTTTCAATATAAGCAATCAGGATAACCGTTTTGCCACTGCCGGTTGGACTTTTTAAAACAATTTTGGGCTTGGAATTGATGTTGGTGGTCGTTTCGAAAAGAAAATCAACAGCCCGTTCCTGAAAATTTTTTTAAAGTTATACCAATCATAGTTCACCAACTTCTCTAAGCTCATTGCGAAAGTAGTATTCCGGAATTTCAATCACGGTAATATCTTTTTGTCTAAAATTGCCTGGTCTGTTTGTGAAAGAAAGAATCCTGAAGGGATAAACAGCTTGCCACCTTCCTGAATGCTCTCAAGCACTTTAGGCAATTGTTCTTCATGCTCAAGCATGATTACTTTCTTGCCGTCAATCTCAATATGGTTTTCCAGCTCGATAAGTTCTTTGATGTGCTCCATCATAAGGCTTGAAATGCTTTCATCCTGATTGAACTTTTTAATGAAATCCGTTTTGAAGTATTTAATATTGTGGGGGGGCAAATCTGTTTGAATGTTTTTCAGGCGTTGATAAGTGACTTCTTCGCAGATATTGTTTTCGTTGTTGGTACAGAGGATATAGCGACGATTTCCACCATCTTCTGCATTAAGTTGCGCAACTGCATGTCCGGTCGTTCCACTGCCAGCAAAAAAAATCGAGGACAATTGCATTTGGATTATCTGATGCTACTTTTACACAGTCAATTACAGCATACAAGGATTTCGGATAGTCAAATTTCTTTCTTTCACCGAGAATTTTACTTAGTAGGTTAGTGCCATAAGCTGTTGCAGAATATTCTGTTTTATCCCACCAAGTTAAAGGTAACATACCACTAGATTTCATTCTCGCTTTCATATAAACTGCAGGTTGTTTATTAGTATCTAATCTTACTTGTAATTCGGTTTCTTTCGATTGATTAAAAGTTTCTATGGACCATTTCCAACTTCTCATTTGTCCAGATCCATCCACTGGATAACTAATAAATTCGTCCATCCCTAACTTTTCAAGATTAATAAAAATCTTCTTTTCAGAATCCCATTCCATTTGTGGGATTCTGAAATCTGAACCATCTTTTTTTGATGTAAATCGGATATTGTAATGTTGGCGCGTTTGTCGAATAGCGTGCTCTAAAGTTAACCCATTCATAATAACCAAAATCATCTTTTTCTTTATATCGAGAAATCTGTTCCGGACTTCTCTCTAACCTGCCAATTCGAGCGTTTTGGGTTTTACTATAGAAAAGAGCATACTCATGAGCTATCGAAAATCCAGATGTTGTTGACCTTCCTGATGGATTGTTTTTGATAACAACTGTTCCTAAGCGATTTTCCTCCCCCAAAAATTTGATTCATTAATAGCGTTAAATTTTCAACTTCATAATCATCAATCGTTACTACGATAATTCCATTTTCAGACAACAAGTCTTTGCTGATTAATAATCGGGCATTCATAAATGAAATCCACTTTGAATGCCTAAACGTATCATTTGAATCAACGAAATGATTATTGTATTTCCAGTTTTTTTGCTCCAGTATTATACGGGGGGATCGATATAGATAACGTCTATTTTGCCTTTGTGCGTTTTCTCAAGCAGTTTAAGGGAATGAAGGTTATCGCCCTCCAGTAAGAAGTTATAGGGCTGTTCTTCGTCAGCGACAATTTTGCGGGTTCCATCTTCAATAAAAACGGGAATGTTGTGCGCTAACATTTCAATCACTTCTTCGGAGTGCTCTTCCCAGACCAGCCCATATTTCTTTTCGGTCAGCGCGTTTTCAATCTCGGTTATCGCGCGGATATGCTCTTCATCATCATTGAGTGTCTTCAATTGCTCCAGATAAGCGAGCATTCTCTCTCGTTTGATTTTAGATAAATTTGTCAATTCAGCTCCTTTCAACGAGACTTATGAAAGAGTCTCATAACAAATATTTCTGCTCTCACCTTCACCTTAATAAATCAAAAGGAATTTTGTATGAAATTAGTCCTATGTCTAGTTTTAGAGCGATTCCTTTATACAATGATTTCTGTAAAATCAGCGGAATAAATCCCTCACCAATTTTTTTTATTATTCTCTTCTACTACGTCACCAATTCCTTCAATGAGCAAATTAATCAGCTTCGTAATATAGTCATTATCTATGTAGTATTTTAAGTCTGGTTCCGATTCAATTTTTTTTGCCACAAAATTCTTTCAACATCTCTTTTATATAGTCCTTTATTAAACATAATCTATCCTTGGTAAGTTTGTAAGACTTGCGTGATTAATAGGGAAAGCAGTTCTATTGTTTGTTTCTGCACGCGAATCCAATTGTTATATTTTGCTCTTGTATTTACAATCTCTGGATTGTGATTAGCACGTTCAAATATCTCATTATTGACTTTTTTTTCTTGTGGTTTCATCTATAGATTGCTCATTTTCTGATCTTATAACCATTTGATATATATCTTTGCCTTCATTATTTAGAATATCGCTTGAAATATATTCTCCCAAGTTTGTTGCAGTGCAAGGTTTTATGTTGTTCTCAATAAACACAGAATTACAAATACATTTTGCTGCGCAACTCGCTGTTTCTCTCACACTTATGTACTCATGAATCGTGTCTTCCAATTTTTCCATCTGTGTTCGCAGAATTTTTGGCACTTCTAAGTAGCGTGTGTCTGCTTTTATTCTTCCCCCCCATGCTAAAAATTGAGGACGGGGGGGTATTATTGTTTGTATTCCTTGTACAAATAATATTTCGTTTGGAAAAGGGTTTTCTTCAAGGATTTTTTTCCTGTATATTCACCAACTCATCATATAAAGGACTGTAAATTACATTCTTACGTTTTATATTCCGTTCTGTTCTCTGTTGTTTCGAATTGACCCATACAGAACCCAATAAAGAAAAAGCCCCCCCACCTACAATTGCGCCTAAAAGTGTTCCTCCAATACCAATTATTGTTGGATCGGCTAAATAACCCTGAAAATCTATATGCCTTATAAATATAAATATCAAGGAGATAATTGACACTATCCAAAGAATAATTACAATTATTCGATGTTTCTGTAAAAACACTTTTACTTTTAACAAGGTTATCACTATATCCTCTTTTCTTACTACGTGTTTTTGATAATGGTCATAATCGCTCAAATGAAAACATTCCAGTATTTGAAAAATGGGCTTCTGATCAATGTCGATGAAAGCCCAATGAAATCATCCAGCGTATAGTAGTATAACCAAACAACAATTATGAAAACCATAAACATCCGGTTTAACATTTACATCTCTAAGAAAAAAACTATTAGTTCCTCCCACTCAATCATCGCTGGGGGGGTTTGGAGATGATGTCGTAAACCACGCGGGTGATGCGGAGAACTTTCACACCCATATTATACGTCATACTGGGCTGCTTTTCGTTAATTCAATGCCGCATGAACTTTTGCGCAGGGCGATGGTCAGGAAACAGATGGCGATTCCCGGCAAAAGCAGGGCTGCGATCAAAATCGGGTTGACGGAACGCACTGAACACGCTGAACACGCTGGGCCTGCTGATAGCATCGCGTTATTGAAGTCAGTTGGCATTGTTTCCGGTGCCTGATAAGTTTCCACATCATCCAGGTAAAGTGGCACGTCGTTTTGCGATTCCAGCACCACCTGTACCATGACAAACTCAACTTCTCTGTCTGCCAGGATTTCCGGGACTTCGAAAAGAATCTCGCGGTTAGCCATTCTCCGGGTGACTCCGAAAGTTCATATAGCTTGCTCCAGGCATAACTGTTCTCCAGGATATTGCCTTCGGAGTCCATAGGATGCATATTCAGCCACAGATAACCGTAGGGCCGACTTGCTGGTGGGGGGGTGTAATAGTGTACGCGGGACGTAAACAGCCCCCCCGGTTCTACCGGAACTATTTGATATATGGCGCCGAAAGACCAATGGTTATGGGCTTTTACACTTTGGAGTCCTGTTCGCACAAATGGTGGGTTATCAATTCTCGTAAACGTGCCGGGGTCTTCCACCCATGGAATCCAGTCATCTTCCGGCTGGCCTAAGTCTCCCAAAGGGCCTTCTTCAAAAGAGGGGTCAACAATCAGATTCTCGCCATTAAAGCGGCTGACAATCAAACGGCAGAACTCCCGGCTATAGGAAGGGGTCATTGCTCCCGCCAGTTCCATAACACGATTCAGGACTGGCCCGCCATCTGCTTCATGTTGCTCGATGTAGTCAACAATCGCCCATAACGGACTTGGATTGAGGCTGTCATCGGACAAGACTTCTTCGAAATATTCCACAGGATTATTGATTAAAGGATCGGGATCATTCAACAAAGCTGAATATCTGGCCAAAGCGACGTCGCGCATTTGGTATAGCTGATCGAGAAAACCGTCTTGTAGTAATTCAAGGGCTTCAGCTTCAGTCAGATCGCTGAAGGTATGGGGGTAGGCAAGCGTGGTTGCCTCTTGCAAATCATAAAATTTGCGTATGGCTTCCAGACGTTTAATCTGATTCGCGTTGCCGCTGTGTTGCACCGCCTCCCAGGCATTATCGAGGTGCTCACGCGCGACCGTTAATTTTTGCAAAGGAATGCCGTCTAGATAGTCAAAGGAATTAAACCAAAGATAGGTGAAATTCTTGCATTTTTCAAACCACTTGCTTTGGGGGGGAATGTCCTCAGTCCATATCTCTTCCCAAACTTCGTAGAAGGCTGCCAGATGCGGTGCCGCCTCCTCGCCAACGGCTTTACGGTACCAGCGATTTTCCAAATCATCCAAAGAAGATTGCGGGTCCCAGTAGAGCATGGCAAACACATGCGGTTTTGGGCCTTCATCAACGCTGAACATCGCCTCGGAGAAGAGAAACTTTAGGCCATTAGCTTGAGCAAACTGCAGGTTTTCCTGCAACTGTGTATTGTATATACGTGGCACGAGATACGCGGAGCCATAATCATAGCTGTACCAGCCCAGCTGATCGCTTCGTTCCAGCCAGTCCTGCGTTATTTGATGCCCCTGAGCTTCCTGATCCGGGTCGACCCAGGCTGACCGGTCCTTGGTGATATAGGGAATCATGCTTTCGTGGAATTTCAGCCCTGGCTCTTTGGGGGGATCGTTTAGGTTCCGATAAGCAATCATGCCAAACTTAATATTTCTTCCGGGAAAGGCGGCCAGAACCTTTTCAATGACCGCGTTGCTCCACTTGCAATAGAGGTCGGTCATATGTACAAGGCCCTCGCTGTTCAGGCCATGGATCGCCTCCTGCTCGGCCAGTTCCTGCTCGCAATACCCTCCCGAATCGTTGACACCTAATGACACACTGACTAAATCCGGATCATCTTTCAGCAGGGCGATAATCTCGCTGGCGGCGACTTCGATGGTGCCCGGTTCCGAAAAGCGCGGTTGCCAGGCAATTTCATCAACAGGGCGGTAATGCTCGCCATCGTGGATGGGATAGTATTCCGGATGTTCGTCATAGTATTTGTCGGGATCAAAATAATAGTGGAGGGCATGGCTAAAGTTGCCCATTTTGTGTGAGAATATACCTGCAAGCCTTGATTTAGCAGCCAATCGATGGGGGGGGCTGAATGTTGTAGGCATAGCGAACGTTAAAGGCGGGGCTGAAGATACCAGCACCTGCGGGATGGCTATTTTATCCCAGCTTGGTGTGTCCGCTCCGTAAGGTCCTGGCATTAGCCATTCAACATCGAGATATTTTCTCAGAAAGGCGGCGGCCCCATAGCGCACACCAAGAGGTGTGGGCGATTGAATAACCACATTGTCGGCATACGGCGCGAAGACGTAGCCATGATTACCGTCAAAATCAGCTTCGGCATTTAAATCGATTAGGGTTTGCTCCAGAGCGGGATGAGGGTTGAGCCCGTTCCAGCCGAGATTGATTTTTATTTTCCCGGCAATGCTTCCCGTCTTTGGGGAACGGCGAAAATCGAATGCTGAAATTTGTGGCAGTTCATGTCCGGTTGCGTCCTTAAAATGCTTCCTGATGAGTGACGCGGCGTCAGTAATATATTCATATTCCGTGTCGGTTAAGTTGCCTTGATTGCGAACAACCAGCACGGCTTTAACTTCATTGTTTCGAATAAAACGAGATTCGAGCTGACGACCTGAGCAGACGTTGGAGAGAGATTACACGCTGTTGCCATGAGGAATATGAGCGTGGCAAGAAGAACAGCAAGGTTTTGCTTGTGTCTGTTTGTTGATTTGATTTCAATAAGTCGTTTCATTAAATCACCTCCTTATTGATTGTGCAAATAGGGAGCCGGTTCACCGCCTGGGCTCTCATTGTTGATTTCCTGTCGCGCAAGAGGGCTTTCGCTTAATTGCGCGTTTCTTATGCGCGCTACTTTTTTGTGAATGATTGCTCCCGTAGCTTGCTGCGAGAATAGGACACTAAAGGATATTGATTGCACTTAATTTATAAATCATACAATGATTCTCCTTGGATTATGAGGTTCAGCCAGCTACATATCCAACTTTTGATACGCCGATAACACCTCGTCTCAACATAGTGATTCCAAGGGTGTCAGGTTGAATAGTTTCTATTTCAAACGAATCAAAGCTAAAAGTTTCGGGTTCAAATGTATCTGTATGGAATGTAGTAAAGTCAAAAGTTTCCAAGCCTATTTCTATGAGTATATCTTCCGGTAATTTATAGTCTTGGTCAACAATTCCGAAAAGTGTCACTCCTGTGTCGATACAGAAAGTTATTGCTGTCTTATAAACTGTATTAAAGACGAATACTCCGACAACGGACCCGACAAAACTACCGAGTAAGGAACCAGCAACAGAAAGAGTTTTTGCAACTACAATACCTGCTGGTCCTGCGAGATATCCTCCAACTATTCCGCCGATTGTTACACCACCGGATTTACCTAAAAGACTTCCAGCCAATGCGCCACCAGACACAAACATATCACGGATTAACTCATAAGATAATTCATATCTGGTCTTTTTTTTCCAATTGCAACCATAAAAGCATTCTTCATCGTGTTTATTGTCAGCACAACTGCAACGCTGATAACGCTTGGAGCAACTTTTCATTCTTTCGCCTAGCATCCCAGATCTGCAACAATATGATATAGCCGCTGCTACCGTACCCCCCCTGATAAAACCTTCGCCAGCACCTGTTACAGCCACGAATCCAATTTTTTTTAAATCGATTTACATCAATTTCGCCATTCTTTATTAGAAAGTCTATGGCTTTATAAATCTCCGGCGCTACTTTTAATATCATTGAGATTGTCGCGGCAGTAAGACCATCTTTCATTGCCTCTTTTACGATCATTTCCTCTTGAGAAGTTAGATTATGGTTTTTTTGCCTTAAATTCGCCCTTTTTGGCACTCTCCGCAATTTTTTTGAGCATCTTTATAAGATAATGGAATAGATTCATTTCCTTCTTGGTCAGATACTTTATCGTTCATCATATTTAAAGTATCTTGATAACGTTTAATCTGATCAGGTCTGTTTAAACTGTCTTTTGCTATCTTTTGTTTAAGCCATCTAGTAGCTTCTTCCCTTTGATCACTTGGAAAAACTCTATGCTGCTCCGAATAAACAGGGTCATTAAGTACAGATTCATCCGAATAACCCCCCCTTTTATGCAAAAACTGCTCTAAAGAATCTTTCCCACCACGTCCCTGATATTCTTTAAATCTCTGAAACACGCTCACGGCTTGCTGTTCTGCGCTTTTAGCACCTGTTGCGTAATATTTTAAACTAGAAGACCCGCCCGAACTCAGTGAAATATCAGCTGAAGCGAAATCATTACTTTGATTGACAACAGCTCTGTTTTCGGAATTATTCAACGCTGCATTTAAATTAAATGTTCCAGCGTGCCAAAATTCAGCAACATTTCCTTTAAGCTGATCTGATGATGTTTTATAACTCTCAAAAGCGTTTATGCTGTCTTCTAAAGAAGTGAGTTCCTCCACATAATTAACAGTGTTTGTTCCAAATTCTGTCGCTATTTCAGCTCCAAATAGACCACTTGAATTTTTTTTGAAAAAAACTCAAATCCTTCACGAAAGGCTGTTGTCATAATTAATCGCTATTCCTCATTCAGTCCAAGAAACGATGATAAGTCGTTTAAATAAAACAGCAGTACCAAGCATGTGTATTGCTGTTGTTCAATAGCTTTACTTTTAAATGCTACGTTGATATCATCCGAAATTTTATTGAACGTTTTAACTCCATTATCAACGGCTTTTTTTTATTGCCTTCCCGACAAAAACGATCGGGACCAACGACTTCTTAATTTCTTTTGCATCTTCCTGTACGGGTTCTTTAATCTCTACTGTTTCCGCATCATTGACTTCTACACTGTCTTCAATCACATTGATGGGTTTAATTATTTCTTCGGGTTTGGATGTGAAAAGTTTTACAGTTCCCACCTGGCTTCCTTCCGCATATTTTTTTTGTGAGAAGCTTATAAAAGTCCTCATATTCAGCAAAAGATAGTGGGGGGGAGTCAACAAACAACACAGCCTGTTTTCCAAGCCAGCCATAGTTCATACCATGTTCAGAATACTTCTTTTGCATGTGATGTCTTTTCTCTTTTATTAGCGTAGAATTACCAATAAAGAGAATGCGCTGCTCTGACGATATTTGCGCAGAATTAGAAGTGTACTCTTTTTCGGACCACACTTGAGCTGCTGCGGCACCGTCCTTAATTCCAACAATTTTTTTCGTCGTTGTCATCTGTACCGCTTATCAACTGAGCGAGAAAGTCACCATATCGACGTAGCTTTTCTTCACATACGATAATCAGTTTTTTTTCATTATCTATCTCCATGCTTTAACTATCAAACGTTTAATTCCATCCAACTAAATTTGGAAAACTCCTTTTTATGTCGCTACTTTGGTCTTTTTTGTATCAAAACAGTATTAGTCAATTTATCCATTAAGAACGCAAAATACAGCATATGCAAAGGGTTAGGCCAGTAATGTATTTGTTAAGATCACTCCCACTCAATCGTCGCGGGGGGGTTTGGAGGTGATATCGTACACAACTCTGGTGACGCCGGGGGGGACTTCGTTGACGATCCTGGACGAACAGCGCGCCAAAAGCTCATAGGGCAGGCGCGACCAGTTGCCACTCATAAAGTCCACACTGGTTACCGCGCGCAGGGCGATGGTTTCGCCATAGGTGCGCTGGTCGCCCATCACGCCCACGGATCGCACGGGCAAGAGCACAGCAAAAGCCTGTGAACTGCCGGTGTGGGTGTGGTCGCTTTCGTCCCAGGTGAGCAGGTTTGCCTTGCCGAGTTCTTCCAGGAAGATGGCATCGGCAAGTTGCAGCGTGGCAACGCGGCTGGGGGGGGTCACTTCGCCCAGGCAGCGCACTGCCAGGCCTGGCCCTGGGAAGGGCTGGCGCCAAACGAGTTCGGGCGCGATGCCAAGCTCAAGGCCGATTTGGCGCACTTCATCTTTAAAAAGCTGGCGCAGGGGGGGTTCAACCAGCTTGAACTGCATATCTTTGGGCAATCCACCGACGTTGTGGTGGCTTTTGATGCGCTGAGAACTGTCGCCCACGCCCTGGGATTCGATGACGTCGGGGGGGTAGATGGTGCCCTGGGCTAAAAACTCGAACTCGCCCAGGTCGCGCACGGCGGATTCGAACTCGCGGATGAACTGTTCGCCGATCGCTTTGCGCTTTGCTTCGGGGGGGTCGGTAACGCCTTTGAGGCGCTCAAAAAGCGCGCAGAGGCATCGACGATGACCAAATGGTCGCCGAGAATAGGGCGGAAGATTTTTTTCAACCTGAGCCGCTTCGCCAAGGCGCATGAGACCGGTATCGATAAAAACGGCGGTAACGTGGCCACCAAGCGCTTTTTGCACCAGGGCGGTGGTGATGGTGGAATCGACGCCACCACTCAGGCCGGAAAGCACGCGTCCATCGCCAACCGTTTCGCGGATTTGCGCGACACTTTCTTCAATGATGCATTTAGAGGTCCAAGTCGCTTCACAGCCACAGACATCAAAAATGAAGCGTTCGATAATCTGTTTGCCATGCTCGGTGTGGTGCACTTCGGGGGGGTGGAACTGCAGGCCGTAAAGTTTGCGATAGGGATGGGCCATGGCCGCGATGGGGGGGCTGCTGGGAGAGCTGGCGCTGATTTCCCAGCCGGTGGGCACTTGCTCAACGCGGTCGCCATGCGACATGTAGACGCTCAGGTGGTCTTCAGGCAAAAGCGGGTTGTGTTTCACAATCTCAAGCGCGGTGAGGCCGTATTCGTGATGTTCGGCGTGTTCCACGCGTCCGCCCAGTTTGGCTGCCAGGGCTTGCATGCCGTAGCAGATGCCCAAAACGGGCACGCCGATTTCCAGCAGGTAGTCTTGCACGTAGGGGGGGCGTTTTCGGCGTAGATGGATTGCGGGCCACCGGAGAGGATAATGCCCTTAAGCTCGCCATCGCCAACCGCGGGTTTGTCGCAGGCGCGCAATACCTGGCGCACGTTGGCGTTCCAGGGGGGGTAAATTTCGGTAAAGACGCCTAAATCGCGGATGCGGCGGGCGATGAGTTGGGTGAATTGTGATCCAAAGTCTAAGATAGCGATACGGTCAGTCATTTTTCAGCTCCTATAGTCGCGGATGATTGATTAGTGATGGGCAGACGATGGGATCGTCTGTGGGTTTATTTTACCATCATCCGCGCGCCGAATGGGCATCCTGCTCCTGCCGGCGTCCCACCGTGGGCAATGGCTTTATTTCAATTGTTCGTTCGTGGTCTCCTGACCACGGACAACTCATTTTCTCATCCTTGGAATTTCTGCATCTTTAGCACATTCTGCACGGCGGAACGCCGGCAGGAGAGATATCAACAAGTATTAACATGGTCAGGAGACCATGGTGGAACTGAGATTTAGTTTTGCTTCGGCGAGACGCCTCAGCGAACGGGGGGGAGAGTGCTTCGGCGTGGAAGCAGGAACAAGGCCTGAACTTCAGCTTTTGAGAATGAAAAAAAACATGGTCAGGAGACCATGTAGGAACGAGATTTTGCATAGCCCGCGGCGGGACGCCTCAGCGAACATTGTTACTGGTGCAGGGCATCCCTGCCCTGCACTTTTTGCACCACCAGTTGAGTTTATAGCTTCGGCGCGGACGCCTCAGCGAACGGGGGGGAGGGTGCTTCGGCGCGGAAGCAGGCACAAGGCCTGCACTTCAGCCTTTGAGAATGGATAAAACATGGTCAGGAGACCATGTGGGAACGAGATTTTGTATAGCCCGCGGCGGGACGCCGGGGGGGCGAGTTTTTTTATCTCGTGCTGGTGTTCTCACCAAGCACTTTTGCTCAGCGTGTTTTTATGCATCGGCGAGACGCCTCCGCGAAAAAATTGAACATGGTCAGGAGACCATGCAGGAACAAGGTTTTGTTTGGCGCGTGGCGAGATGGATTAACGAAACCAGCCATCGTGTTCTGTTACGCGATGGCTGGTGTGATGTGCGGAATGAAATACACCAAAGCTTAGTCTTGTTTAAATAGCTCGGCTTTGAACACGGTGACGGCTTTGCCACCGATGTAGCAGCGGTTGTCGTCAACTTTTACCCAAACCCGGCCGCCACGTTTGCTGGCCTGGTAAGCGCAAAAGGCGGATTTATCCAGTCGGCGTTGCCAGAATGGTCCCAAAACGCAATGCGCCATACCGGTTACGGGGGGGTCTTCCGGGATACCCGTGCGGGGGGGGAGAAAAAGCGCGAAATAAAATCGAACTTTTCACCATCGGCTTCGGCAGTGATAATCAAGTCAATATAAGGTAAGGCGGCGATTTTCTTCATGTCTGGTTCAAAAGCGCGCACTTCATCTTCGGAGCCCAGCATCAAAATAAGCTGATTGGTTTCGGAAAGGGCGGCGGCAACTGGGTTCAGACCGGTGGCTTCAATGACATCCGCGGGTATTTCGACATCCTGGCTTTTGATCAGGGGGGGCATATTGAGTTCGATGGTGCCGTTGTCGAAAGTTGCCGCGATTACGCCACTGGCAGTATGGAAATTGATGGTTTCATCAAAATCGTAAAAGCCATTTTCAAAGAGAATATGCGCGCTGGCTATGGTGGCGTGACCGCAAAGTTCAACTTCTGTGGTGGGCGTGAACCAGCGCAGCAAATAATCGTTGCCTTTGGGTAAAAGGAAGGCAGTTTCTGAAAGGTTCATTTCCTGGGCTACGGCTTGCATCCATTCGCTGTCTTTTTCAACAGGGATAATACAAACAGCGGCGGGATTGCCCTTAAAAGGCTTTAGGGTGAACGCGTCGACTTGATAAATCGTGTACTTTGTCATAATGGCACCTCCGAAACTTTCCTTTTTACCATTTTACTTCACTAAGGCAATTTTCAAAAGACCTTGCCTGGCGATTCTTAGCTTAAAATGTCATTGCAGACGTTCAAGCTGAGAATCGCTGGTTTAGTCTTTCAAAACCTAATCGCTCCATTCGCTGTTAGCGTTTAAATTTTATCCGCAATTTCTTGCAGGGCCAGGGCCAAGAAGGCATCCACATCCATGGCGCCCAGGTTCTCGCCACTGCGTCGGCGAAGGGCAACTTGTCTGTCTTCCATCTCGCGGTCACCGATGACGAGCATATAGGGGATTTTCTCCTTTTGCGCGTCGCGGATTTTGGCGTTCATGCGGTCGGAGCGCGCGTCTACCTTTACGCGCAAGCCAGCTTCTTTATATTGCTTGGCGACTTCGTCAGCAAATTCCACATGGCGGTCGGCGATGGGGGGATAATGGCAACCTGCATGGGGGGGAAAGCCAGGCGGGGGGGAAAGCGCCGGCGTAATGCTCGATGAGCACGCCAAAGAAGCGTTCCATGGAACCCAACAACGCGCGGTGTACCATATAAGGGCGGTGTTGCTGACCGTCTTCGCCGATGTAGCTGATGTCGAAACGCTCAGGCTCGTTGAAGTCGAATTGAATGGTCGAAAGCTGCCATTCACGTCTGAGAGCGTCTTTGACCTTGATGTCAATCTTCGGGCCGTAAAAAGCGCCACCGCCAGCATCAACTTCGTAAGGCACCTCAAGACGCTTCAGGCTATCTTCCAGCGCGGCTTCGGCGGCTTGCCATTGTTCCGGCTCGCCAACGCATTTTTCGGGCATGGTGCTGAGATAGGCCTGGAAGTTGGTGAAGCCAAAAGCGCGCAGCATCTTGAGGCTGAAGTCGAGCGTAAAGTCGATTTCATCAGGCATTTGGTCCGGGCGACAGAAGTGGTGCGCGTCGTCCTGGGTAAAGCCACGCACGCGCAACAGACCATGCAATACGCCACTGCGTTCGTAGCGGTAGACCGTGCCTTTTTCGGCATAGCGCAGGGGCAGGTCGCGGTAGCTGTGCAACTGGCTTTTGTAGATGCTCAGGTGGAAGGGGCAGTTCATCGGTTTTAGATAGTATTCCTGACCTTCAACGTCAATCGGCGAGTACATGTCATCCTTGTAAAAGCCGAGATGACCGCTGGTTTCCCAAAGGGAAGCTTTGCCCATGTGGGGGGGCGTGTAAACAAGGTCGTAGCCATTGCGGACGTGTTGTTCGTCCCAGAATTTTTCGATTTGGTAGCGCACCATGCCACCGTTGGGGGGGTGCCACAAAATAAGACCCTGGCCAACTTCGTCGTTGGTGGAGAAGAGATCAAGTTCTTTGCCGATTTTGCGATGGTCGCGTTTGCGGGCTTCTTCGAGGCGCCAGAGATAATCTTTGAGCTCGTCTTTGCTTTGCCAGGCAGTACCATAGATGCGCTGAAGCATGGGGGGGCGGTTTTCGTCGCCACGCCAGTAGCTCCCGCCACATTAAGCAGTTTGATAGCGTGCGGGTTGATTTGCGAGCTGTTTTCAACGTGCGGTCCACGGCACAGATCGGTAAAGTTGCCGGATGTGTAGATGGTGATGGGTACGGGTTGGTCAGTGGGTTACCTTCTTCGTCGGTGCCACCATGTTCAAGTCCTTCGATGAGTTCCAGTTTGTAGGGCTGGTCTTTGAAGAGCTCTTTGGCTTCGGCCGCGCTGAGTTCGTGCATGGTGAAGACTTCCTTTTGCTTGATAAGCTCACGCATGCGTTTTTCGATGAGTTCAAGGTCATCGGGGGGGGTCAGGCTGCGGGGGGGCAGGTCAAAGTCGTAGTAAAAGCCATCAGCAATAGCCGGGCCGATGGCGACTTTGGCAGTGGGGAACATCTCCACGACCGCTTCAGCCATGATGTGGGCGGCTGAGTGGCGAATGCGAAAGAGTTCGGATTGCGCGTATTCTTCTTTTTGTGACATTTCTTCCTCCAAGGCGATTTTCGCCTGTTTAATCGTATTTTGTTAAATAAAAAAAAGACCATCAGCTGGGGGGGCATGAGGTCTCTCACGCGGTTCCACCCAGATTAACACTTTTAGGAGTGTCATCTCGATTAGCCGATAACGGGGGCGTCCGTTCACCTTAATGGGCTTGTATCTGGCAAGCTGTTCGGGCTCAAGCTGGCAGGGGGTTTTGGCGTGTTCGTCCGGCGGGTTCTCACCTGTTCCGCCTCGCTGTGGGCCGGTGGGCACATTAGTCGTCCTGCGTCATCGCAACGGGGAAAGTATATCATGTTTTCGGGCTTGTAAAGGGCGAATTTGCATAAGGTCTTGGCATTAATTGCGTTGTTTGGCGAGCAATTTTAGGAATTTAAAACGAGTTTGCGTTAATTTGACGTTCTTGTGCATTAGGGTAATGAAGTTCAGTTTTTCAAAACGAAAGGAAATATAAAATGAAAACAAGTAAAAAAAATTAGTAACCGGCATAGCCATCTTAGTCGTGATTGTGTTTGCATCCGTCTTTGTGTTGACTAATGCCAAAGCCTCACATTTTGTTAGAGGTTTGTTCTCTAAAAACTCATCAGGAATCCAAACAATGGGATTTGGCAATGCCAAAGTCAGTGAGATGACCGAAGAAGTTCTTGAAGCCTTGCTGGAACGTGGTTATTTTTCACTCGAAGACACTTTGGCTTTATTGAAAAATGAAGACCCTGCCTATACACGCCAAATTTTGAATAGCCTGCGCGCGAATGTTGATATCTGGATGAAAGAAAATGCGTCTGGCTCAACCGAAGGCATAACGGACAATGACCGAGCTGTTGCCAAAGAACTGGGC